>Ga0302320_10022840_pt1 | contig 12314 bp, 7 predicted proteins | sample Bog_T0_3_FD_202130 | JGI IMG/M metagenome (GOLD analysis project Ga0302320, IMG submission 202130) | Peat permafrost microbial communities from Stordalen Mire near Abisko, Sweden - Bog_T0_3 | ecosystem: Environmental > Terrestrial > Soil > Wetlands > Peat | place: Sweden: Abisko, Stordalen Mire...
GCGCCTCCGACAAGGGCGCCGAATGCCTGGGCACCGGATGCACCTTGGAAACCATGGCCAGCCTCTCACTGGGCACGGCGGCCTCGGTGATGACCACCAGCCCGCGCTACTTCGAGCCGCTGGCGTTCATGCCGGCCTACCCCGCCGCCCTGCCGGGCCAGTACAGCCCCGAGGTGCAGGTGTTCCGGGGCTACTGGATGATCAACTGGTTCCTGCGCGAGTTCGCCCCGGCGGAGCGGGAGGAGGCCCGCATGCGCGGGGTCGCGCCGGAGACCCTGCTGGACCGGTTCCTGCGCGATCTCCCGGCCGGCTCCCTGGGCCTGATGACCCTGCCGCACTGGGGCGCCCAGCTCAAGGATCCCGCCGCCAAGGGCTCCATGATCGGCCTGGGCGAGGCGCACACCCGGGGCTTCTTCTACCGCTCGCTGATCGAGGGGCTGGGCTTCGCCCTCCGGGACGGGCTGGAGCGGATCGAACGGGCCGGGCGGATCCGCTGCGAGCGGATCGGCCTGGCCGGCGGCGCCGCCCAGTCCGAGGAGATCTGCCAGATCACCGCGGACATCTTCGGCCGCCCGCTCTGCCGCGGGGAGACCTTCGAGGCCGCCGGGCTGGGGGTGGCGGTGCTCACGGCCGCGGGGGCCGGGCTGCACGGCTCCCTGGCCGACGCGGTCCGGCTCATGGTGCGCCCCGGCCGGACCTTCGCCCCGCGGCCCCGGAACGCCGAGCTTTACCGGAAGCTCTACCAGAAGGTGCACCGGCGCATCCAGCGCCGGCTGGGGCCCCTCCACGCGGAGATCCGGCAGATCCTCAACTACCCGGAACGGTCCGCCGGAGCCGGGCCATGAAGCCCTTCCCGCCGCCCTGGCTGGAGGGGCCCCCGCCCCCGGGCTCCTGGCGCGCCCTGTTCCGCTGGGGCGATCCGGGCCAGGCCAGGCATCCCGGGGCCGGGCTGGTCCGGATGCTCAAGGAGGCGTTCGAGCTCGGTGACGACGATTTCCGGAAGCCGCGGCGGACCGGGCTGGAGCCGGCGGCCGCACCGGCCCCCTCCAGGCTGGCGCCCGCCGCCCGGGCCGAGCTGGAGGCCATGCTGGGGCCGGAGAATGTCCAGACCGACGACCTGCCGCGACTGGCGGCGGCCTGCGGCAAGGGCATGCTCGACCTGCTCCGGCTGCGCCGGGGGCTCGTCCCGCCGCTGCCGGACGCCGTGCTGCACCCCCGGGACCGGCACGACCTGGAGCGGATCCTGGCGTTCTGCGCCCGGGAAGGGATCGCCGTGACCCCCCGGGGCGGCGCCACCTCCGTGACCCGGGGCACCGAGTGCCCCCTGGGCGGCTTCTCCCTGGACCTGCGCACCCACCTGGACAAGGTGCTGCGCTTCTCCGAGGCCAACCAGACCATCAGCGTCCAGCCCGGCCTGGGCGGCCCGCGGCTGGAGCGGATCCTGAACCGGGCCCCGGAACTGTTCGGGGCCTCCCGCCGCTACACCTGCGGGCACTTCCCCCAGTCCTTCCAGTTCTCCACCGTGGGCGGCTGGGTGGCGACCCGGGGGGCCGGGCAGAATTCCACCTACTTCGGCAAGATCGAGGACCTGGTCCTGTCCCAGGAATGGGTGACGCCGGCCGGCGTGATCCGCACCGGCGACCACCCGGCCGCGGCCACCGGGCCCGACACCGACCAGATCCTCCTGGGCAGCGAAGGCGCCTTCGGGGTGCTGAGCGAAGTCACCCTGAAGGTGTTCCGGCACATGCCCGAAAACCGGCGCCGGTTCGGCTACCTGTTCCCGGACTGGGCCTCGGCCCTGGCCGCCGTGCGCGAGGTCATGCAGGGGGAGTTCGGGCACCCGTCCGTGTTCCGGCTTTCCGACCCGGAGGAGACCCGGGCGGCGCTGAAGCTCTACGGCCTGGAGGCCCTTCTGGCCGCGTTCGGGCTGCGCCCCGGCGCCCGCTGCCTGCTGCTGGGCTCCGCCGACGGCGGGCCGGGCTTCACCGGCCTGGTCCGCCGGCGGATCGGGCGGGTCTGCCGCCGTCTGGGCGCCCTGCCCATCTCCGGCCTGGCCACCCGGGCCTGGGAGCGCGGCCGGTTCCTGGACCCCTACCTGCGGGACGACCTCCAGGACTTCGGCATCCTCACCGACACCCTGGAGTGCGCGGTGGCCTGGGACGGCCTGGAGCGGGTCTGGCGCGCCGTCCGGGCATACTGCGCGCAACGGCCCCGGACGCTCTGCATGACCCACCTCTCCCACTGCTATCCCCAGGGGGCCAGCCTTTACTTCGTATTCATGGCAAAGATGGATTCCGTCCCGGAATACCGTGCCTTCCAAGGGGGGATCCTGGACATCATCCGCGACCAGGGCGCGGCCATGAGCCACCATCACGGCATCGGCCGGATGACCGCCCCCTGGCTGGAAGGCCAGATCGGCGCCGCGCAGCTGGACCTGTTCCGCGCCATCAAGCGCCACTTCGATCCGCAGGGGCTCATGAACCCCGGAGGCACCCTCGGCCTGGACACACTTCGGGAGAATTCCGAATAATATAATCATAACTAGGAATAAACAGGCTCAACCAGCATCGGAGCCGCAAACTCGATCAATTTCATCAAGAATGTTCAATCAGGCAAGCTATGCTTTCCTTTGGAGAAAAGATCATGGACAGGATCAACCCGACCTTTGCCAATCCACGGCCCGGCCCCATCCCGCTGGCGGCTCTGGCCGTCGCCGCGGGGATGCTCCTGGGACTGGGCTGCGACCGGGACCAGGTGAGCCACGCCACCGTGGCCAAGGAAGCCCCGGCGCCCGCGCCCATGGCCCCCGCCCATGCCAGCTCGCCGCAGACCATGCCGCCCATGCCTCCGGGGGCGATGCCTCCAGGGGCCATGCCTCCGGGGGCCATGCCGCCGGGCGCCATGCCGCCGCCGCCCCGCCCCACCGGGAAAGGCGCGCTCAAGTGGGCCCTGCCCAAGGGCTGGACCGAGGCTCCGGGCAGCGGCATGCGCTACGCCACCCTCACCCCGCCGGGCGGGGGCAAGGCCGAGATGTCCGTGGTGGTCCTGCCGGGACAGGCCGGGGGGGAGGCGGCCAACGTGAACCGCTGGCGCGGCCAGATCGGGCTCCCGCCGCTGGAGGAGGACGCCCTGGCCGCCCTGCGCAAGGCGGTGCCGAGCAAGGCCGGCCCGGTGGCGGTCTACGACTTCACCAGCCTGGGCGACACCAGGACCCGCATGGTGGCGGGCCTCCTGGCCACCGCCGACGGCAATACCTGGTTCTTCAAGCTGGTGGGCGACGCCGACCCGGTGGGCAAGGCCAAGCCCTCCTTCATGAAGTACCTGGGGACGCTGCATCTTGATTAGTGGCCGTAGGGGGAAAAATGGTCAATCCCGATGACTCCATTACGGCCACTTATGCCGGGGCCGTATTGCTGCGTTCAGCTTATGCCTGCACAACGGCTTAAAAGCTTCGCGGTCCGCTGCTGGATCCTCCTGGCCTCGCTGCAGGTCACCATCGTCTCGCTGGTGCTGCTGATGGCGCTGGTGGTGCTGTGCACCCTGGCCCAGACCGACATGGGCACCCTGGGCGCGGTGAACGCCTACATGCGCAGCTGGGTGGTCATGCGCCAGCTCCAGGGGATCCCGTTCCGGCTGCCGCTGTTCCCCGGCGGGGCGCTGGTGGGGCTGGTCCTGGTGGCCAACCTCAGCGCCGCCCTGGTGCGGCGGTTCGAGTTCAACCCGCGCAAGTTCGGCCTCTGGGTGGTCCATGCCGGGCTGATCCTGCTGGTGGCCGGGGAGTTCGTCACCGGCGCGTTCCAGGTGGACACCCGGATGACCATCGAGCAGGGCCAGACCGTGGACTACCTGGAGAGCTACCGCCAGATGGAGCTGGTCGTCAGCGACCTCACCGACCCCGCCCGCAGCGAGGAGTATGGCATCCCGGATTCCCGCCTGCGGGCGGGCGCGGCCATCCCGCTGCCGGGCACCCCGATCACCCTGAAGGTGAAGCGGTTCTATGTGAACGCCGCGCTGTCGCCCCGGGGCCCCAATGACCCGCCGTCGCTGGCGGACCGGGGCGTGGGCGCCGGCGTCACCCTCACCGAGGCGCCGCCGGCGGCTTCGGACAAGGAGGTCAACGCCACCTCGGCCTTCGTGGAGCCGGTGGCCGGCGGCCGGAGCTACGGCACCTGGCTGGTGTCCGCCGTGCTGGGGGCGCCCCAGACCTTCATGCACGAGGGCCGCACCTACATGCTCTCCATGCGTCCGCGCCGCTACCACCTGCCCTACTCGCTCACCCTCAAGAAGTTCAGCCACGACATCTACCCGGGCACCGACATCCCCAAGAATTTCTCGAGCCTGGTCCACCTCTCCAACCCGGCCCGGGGCGAGCAGCGGGACGTGCTCATCTACATGAACCAGCCCCTGCGCTACGACGGCAAGGCCTTCTACCAGGCCAGCTACGGCAAGGGCGACACCCTCTCGGTGCTCCAGGTGGTGGCCAACCCCGGCTGGCTGCTGCCCTACCTCTCCTGCGCGCTCATCACCCTGGGCCTGCTGCTGCACTTCGGCATCACCCTGTTCAACGCCATCAAGCGCCGCGAAAAGGAGGCCTCGTGAAACTCGCCAAGCTGTTCGCCTGGCTCCCGGGGCTGCTGGCCCTGGCCGCGGCGCTCGCCACCGCCCTGCCGCCGGGGCCGGTGCGCGGCTTTGACATGGACCGCTTCGGGCGCACCCCGGTGCTGGAGGGGGGCAGGGTCAAGCCCCTGGATTCCGTGGCCCGGAACGCGCTGCTGATGATCCGGGGCAAGCAGGGCGTCCCCTTCGAGGGGCGCCAGCTGGGCCCGGACGAGTGGATGCTGGACGTGCTGTTCCGCCCCGAGGCGGCCGATGCCCAGCCGGTGTTCGTGATCAACGACCCGGACATCCTCGGCCTCATGGGGCTGAGACAGACCGCGGACCGCTACTTCAGCTTCGACACCATCGCCCCGCACCTCCAGGAGATCCAGTCCCAGGCCATGGCGGCCCAGGCCCTGGAATCGGTGCAGCGCAGCCGGTTCCAGAACGCGGTGGTGAACCTGTTCGACCGGCTCGTGCTGTACAACCACCTGGAGAACTCCGTGCAGCTGGCGGATTCTCCCGGGCTGTTCGCGGAGCTGCAGGGCCTGGGCGGCCCCCAGTCCGCCGAGCGCGACCGGAGCCTGGCCGAGGCCTCCCGGTTCCGCATCCTGCCGCCCCTGCCCGGGCAGAGCCCCGACGCCTGGCTGAACACCGGCGAAGCCCTCATCGCCGCCGCCTCCGGCACCCCCCACCCCGCCCTGGTGGCGCTGGCCACGGCGGGGGCCGGCTACCATGCCGGCCAGCCGGAGGCCTTCAACCGCGGGGTCGCCGAACTCCAGGGGCTCACGGCCAACCTGAGGCCCGGGGCCCTGCGCCACGCCCGCAGCGAGATCCTGTTCAACCGGGTCCAGCCGTTCTACCTGGGCATGGTGATCTATGTGCTCGCCCTGCTCACCCTGTTCGCCTCCTGGCTGTGGCGCCGGGACCTGCTCCAGCCCGCGGCGTTCTCCCTGCTGGCCGCCGGGGCGCTGGTGCACACCGCCGGCCTGGTGTCGCGCATCCTCCTGCAGGGCCGGCCGCCGGTCACCAACCTGTACTCCTCGGCGGTGTTCGTGGGCTGGGCCGCGGTCATCCTCGGCGTGATCCTGGAACGGATGTACCGCAAGGGCTTCGGCACTGCGGTGGCGGCCGCGGCGGGGTTCGCCTCGCTGATCATCGCCCACCACCTGGCCATGGAGGGGGACACCATGGAGATGATGCGGGCTGTGCTGGACTCCAACTTCTGGCTGGCCACCCACGTGGTGACCGTCACCATCGGCTACAGCGGCACCTTCCTGGCCGGAATCATCGCCATCGCCTACACCCTGCGCAAGCACATCGCCCCGGCCCCGGACCCCGCCACCACCCGCACCCTGGTGGACATGACCTACGGCATCGTCTGCTTCGCCCTGCTGTTCAGCTTCGTGGGCACCGTGCTGGGCGGCATCTGGGCGGACCAGTCCTGGGGCCGGTTCTGGGGCTGGGACCCCAAGGAGAATGGCGCCCTGCTCATCGTGCTCTGGAACGCCATCATCCTGCACTGCCGCTGGGGCGACTACATCCGGGAAAAGGGATTGATGGCCATGGCCATCTTCGGCAACATCATCACCAGCCTGTCCTGGTTCGGGGTCAACATGCTCGGCATCGGGCTGCACTCGTACGGCTTCATGGACCAGGCCTTCTGGGCCCTGGCCTGGTTCGACGCCTCCCAGCTGGTGCTGATCGCCCTGTGCCTGATGCCCCGGCGGTTCTGGGCCGCGCGGCTAAACTAATTGATCCACCACTCCAGCTGATAGCATGAGACGAGGGAGAAACCGATGATGGGCAACCCGGATCCGGAAGCCTGCCCCGGCGATCCCATCCAGGAGCCCCAGGATGAGCCCGGCTATCTCCTCCAGACCCTGCTGGACGCCATCCCCTATCCGTTCTTCTACAAGGATCGGCACGGGCGCCTGATGGGGTGCAACCGCGCCTTCGCAATCTCCAGGAACCAGTCCCGGGAAAACCTGATCGGCGGGACCGTGTTCGAGAGGCTGCCGCCGGCCGAGGCCGCCAGGCTGGACCGCAAGGATCAGGAAATCATGCGCTCGGGGATGCATGAGACCTTCACCCAGGATGTGAGCGACGGCCTGCAGGAGACCAGGCAGCTCATCCTCCACAAGGCCCCCTTCATGCACGCGGATGGAGCCCTGGCGGGCATCGCCACCACCATCCTGGACGTCACCGACCAGCAGGCGGCGGAGGCGGCCCTGCACCAGAGCCAGGACCTCCTCACCACCATCAGCCAGAACGTGACGGACCTGATGGCCATCATGGATGCGGAAGGGAGACGCATCTACACCAGCCCCTCCTACCTAACCTCCCTGGGCTACTCCATGGAGGAGCTGGAAGCCCTCGCTCCCCTAAACCTGATCCACCCCGAAGACCTGCCGCTGATCCTGGATGCCCTGGCCAACGTGTTCGGCCAGGGCATCCAGCAGAACGTGGAGTACCGGCTCCGGCACCGGAACGGCGCCTGGCTCCACTTCGAATCCAAGGCCAACCCCATCTTCCATCCCGCGGGCCAGCCCATCCAGGCCCTGTTCGTGGCCCGGGACGTCACCGCGCGCAAGGAGGCGGAACTGGCACGAAAGCAGATGGAGGTCCAGCTCCGGCACGCCCAGAAGCTCGAGTCCATCGGCTCCCTGGCGGCGGGCATCGCCCACGAGATCAACACGCCCACCCAGTACATCGGCGACAACACCTCCTTCCTGGGCGGCGCCCTGCCCGAGCTCCTGGCCTGCATGGCCGCCCAGCGCCGGTTCCTGCTCGACCTGCAATCCCGGCAGGCCCTCCCGGCGGAGGGCGCCGAGGTCCTGCGCCAGATCGGCGCGCTGGACCTGGACTACCTCATCGATGAGATTCCCAAGGCCATCCGGCAATCCCTGGAAGGGGTCGCCCGGGTGGCCGCCATCGTCAGCGCCATGAAAGACTTTTCCCACCCGGGGGCAGAAGGGAAGGCCCAGGTTAACCTGAACAAGGGCATCGAGAGCACCCTCACGGTGTCCCGGAACGAGTGGAAGTACGTGGCCAAGGTCGAGGCGGACCTGGATCCTTCGCTGCCGCCGGTGCTCTGCCTCCAGGGGGAGGTCAACCAGGCCATCCTCAACCTGGTGGTCAACGCCGCCCACGCCATCGAGGAGTCCCTGGGCGGCCGCCACACCGGGCGCCTGGGCACCATCAAGGTCGCCACCCGCCGGGTGGGCCAGGAGGTGCGGATCTCGGTCTCCGACACCGGCGGGGGGATTCCCGAGGCCATCCGCGACCGGATCTTCGAGCCGTTCTTCACCACCAAGCCCGTGGGCAGGGGCACCGGACAGGGGCTGGCCATCGTCCGCGCGGTGGTGGTGGAGAAGCATGGCGGGCGGGTCACGATGGAAACGGAAACCGGCCGCGGTACCACCTTCCATCTGTTCCTGCCGCTGGAGGCCCAGGACGACGACCAGGCTCCGTGAACGCCCGGACAAGACTCCGGCGGCGCCACCTCCGTCATCCCGATTCATGCAATCCTGTTGTTCTTGGTTCATGCCTGGAGTGGAAGGTTCTAGATGGGTTCCTCTACAAACGATGCGCAGCCCCGATGGGGGGATGATTCCGGCTGCAGGCTGCTGCTGCACGCCGTCCCGGGCTGCACGACCCTGGTGGACAGCCAGGGAGTGGTGGCGGCGGTCAATCACGCCTGGGCGAAGGCCGCCGGCGGGAACCCCTTCGTCGACGGCCTGGAGCCGGGTTCCAGCTACCTGGAGCATTGCCGGCGCCTGTCCAGATCCGCCAACTCCAACCATGCCTTGGTGGCGGTCGGCATCCTGGCCGCCCTGGAGGGGAAAATCCGGCAAATCAAGCTGGAGTATCCCGCGGCCAGCGATGGTCAGACGCGCTGGTTCGCCATGACCGCCACCGGCCTCGAAGGGGTAACCGGGACCGAAGGCCCGGTCGTGGTCGCCCACCAGGACATCACCGACCGGATGGCCTGGGAAACCCGGGTCCGGAGGAACGAGCACCTGTTCAAGGCCACCACCGAGAACGCCCTGGACCTCATCGCCATCATGGCCGCGGACGGCCGGACGGTGTACGCCAGCCCTTCCTACGGGAAGACCCTGGGCTATGGGGCGCCGGCCATGGCCAAGGTCAAGCTCCTGGACCTGGTCTGCGAGCAGGACCGTCCCGGCTTCCGGGAGAACTGCAGGATCGGCCTGGGCAGCGGCCTCAGTCCACTGTTCGAGTACGGCGTGCTGCACCACGATGGGCAGTTCCGCGAGATGGAGGCCCGGGCGGTGGCGGTGGACAACCCCGGCGGGGAACGGGACTCCATCCTGCTCATCTCTAGGGATATCACCGCCAAGAAGGAGGCGGAGCAGGAGCGGGCCAGGATGGAGACCCAGCTCAGCCACGCCCAGAAGATGGAGGCCATCGGCCAGCTGTCGGCGGGCATCGCCCACGAGATCAACACCCCGTGCCAGTACTTGAGCGACAACCTCAGGTTCCTGCAGGAGGCGTTCGGCGGATTCGCCAAGGTGACCGCCAGCCTGGAGTCGGTCCTTGAACGGGTTTCCGGCGGCCATCTGGCCGAACTCCAGGAGGTGAAGCGGGAAGTGGCCGACCAGGACATCGCCTACCTGGTGGAGGAAGTCCCCCGGGCCATCCAGCAGTCCCTTGACGGCCTGGCGCGCATTGCCACCATCGTCCAGGCCATGAAGGTCTTCGGCCATCCCGGCGGGGAGGAGCAGGTGCCGGTGAACCTGAACGAGGCCCTGCGCAATACCCTGGTGGTGGCCCAGGGCGAATGGAAATACGTGGCGGAGGTGGAGACCGACCTGGATCCGGACCTGCCCCCGGTGCTATGTTCGCCCGGGGAAATGAACCAGGTCCTGCTCAACCTGGTGGTCAACGCGGCCCACGCCATCGCCGAAAAGCTCGGGGGCGCGCCGGGGGAGAAGGGCAGGATCACCCTGTCCTCGCGCCTCCAGGGCCCCTGGGTGGAGATCAGGGTCGGGGACACCGGGGCGGGCATCCCGGAAGGCATCCGGGAGAAGATCTTCCTGCCGTTCTTCACCACCAAGCCGGTGGGCAAAGGCACTGGCCAGGGTCTGTCCATCGTCCATTCAGTGATCACCAAGACCGGCGGCAGCATCGATTTCGAAAGCGTGGTCGGCCAGGGGGCCTGCTTCATCATCCGGCTGCCCTTGCCACAGGCCAACCCGAAGGGTGGAAACGAGTGATTCCTTGAAAAAGCGCATCCTTTTTGTCGACGACCAGCCCCTGATCACCATGGGGCTGCAGCGCATGCTGCGTCCCATGCGCGAGGAATGGGACATGGCCTTCGTCGGAAGCGGGGCCGAGGCCCTGGCCCTGATGGCGGAGGCGCCCTTCGATGTCGTGGTCACAGATGCCCGCATGCCCGGCATGACCGGGCCGCAGTTGCTGGAAGAGGTCATGCGCCTGTATCCAGCCACCGTCCGGCTCGTGCTATCCGGCTATGCCGACCGGGACATCCTGGCCCAGTGCGTGGGCGTGGCCCATCAATACATCACCAAGCCCTGCGATTCCCAGCAGCTCCGGTCCCTGATCCAGAACGCCAGCCAGTTGAGCGGCCAGAACCTCAGCGAAGGTGTGAAACGCATCATCGGCTCCATCGAACATCTCCCCAGCGTCCCGGAAGTCTTCCTGGAGCTGACGGAGGCGCTGAACCAGGAGGACCCCAATCCCCAGCGGCTGGGGGACATCATGGGGAAGGACATGGCCATGACGGCCGAGATCCTGAAGATCGTGAACAGCGCCTTCTTCGGACTGCGCCGGACCATTTCCACCCCCCAGGAGGCCATCGCCTACCTGGGCATCGAAACGATCAAGAACCTGGTCCTGGTCAACCACCTCTTCGAGAAGAGCATCCCCTTCGCCACCAGGCTCCTCACCATCGAGGACCTCTGGCGACACAGCATGGCCGTGGCCTCAGGGGCCCGGGCCATCGCCATGCTGGAGACCCAGGAACCGAAAGTCCATGAAGAAGCCTTCGTGGGAGGCATCCTCCACGACGTGGGCATTCTCATCCTCGCCGGGCATTGTCCGGAGGCCTACGACCGGGTCCTGGCCTTGGTGGCCCGGGAGCGGATGCCCCTCCTGGAGGCCGAGCGGGGGGAATTCGGAGTCACCCACGCCGAGGTGGGGGCGCACCTCCTCGGCCTGTGGGGCCTTCCCGCCTCCCTGCTGGAAATGGTCAGCCTGCACCATCATCCTGCTTTCCTTGACCGCCCCTGCTTCAGTCCGCTGCTCGCCGTCCACGCGGCCGACGTGTTCATCGGCGGGTCGGATCCAATCCAGGCGTTCACCTGCCACCTGCTCGATGAACAGGCCCTGTCCCGGGTGGGCCTTGCCCATCGCGTGAAGCCGTGGAAAGCGGCCGCTCTGGCTGCGATTTCTAAACCTTGAATTTCCCCACCACTTGGCGAAGGCCCTCGGCAACTCCGGCGAGATCATCGGAAGTCTTTGTGATTTCCTGGACGGTAGCGGCGAGTTCCTGGGTGGCTGAGGCATTCTGGGCCAACTGAGAGGCTGTCTGGTCCATCCGCTTCGCGACATCGTGGCTGGTGTCTGCCTGGGAGGTGCTGAGGGAACCAATTTCGCGGATACTCTCCGCAATTCCGGTGATCTTGACTCGGATGGTTTCAAGATTTGCCAAACTCGTGGTCATGCCTTCCACCCCTCCAGCCACGGCGTCCTGGGTGTGCTGGTTGAGTTGGGCGATCTCCAATGCTGCGGTGCGGGAACGTTCAGCCAACTTCCGCACCTCCTCGGCCACAACGGCGAAGCCCTTGCCGAGATGACCTGCCTTCGCTGCCTCTATGGCGGCGTTCAGGGAAAGAAGGTTCGTCTGGCGGGCGATGTCCTGGATCACCTGCACGGCCTTGAATACTTGGGAGGTGGCTTCTTTGATCTGAGCCATGCCCTGGGCAGCCCCCTGGCCCGCCTCCGCGCCCCGGGCCGTATCCTGGACAGCTTCCTGGCTCTGGACCCCTGTCTGGAGAGTCCGTTCCCTCATGGAATCCACGTTGCGGTTCAATCCCACCATGGCCAAAGTGACCTGTTCTCCAGATCCTTTCAAGTCCTCGCTAACTTTGGCGATGTCCTGCACGGCGCGCGCCATCTCTTGCGAAGTTGCAGCCAATTCAACACTGCCGGATGCAACCCGGTCAGCAAAATCCCCAATTGTGATCACCATCTCCCTCATCTTGCCGTTGTAGTTATTGAATGCCTGGGCAGCTTCACCGATCTCATCGCGTGTGGACACCTCAATTTGCTTTGATAGATCGCTCTCTCGTAACCCGGTTACCAGCAAACGCAGAGGGCGAACCATCCTGTTGGATAGGCTCCTGGAAATGCCCGTCACGATGATGGCCACGGCCAGTGCCCCCCCCATCATGGCAAGCGTGATTTTCCACATTGCAGAATCGACATCATCCATATAAATCCCCGACCCTACGATCCAACCCCAGTCTTCCACATGCCTTACGTATGCTGTTTTGGGGACGAGCCCTTCCTTTCCCGGCTTGGCGAAGGAGTAGTCATAGAACCCCCCTCCGGGCGCGGCTGCCAAGTCATCCAAAGCCTTCACGATAGCCTTCAAAGCGGGGGGCTGGTCCTCAGGTCCTTTGTTTTCAGTTTGTTTGGCCGCAGGCTGAACGAGAATCATATAGCCAGGA
>Ga0302320_10022841_pt1 | contig 12314 bp, 12 predicted proteins | sample Bog_T0_3_FD_202130 | JGI IMG/M metagenome (GOLD analysis project Ga0302320, IMG submission 202130) | Peat permafrost microbial communities from Stordalen Mire near Abisko, Sweden - Bog_T0_3 | ecosystem: Environmental > Terrestrial > Soil > Wetlands > Peat | place: Sweden: Abisko, Stordalen Mire...
TGTGGGTGTGAAGGGTGGAACCGGCGTGACTGTGCTGGCGACCCATTTGGCCACCAGAGCCGCCCGACGAGGAATCAAGACCCTGCTGATCGATCAACATCCAGCACTCGGCGACATATCGGTGTACCTCAACCTGGGTAAACACCAGTATCACTTCTACGAACTGGTACACAATGTTCACCGTCTTGATCCGGAGCTGCTCGAAGGATTTGTCACGAAGCACTCTTCCGGTTTGCATGTACTCGCAGCGCCGGACAGCTTTGGAGCCACCGGAAGGCCATCCGAAAAAGCGCTGGAAAGCACCCTCGACTTCCTTCGGGAAGAGTATGAGCTTGTAATTATTGACTGTGCTCCGGGACTGGACTCCTACAACGTTGGCTCCATTGATCGCGCCGATGCCGTGTATCTCGTCGCAGCGCCTGAGCTACCGTCCGTTCGCAACCTGGTCCGCTACCTGGAACACCTCACACGCTTCGACTGCCCGCCGGAGAAGACACGGATCGTCATCAATCGCTATGACAAACGCTCGGCCATCCGGGATGATCAGATCGAAAAGACGATCCGGATGCCAATATCCTTCCTGGTGCCGAACAGCTACGCGGAAGTAGTTGGAGCGATCAACAGCGGTACACCCGTCCCAGCCAATGCAAAGACGGAGCTCGCCATCATGATCGAACAGTGGGTGGACACACTGGTTGACAAACCAGTCGCCAAGTTGGAACACAAGCGCCGGTTCGGAATTCTTGGCCTTTAACACTGACTAAACGAGGGGACAATGGCACCATTTGAGCGCGGCCTGACAGAAAAAGCGAACGTGCTGGAATCTGACCAGTGGACACGGCGTGACCTGAAGCCCAAGGCTTACCAGGAAATGAAGTCCAATATTCACCGGAACCTTCTCGACCTCATCGATTTGGAGAAGTTGAATTACCTGGATGATCTGCGCGCCCGCAACCAGATTCTCGCGGTCATTCAGGATCTGGTCGCTCATTCGAATACTCCGCTGAGCGCCGGTGAACGTGAGCGCCTCGCGCGCGAAGTTCTGGACGAAGTGTTCGGCCTGGGACCGCTGGAACCGCTGCTGCAAGACCCGACGATCAGCGACATCCTAGTGAACACACACTCCAAAGTATATGTGGAGCGCGCCGGCATGCTTGAGGAGACCAATGTTGCCTTCAAGGACGACGTCCACCTCATGCATATCATCGACAAGATCGTCTCCGCTGTGGGACGCCGCGTAGATGAATCTTCGCCCATGGTGGATGCGCGTCTGCCCGATGGTTCGCGCGTAAACGCGATCATTCCTCCACTCGCTGTGGACGGGCCTATTCTCTCCATCCGCCGATTTGGCACGATCCCCTTGGAGATCGAGGATCTGCTGGAGAACAACACCCTTACCCCGCAAATGCGTGACTTGTTACAGGGTGCCGTGAAGGCGCGGTTGAATATCGTGATCTCTGGCGGAACCGGCTCCGGCAAAACAACGTTTCTCAACGTGCTCTCGCGCTTTATCTCCGACAAGGAACGCATTGTGACAGTGGAGGACTCGGCCGAATTACAGGTGAAGCAGCATCACGTGGTTCGCCTGGAGTGTCGTCCGTCCAACGTGGAAGGCAAGGGAGCGGTACACCAACGCGAATTGGTAATCAACTGTTTGCGTATGCGCCCAGACCGCATCATCATCGGTGAGGTTCGCGGCGAAGAAGCATTGGACATGTTGCAGGCTATGAACACCGGCCACGACGGATCCCTGACTACAATCCATGCCAACAGCCCACGCGACGCCATCGCCCGCATGGAGACCATGGCTCTAATGGCGAACCTCAATCTGCCGGAGAAGGCCATCCGTCAACAGATTGCTTCCGCGGTCAACATCATCGTGCAGGTGTCGCGCCTAAGTGACGGCACGCGCCGGGTCACCCACCTGAGCGAGATCACGGGCATGGACCAGGACGTGGTCAGCATGCAGGACATTTACCGTTTCGAGAAGCGCGGCATCGGGATCAACGGTCGCGTGCTTGGACTCTTCTATTCCACTGGGGTAACGCCGCGCTTCGCCGACAAGATCCAGGCGTCAGGAATTCCGGTTCCGCCGGAACTGTTCGACATGTCAGTAGCAGTTTAGTTGAGCGTGGAAGGGGTACGCCGATGTTGATTTTACTGTTCTTCGTGCTGCTGGTGGCCACCTTCCTGGTGATCCTCATGGTCACCAGGCCCTCGCGTGATGAGATATATCTCGGAAAACGTTTGGCGGGATTCGACAACGAGTTCTCGTCGGAACAGAGCGCTGATTCCGACATTCTCAAGCGAGAGGTATACAGCCAGTATCCTGTACTCAATGCGATTCTGCGCCGCATCAAGTTGGCGTCTGATATCAACACGCTGATGAAGCAGGCAGATTCGCGGTGGACAGTCGGCGGCCTCCTGACTGGAGCGTTGCTGCTTTTCGTCGTCGTGGCGTTCGTTGGCCGAATGCTGCTGCACAGCACTTCACTCGGGCTTCTTGTGGGAGTTGGAGCCGCAATTAGTCCATACCTATATTTGCAGATGAAGCGCCGGGCCAGATTGAATCGCTTCGCGGCAGTACTGCCGGATGCAATCGATCTGTTGTCGCGCGCACTCCGGGCCGGCCACGCTGTTACCGCAGCTATTGAGATGGCATCGAGAGAAGTTGCCAACCCGGTGGGAACCGAATTTCGTCGCGTCTTCGAAGAACAGAATTTTGGTCTGCCAATGCGCGAGGCACTATTGAATCTTGCCAGGCGCGTACCTGTAGATGATCTTCGGTTTCTGGTCACAGCCATGTTAGTGCAGAAGGAAACAGGCGGCAATCTGGCCGAGGTTCTAGACAAGGCGGGCGCAGTGATTCGTGAGCGTTCGCGTCTCATGGGACAACTGCGAATCTACACAGCACAGGGACGTATGACTGGCTGGATACTTGGTCTTCTGCCCTTCATCGTCTTTGTCTGCATGAACTTCGTAAGCCCGGCCTACACCCATACGATGCTGGACGATCCAACAGGGCGCATGTGGATATGGGTTGGCTTGGCATTGATGACAATCGGCGTATGGCTCATCCGCCGCATTGTGGACATAAAGGTATAAGACCATGATCACCATGATTGCCGTAGTGGCGTTGACCTTTACGCTCAGCCTTGTTGTGCTGCTGCTTGTGCTGAACGAGCGGAGCGCTGTAGAAACCCGCTTGACCGAACTTTCAGCGTCTGCGCCCCAATCCGTTGTGGCTGACATGAGACCGTCGGATGGGGGCCTGGCGGCGCGTATTGCGCTGTGGTTCAGGCCAGTTCGCAAAATGGTGGGACTCGCTGATGACAGCGATGTCGCACGTCGTTTGAACGCAGCCGGTTTCCGCGATCCAGCTTACGTCGATTTTTACTACACCGTGAAGTTGCTGGGTCCGGTGGTGGCAGGTCTGATCGCGGGCTTTCTTCTCCACGGTGAGAACATTATTCTCTGGTTCATGATCATGGCCGCCATTGGTTTCCTCGGCCCCGACCTCTGGCTTACCGGAGCGGTCACCCGTCGCAGAGAGAGAATCCGCCTGGCAATGCCCGACGCTCTTGATCTCCTGGTGATTTGCATGGAAGCTGGACTCGGCATGGATCAAGCTTTGATCCGCATCGGCGAAGAGTTACGGATCAGCCATAAGGACCTCAGCGATGAGTTGCTGCTGATCCGCTTGGAACAGCGCGCCGGCAAGCCACGAATTGAGGCGTGGCGTAACATGGCGGCTCGCACCGGACTGGAAGTGGTTCGCTCATTCGTAAATATGCTGGTGCAGACGGAACGTTTCGGAACCCCACTCTCCAAATCGCTTGGTTACTTCGCCGACTCATTGCGCGTGCGCCGCCGCCAGCAGGCTGAAGAGATGGCAGCCAAGACCACCGTCAAGCTCGTGTTTCCGCTAGTGTTATTCATCTTCCCAAGCATGTTCATCGTACTGCTGGTACCAGCGCTCATTTCCATCAGCAGGAGTTTTCTGTCGAACTTCGGACACTAACCCCAGAAAAGGAAATTCATGGATAACGTAACGCTTATTCGAGTCATTTCAGGAGTTCTCTTCGTCGTGGTCCTCTTCATCTTGATTCAACGACGCAAGAGCCGTTTGTCGTAGGAGGCAGTTTGAACAAAGCTCGCGAAACCGTCTGTGTTCACAACACTACCCGAGGCAGTTGTCTCGGGAAGCAGATCAACATTGCTGACAGCAGTCTCAGTCGGCTCGTAGGTCTACTCGGGAAACAATCTCTTGCCGCCGGATGCGGCTTGTTCATTGTACCTTCGCAGGCAATTCATACAGTGGGGATGGCATTCCCCATCGACGTAATCTTCGTAGACCGGAACAACAGCGTAGTCGGCATACGGGAAGCGGTGCGCCCGTTTCGCTTGACGCGTGTGTTCTGGAAAGCTCATGGCGTACTGGAACTCCCCACGGGAAGCATTGGCGCTTCCCGAACAGAGGTTGGAGATCAACTTAAAGTGGAATTTCCGGACCGGCATGGGCACAAGGAAACACGCCATGCGACCGAGTGAGGGAATCATAAGTTTGTGGCCTCTAGTGGTCCTTGCCGTCATCGTGGTCCTGAGTGCGTTTACGATTACACCTGTAACCAGGCTGAAAGTAGAGGCTCCAACTGACTTTGTGGAGATGCGCGCTTTCGGTGGGACGGCAAACGCAGATCTGGCAATGCAATATTGGCGCGTGGCGACAGGCGTCATCCAGTGGAGATACTCCCGAGCCGCCGCATTGCCGGAACAGATGCCCGCGGATTTTGTGTTACCGGATACCAGCGGCAAACCAACCGAGTCAACGGGACAGGCAGCCCGGGCCACTTATTGGGCAAAGCTGCGCCAAGAGTGGCCACGCCCAGATAACTGGCGCACAACCTATAGCTTCGACTGGCATTGGGCGCTGCGCGGCATCCGGAATCTCTCAAACGAGGCATTGCGGTTCCTTCACGTGAGCTAGTTCATCGAAAGGTGCCGGGACAACAACCATGCAAACAGGGGCCAGCTTGAAATGCACTCCGCAGAGCGAGCCGGTTGCCGCAAGAGCCGAGGTGATCTTCAACCCGGTTCTCGACGACCCAGGAATTCCTGCGCGTGGGCTTCTCGGCTCCCTGTTTGTCCACTTACTTTTCGCGGCTCTCTTCTTCTACCTTCCCTGGAGTTACTGGGTTCCTTCCACTGCCCGGCTTGTTACAACCGAAAGCATGCTTCGGAAGCACGACGTTCTGCTGCTTCCCGATCTACGCCCAGCGAGTAACTCGGGCTCGGAAAGCACTCGGAAGGTAATCTCCGCCAGGCCGACTGCTTCTTCCTCCATTGCTGCCCTGGCTGTTAAGGGCGTGGTGTACCAGGGGGAACAACTGATTATCTCGAACCCACCGCATCCCGATAATTTTGTGCAGACCATTCGGCAACCCGATCTTCCGTCGCCGCCAAAGCTGCCGAGGCCACTTCCCTTTCCTGCAATGATCTCCATGGCCCCGGAGATCTCACTACCTACGACCGCCCTGCCTCAGTTGCCAACCATAATGGACCGCCACATCCAAGCTCCTCGTTCACCGGATGCGGTAGCCGTCCATCCACCTTTACAGCCTCCGCAAATCGATTCTCCTAAGCTACCTCTTCCTGCATTGCAAACATCCAACCCGGTCACCGAGAGCACAGCAGCAAAGGCTATTACTCCTCCGGCACCGCAGCACTCGATTTCGGCTGGCGCAGGCGGCAGCGATGTGCGGAACGTCATAATTGTCGATGCCGTGGAAGTGCCTGCGCGCGCTATGCTATCGATTCCTCCCGGAGAATTGTACGGAGCCTTCACCGTCTCACCAGCCCCGTTCGCCTCGCCAAAGGCGCCAGGCGCTGGCGGGAGTAGCGCAGCAGGAAGCACGGCATCAGACGCAGGTGCGGTTTCCGGCTCCGGCACAGGCGATGGCGCTGGCACAACAGGAACACACGATACTACGGGAACAGGTAAGGGCCGTGGCGAGGGAAACGGCGCAACCGTCGCTGGCGTCGGTCACGGAAATGAGATAGGCACTGGAAACGGTAGCGGACATGGCGCAGGTACGGTATCTGGGAATGGGCATGGAAATGGGGTTGCGAGCGGAAACAGTCCCTTCCCTGACCTCACCATTCAGGGAGGCAGTCGAACTGGCAATAGTTCAAGGAACGACTCTCGCGCACAAGCTGGGTCGCCCAGGCAGACGAGTTACGGCATTACGATTGTCGCGAACGGCGCCAGCGGAGGAGGCTTCAAGGATTTCGGAGTCTTCCGTGATGAAGCTTCGTACACCGTCTATCTCGATATGTCCGACGCGGGAGTAGGCGGGTCAAACTGGACGATGCAATATGCGCTGGACTCGCACCCTGCACCAGGGACGATGTCCTTACACAGCCATTCCCTGCTGGTGCCACCTTTTGCCGACTCCAAGGTGCTCCCACACTTTCCCGCGAACGCGGCCATGAGAAACCGCGGCAGCACGCTTGTAGTGTTCGGAGTCATCACCCCGAAGGGTAAGGTCGAGGGGCTTCGAATTATGCAGGGTTCAGATACGAACCTCGGCAAATTGTTGCTAGAGGCACTGTCCCAATGGACCTTCCATCCCGCTGAGGTAGAAGGAACCCCCGTGCCGGTAAGGGTGCTGCTGGGTGTGCCGGTTAACTCTGTGCCGCAGGATGCTACATCAACCGGGCTTCCTTAACCAACTGTGAGTTATTTTTACCCGAAACCCAACTTAATTACACTTTCCCGAAAAAGGCGAAGCTGCCAATTTGTGAGTTTCTGAATCAATGTAGTAGGGAAACCAAGCGGAAAGCGAGGAGGGAACCCATGCGCTTCTGCGACGGGCGAGGTAAGACATGCATAACTGGCATATAAGACCGACTGACAAGAGGATTCGCAAGGCCGGGGCTTCCTCCCTGGTGATGAGACGTTACTCATGCCGTGGCCAGAGCTTAGTTGAGCTCGCGATGGTTTTGATTCCTTTCTTCTTCCTCGTATTCGGCGTGATTGATTTTTCGTGGGCGCTTTTCAATCAGATGAACGCGCAGGATGCCGTTCGCGAGGCAGGACGTTTCGCGGCCACTGGCAATCACCTAACCGATTCGAACAACAACCCTATCTCCCGTACCGCGTCCATCATTCGGATTCTGGATCAACTGGCCATCGGCTCCGGCGCTAGCATCCAGAGCGTTACGATCTCCAGTGTTTACAACGGCAGCGTTACCTATAGCCAAGGAACTGGCACATATAGTGGGTCCGGGAACGCCGGAGGCCCGAGCGATACCGTCACGATTACTGCTACCTGTGCTGCTCCCATGCTGACCACCTTTATCGGCCAGCTCTTCGGATCGGATCAACGGTACCACTTCACTGCAAGTTCCACGTTCAAGAACGAGCCATTCTTGCCGTCAATGGCTCCTTAGGCGTAGAGGGACATGTTCATGATTGCGTGCAGACGCGTTCGGAGAAGAGCGGATAAAGAGCGGGGCCAGGCGATCCTGGAATTCCTCGGGGTGATGGTCTTGTTACTAACCTTGGCATTCGCCGCAGTCGAATTTGGATATCTCATTTGGGAGAATCAGGTCATCGTGAACCTGTCAAGGGAGGGCTCCAATCTGGCAGCACGCAACACAAATCTTATTACAGCTGTTAACGCAGTGATCAGCGATGGTGCAATGCTTAACTTAAGTACGAACGGCAAGGTCATCATCACCGCCATACAGAACAAGGGAACCCCAGCAACGCCACACTTCGTTATCACCAACCAGTCGTCAGCGGGAGGGCTGGGTGCTACAAGCGTGTATGGCGTTTATAACGGAAGCGGAACTCAGGTAGTGAACAACCTAACCCAGTACAGTGTCACAATCCCGCAGCCCGGTTCCAGCATCTTCGTGACAGAAGTCTATTGTTCCTATACAGCAATCACTCCACTGGGAGCTTTTATGAGTTACACCGTGCCAACCACGCTCCATGACGTGGCTTACTTCTAGTCCAGTTTGCATTGCATTCGCGCGTGGCCAACAACTCGGTGAGGAGAACGGAAATGAGTCTTCGGCGAAATGAACCAATGAAAGAGCGCGGACAGATTCTCATTCTCTGCGCTTTTTACATGGCCGTGCTGATGCTGTTTGTCGGCCTTGCGATAGATGGTGGACTCGCCTATTTGACGAAGGCCAGGATCACAAAGGCCGCCGACGCGGCAGCCCTGGCCAGCGTGAGATATGCGGGCAAGGGACAAAGCCAGGTCGCAGCAATTGCCCAGAGCGTTTTCTCGATGAACTATACTCCGACGAACGGCAGTTCCCTCCCACCCACCGTCTCTACGACTCTCTCCACGGACAGTCTCGGAAACTCCCTTGTTACAGTCACGGCAACTGCGAGCGTGAAGACCTACTGTATGGGATTGCTCCCTACGTTCCAGCAATTGAATGTATCGTTCAGTTCACAAGCGAGATACGCCCGCGTCCAAATGACCTTGGTCCTCGACCGCACCGGCTCAATGACAAGTAATGCCCCCGGCACCTCGCTTCCCGATGCTGTCTCTGATTTCATCGGGCAGTTCGATGACGTGAAGGACACAGTCGCGCTGATCTCCTTCGCCAACGACAACACCATAGATTTTCCAATGCAGACGGGCGGATTTCAATCATCGATCACAAGTATTGCCAACGGCATGCCCGGACGATTCAACGGAGCGACCTACTCCGACGGCGCACTCCTGGCAGCCATAACCGAAGAGAGTTTACCTATGGGCTTGACCGGAACCATTGTCCACGCGGTGGTTTTCTTTACTGATGGAAACGCAAATACCGTACAAACCCGCCTGACCTGCTCTAGCGGTTCAGTGAATACAGGAACCATCTGGAACATCGGCGGACTCGACAGTCCGCCCAACCAGTCCAACATAGTGGGATTTGTCTCAACAAACAACCCGCCATCCAACTGTCGGTCCAATGGGCCACTGAATTCGAACCCGACCTATGAGTGCGGCACGCAGGGCGACGTCCCTCCCAACAACCCTTCCAACTTTTGCAATGGCACATTCCAGACCGGGACCGGTACGCAGGCGAACCTTACATTTGCGAATGTGAACTCAGATGCGCTGAACCGTTCGGTGCAGGATGCCAACATTATGCGTGCGGCTGGTTACGTCGTTTACTCAGTTGGTCTGCATGGCCCCTCCGGCGTGCTCAACAACACCTTCCTCTGCCAGATTGCAAATGACCCCTGCTTGGCATACGGTGGCAATCCAACCTTCGATCCTAACCTACCCTCCGGAGAATTTGTGCCAGCGTCCGACTACACTCAACTAGGTTCAGCCTTTCAGGAGGTCGCGAACAACATCCACCTGCGGCTTGTGCAGTGAGCCACTCGCAGTTACCGCGCCGCGCTCCAACGCGAGCAATTCGATTATCATTTGAGGCATCTGCCGAGGGGTAATGCATAGCCCAGGATTTCTCGATGCCGAATGAAGCGACACAGAACGCAGCGTTGCAGGGCTCTGTATTTGTCTTTGCTCTGTACGATGTGTCGGAGGAAATTGATCTCGCAGAGCTGGTGCGTGTACTGGGACTCAAGCCCGGCGAGCGCAGCTTCAAACACTCTGCTCCTGAGTACGTGCGCTTTCAACGCGCACCCGTCGAGAGTCAGTTCGCCGTGGACGCACTCTCAGGCTTCCCTCCCATGACGGGCAGGATTAAATATTATGATTACGGAGTAGTGAGCCTTGTCTTCGAATCACCCTTCCAACAGAGTTGGGATGAGATGGCTGAGTCGGCTAGCAGATGGCTCGCCAGCACTGAGTTTGATAGGTATGCCGAAAGTGTGGCCAGGCGCAAGGTTTCCGAAGCCCACGCCGCACTGATCCACCCTCATGACTACTGGCTCAGTGAAGACTATTTTGTGTTTCACATGGAAGCTCAGGACGACTCTCCCACAGCTAGCGATATTCGTCGAAAGCATGGAGCCGACATCGCCCGCGTTGTGCGTGGTGATCGCAGGCAGTTGTCTCGGCAAGAGCGCGATGAAGTACTGCGTGGCAGTATTTCTTATTATCCCAACGACCTCGCCGTAATTGGCTGGAATGCGGCCTTCATCTACGATACGAAGATTGGCGCTGAGACCACCATTCAGCTGCTCGAATATGCGAACTCGCAGTTGCTTGAGTTCCGGCACTACGATGAGCTGCTCACGAAGGAACTAATCGCTGTCGACGAGTCTCTGAAACGCCAGGCCGGGATGTTTGCGAAGTGGCGACTGGGAAGCGAGGCATCGCGACTACAGGCGGTCGCGGTGGAGATCACCGAACTGGTTGAACGCGCTGACAACGCAATCAAATTCCTGAGCGACATGTTTTCCGCGCGACTGTACCGCCTGGCTGCTTCCAAGGTGGGAGTGCAGGACTACAAGAAGCTTGTCAATCAGAAGCTGCGCACGGCGGAAGCTCTCTACGAATTCCTCTCCAGGCAATTCCACGAGGGCCGGGGTTTTGCATTGGAGTTGATGGTAGTAGTCATCCTGGTCATCGAACTCATATTCCTTTTCCGAGGAAAGGTGTGACCCTCCGCGGACAGAAAAACCAGGCATTGGCGTTAGCGGACGACCTCCTCGCTGGGGCTGGACCGCCATTACACGAGGATGAGTTCGCAGCCAGAGTTACGCAACTGTTCTTCTATCTCAGGCGAAATATCTTTGTCGGTGATTATTTTGTGAATGTCGCGCAAGCGTGCAATCTGCGACATGCTTCGCTTGGTGAACTTGGTGGAATCGAGAACCAGAACAACCTCGTGCGCAGCCTTGACCATTGCCTGATTTACGAGCGACTCCTCCAAGTTTGGCGTGCTTGGGCCGAAGTCGGGATCGCAGGAAGCTGCGCCAAGAAACAAACGATCTGCGGAAAGATGTTGCAGCATACTTTCGGCAAAACCACCGACAACAGAGACTGAATCGGCGCGCAATATTCCGCCAAGAATCACCAACTGAATACCTTGAACTCCGAGCAGTTCCATCGCGACATTCACGCCGTTGGTGATCACCTGCAGTCCCTTCTTGCCTTTCAGATTTCGGGCAATTTCCTGCGTTGTGGTTCCGGAGTCGAGAATGACCGTCTCCCCGTCTTGAACCATCGCAGCTGCCGCGATACCAATCCGCCGTTTCTCATCCGCCTGTGTCTGAAGGCGATCACTCAGTGACGACTCGAAAGTGGGAGACTCAGAGCACACAGCACCGCCGCGTGAGCGCACCAGCAAACCACGTCGATGAAGTTCGTTCAAGTCTGTCCGAATGGTAACGCTGGAGGTGTTGAATCGCTTGCTGAGCTCACTTACCAGGACACGACCGCGTTCGCGAACGAGCTGGACGATCTGCATCCGCCGTTCCTCGGTGAGGAGTGACTCGATGCCATTCGTTCGTGTTACTTCGCTGGTTTTGACCATCAATTGCTCTCTTCACCCCGGCAATCGCCGAAGGGCTTCCCCCTCATTCTAACGTACATAGCATTGGATACCATTTTCTGGAATCCTTGCGCATCATGGCAATGCTTTCTCAGGCGAGACGCTGAATAGCTGATCGGCATTCAGGTGGTAAACCTTCTCGAGGACTGGGTCGGGCAATTCCATTCCGTAAATCTTCCAACGCCCCTGACCAGGGTATCCCCAATAGTCGAAGTACTCATCAGCGGTCTCCAACCAGCGGAAATAATTCTGATACATTTTCTCCTCTGGTCCGTTATCAGTCCCGAACATGATCCGGTCCTGATATTTCAGAAAGAACTCCCGCGACCGCCGCGGCTGACGCCCCAGTTCTGCCTCACGCGCGCCGAATTCGACGTAGGTGTTCGGATAGCGGTCAAGCACCTGACCAACGTAGTCCAGATTCTCCGGCCAGTTGCCCATATGCAGCGCGATGAATTTGGTGTGCGGATGACGCCCGAAGACGCGGTTGCGGGCTTCAAGGATGGTTTGCTTGCGAGGAAACTGCGGACTCGCGAAGCTCCAGTCGGGGTGCTCGGTCAATTCCTCGTATCGCTCGTTGTTGGCGTCGGTAGGATAGAAGAAAGCCTCCGGATCAGTCACATGGATTGATACCGGAATCCCGAGCCGCCCGCACTCCTCCCAGATGGGGTCCAGCCTGGGATCATCAACCGCTATGAGTTTGCCCGTTTTGTCGCGAACGCCGAGGCCGAGGTCCTTTAGCACTTTCAGTCCGCGCGCGCCGCGATGCACAGAGTCGTCTAGTTGTCGCACCATCTCCTGCGAGAAGTTGGGATCGTCGATCCTGCTCCAAT
>Ga0302320_10022842_pt1 | contig 12314 bp, 7 predicted proteins | sample Bog_T0_3_FD_202130 | JGI IMG/M metagenome (GOLD analysis project Ga0302320, IMG submission 202130) | Peat permafrost microbial communities from Stordalen Mire near Abisko, Sweden - Bog_T0_3 | ecosystem: Environmental > Terrestrial > Soil > Wetlands > Peat | place: Sweden: Abisko, Stordalen Mire...
ACCACGGTTGAGGCTGACGCGATCCTGCGGCAGCGTCCGGAAATCTTCGTCATTCCCGATATTCTTTGTAATTCGGGCGGCGTCATCGTCAGCTATTTCGAATGGGTGCAGGATCTGCAAAGCTTCTTCTGGGCCGAGACCGAAATTTTCGACAAGCTCTACCGCATCCTCGGGCATACGCTCGACACCGTCCTGAAGCAGGCCCGCAAATACAACGTCGACCACCGTACGGCGGCGCTTTCACTCGGTATCCAGAAGGTCGTCGACGGTAAGGCGATTCGCGGGCTATTTCCCTGATTTCCATGCTTACTTATCCTGCTTCGCTTCGCGGTTTGGGCGGTTTGCTCATGGCCCTGGTTCTGATTCTCACCGGCCTCTCCCGCGGCCAGGAAAACAACTCGCTATCTCACAAAAGTGATGCGTCTGCCTCCAGGCCGGTTGGACGTACGATTACGCTCAGTGATTTCGGCGCTGAAGATCTCGCCTATCTTTCCGTTCCCGTCTCGCCGCCAACTCTCGGCATCGTCCTCGTCCCGGATGGTTTTGGCTTGGACGATTTCACCAAGTCCGAAGCGGATCGTCTCGCCAGCTTGGGTTATCTGGTCGTGGCCATTGATATCTATAACGGCCACATCACGACCGATCCCGGCGATCTGGCCAACCTGACCGCCAACCTGAATGCCGGCACGGTGATGAAGACGGTCGATGCCGGCATCCGGCTCTTCCATGAAAGCCCGAAATTTCATGTCGATCATGTCGTCGCCATGGGTTGGGGCACAGGGGCGACCTATGTTTTTCAGGCCGCGCGTGATAACAAGACGCTCGACGGCGCAATCACGTTTTACGGCCCGGTGGAAACCCAGCCGGAGCGGGTCGGCAAGTTCGCTGCGGCGCTTTGCGCGGTCTACCCCGAGACCGATCCGGTGGCGACGCATGAGAATGTGGAGACGTTCCAGAACCTGATGAAAACCGCCGGCAATGATTTTGAAGCCTGGTTCATCGCGGCGGGACGGGGTTGGTCCGATCCCAGTAGCAAGACCTACAACCACCCGGAGGACAAGGAGGCGTGGAAAGTCGCGTTGCCCTTCCTCGTCCGGATCAGTGCCGAACCGGTGAAACCGAAAGAAGATTCCATCATCGATAAGGCCAAGAACGGTTTCGAGAATTTCTTTAAGTAATGGCTCAATTTTCGACAGGATTAATGGATTGTTTTGCAGGAGTTAACCAGACCAGCAGGATTGGAAATCATGCCTCCTTGGCGCCTCCTTTTTGACGGTCCGGCGTCGCCGGCGCGGAACATGGCCATCGACGAGGCGCTGCTGCGCGAGGTGCGTGGGCCCGTTTTGCGCGTCTATGAGTGGGACATTCCCGCGGTCAGTCTCGGTTATTTCCAACCTGCCGCGCTGGCCCCGGCGGGACGTGACTTCATTCGCCGTTATACCGGGGGCGGACTGGTCGATCACGCGCACGATGTCACCTACACCATCGTCCTCCCGCGCGCGCATCCATGGATGGAACTTTCCGCTCCGGATAGCTATTGCATCATTCACCGTGGCGTGCAGGCGGCGTTGAAAGCCTGTGGGGTTGAAAGCGAGTTAACGCCGGAGGCCAGCGCGACCGAATCGGCCGCCTGCTTTCAGAAGCCGGTGCGCTTCGACCTTGTCGCGACCGGGCAGAAACTGAGCGGCGCCGCCCAGCGCCGCAGTCGCGAGGGGATGCTGCACCAAGGCAGCATTCTTTTGCCTGATCCTCTGCGCAATGGCGATTTGCGGCGCGGTTTCGCCCGGGCGTTCGCCTTGCATCTTGAATTAGCGACGGAGCCCGGAGAATTGACCGCCGGCGAGTTGGCCCGTGCCGTCGGGCTTGAACACGAGCGCTACGCCACCGGGGCCTGGAACCGGATGCGTTGAACGGGCGCGAAATTCGTTCTGAAACGCTCCCTCCTGTCACCTTAAATCTCTCCGAAAAAGTGTAAAAACTGGCTGTAAAATATCCGCATTACTTGTTGTGAAAAAGCGGGCTTTTCAGGTACAATTTTTCGCTTATGGCAGACCCGAAAAAAGCCTCCTCTACCGAAGGCGGCGACGAAATTCTTAACTTCGATTCCAGCGTCAGTGAGGGCGTCTATGATGCCTCTAAAATAGGTAAGTTGGAGGGCCTTGAGGCAGTCCGGAAAAAGCCCGGCATGTACATCGGTGGCACCGATGAACGGGCGCTGCATCATTGCATTTCGGAGGTACTCGATAACTCCATCGACGAACACCTCGCCGGCTACGGCAAGAGGATCGAGGTCACGGTCCATGTCGACGGCTCCATTTCCATCCGCGATGAAGGCCGGGGCATCCCTGTTGACACGGGCAAGGGCGAATCCATGCCCGCCGTGGAAATGGTGCTGACCAGGCTTCACTCGGGCGGCAAGTACGGCCAGGGCGGCTACATTTTTTCCGGCGGCACCCACGGCGTCGGCGCGAAATGCGTCAATGCGGTTTCGGAATGGTTTGAGGTTGAAGTGTCGCGTGACGGCAAGGTTTATCACATGGAGTTCGAACGGGGCAAAACCGTCAAGAAACTCGATGTCATCGGCAAGAGCAAGTCGACCGGCACGCTCATCACCTTCAAGCCTGATACGGAAATCTTCCAGGAAACGGTCGAGTTCAAGAAGGAACTCATTGTGGGCCGCCTGCGCGAACTTGCTTTCCTCAATCCCGGCCTTGAGATCGTCCTCTCGGACGAGCGTACGGAACAGACCGAGCCGGAGCGCTACTACTACAAGGATGGCATCGAGGAATTCGTCAAGCAGCTTGGGAAGAACAAGCAGGTGGTGCATCCCAAGCCGGTCCGGATCTCGCGGGTCAAGGAAGCGGCGGTTATCGTCGAAGGAACGCCCCGCCCCGTGAAGCTCGATATCGTTTTCCAGTACAACGATTCGATCGCCGACCAGATTCTGTGCTTTACCAATACGATAACCAATCCGGACGGTGGTACCCACCTCGCCGGCTTTCGGTCGGCGCTCACCCGCGCCATCAACCAGTACGGAAAGACGAACAACCTCTTCAAGCCCAAGGACCCTGCGCTGTCGGGTGACGACGTGCGCGAGGGCCTCGTTGCGGTCATCTCGTTGCTCCATCCTGATCCGAAATTTGAGTCCCAGACCAAGGTGAAGCTTCTCTCGCCCGAGGTGGAAGGCATCGTTTCGTCTGCCACCTACGAGAGCCTGATGAATTTTTTCGACGGCAATCCAGGCGTGGCGAAGCGGATCATCGACAAGGCGCTCAATGCCGCCCGCGCCAATGAGGCGGCTCGCAAGGCACGTGAGGCCGTGCGCAAGACCGCGCTCTCCGGCGGTGGCTTGCCCGGCAAGCTGGCGGACTGCTCAAGCCGCAATCCCGAGGATTCCGAGTTGTTCATCGTCGAGGGTGATTCGGCCGGCGGTTCGGCCAAACAGGGGCGTAACCGTCACAACCAGGCCATTCTTCCCATCAAGGGAAAGATCCTCAATGTGGAGAAAGCGCGGCTCGACAAAGTACTGCAAAACACCGAAATCCGCACCCTGATCACCGCCGTCGGTACCGGCATCGGCGATGGCGGCGAGGGCGCTTTCAACCTCGACCGGCTCCGCTATCACAAGATCATCATCATGACCGACGCCGACGTCGACGGCTCGCACATCCGAACGCTGCTGCTCACGTTCTTCTTCCGCCAGATGCCCGATTTGATCCGCAAGGGTTTCGTTTACATCGCCCAGCCACCGCTGTTCCAGGTCCGGCGCAAGAAGCGCGAGGAATATGTCGAGGGTGAAACGCAACTCAATAAGATGCTGATCAAGTTCGGCAGCGACGATGTGAAGCTCAAGAATCTGGCCGACAACAAGGTCATCGCGGACAGTTCGCTGGTGGAGATCCTTGAGATGCTTGAGTCGCTCGACAAGTTTACCCGGGCCATTGCGCGCCACGGGGGCGACTTTGCCGAGTATCTGGCCGCCCGCAACGCCCGGAGCCATGAACTGCCGAGGCATCTTGTTCGCGTGCGCGAAGGCAACCAGGAAACGGTCCATTACCTCGATACCGACCATCAACTCCACGAATTTGCCAAGGCCAACGCCGACCTGCGCCTCTTTGGGGCCGAGGTGACGGAAGAAGCGGAATCCACCGAGGAAAAGCCCGCCGCGGCTGCCAACGGGAATGTTACTCCGCGCCGCTGCGTCCATATCGAGTTGCACGAGAGCAAGGCCGTGGCCGAATTGCTCAACAAGCTCGAGCGCAAGGGCCTTTCCATCGACCAATACCGCGCCGCGGACAAGCCGCTCTTCGAGTTACTCGAAGGCGAGGGCGACAGCCAGAAGAAGCGCCCGATCTTTTCCATCCCGGAAATCCTTGAGGCGGTGAAGGAAGTGGGCAAGCGCGGTGTGCAGATCACCCGGTTCAAGGGACTGGGCGAAATGGACGCGAAGGAGCTTTTTACCACGACGATGGACCCGGTGAAGCGCCGCCTGCTGCGGGTGGATGTCGGCGACGGCGTCCAGGCCGAGGAAATGTTCTCGCGCCTCATGGGCGACGAGGTCGAGCCGCGCCGCCAATACATCGAGGACAACGCACTCAACGTGCGAAATCTCGATATTTAGAGAGAAGCTTGCAAATGCCGCTGCCCTCTTCGGCTTTGCTGAGGGTGCGGCTTTCTGCCGTCCTGGCGGAATCCGCAGGCAACGCTGCTGAACTGCCTTTGGGATCAAATATTACGGTTTGACCGGAGAGGGAACCGCATTGGCCGAAGGCGCTGGGGCGGTTGAATTCGGAACTGGAACAGTCATGGAAGCCGGCGGATTCAATTCCTTCAATTGGGCCTGGGCTTGCTTCACAAATTGGGAATCGGGGTCCAGGCTGGTTGCTTCGCTCAGAATCTTTCGCTCATTATCCTTGTCGCCCTTTTGTTCATAGATGCGGGCGGCGGCGGTATACGCATAGGGCGCATAAGATGTCTTGTCTCCGCTCCGGGCTACCTGGAGGTAGGCGTTGACCGCGTCGTCGGCTTTGCCGCTGGCTTCAAGGGCCGAAGCAAGTCCGATTTGCGCCGAGTCATGGAGTACCGCATCCGTGCCGACGGTTCCGATGATCCGCTGATAGTCGCCCGTGGCCGCGGCGTAATCCTGTTTGCCAAACGAGGCCTGAGCCGCGCCCAGCAGGGCCAGCGTCGCGTGGGTCGTACCCGGAAATTGGTCCGCGACCTTGATCATCGCTTCGGGCGTCTTGGCGTCCATCAGAACCGCGCGGGCTTGATTTTCGACCGTTTCCCGCTGCACTTGCTGGTAGTAATAGTAGCTGAGTCCACCCCCGACAAGAATCACGATCGCGAGAACCGGATAGGCGATTAGCCGCCAGTTGATCGTCTCCGCGTCGAGGATGTTTGCTTCGTTGGATTCCAGAGTTGCCATCTCAAGAGAATAAAAATCCCGGCGCAAGGGTCAATGGTTAAAAACGGTTTCCGGGGAGGAATGAGCAATTTAGTGTAGGATTAACCTGTTAACCCTGTCCCAAAGAGTTCCCCGGGCCCGGTGGCAGGAGCAAGGTGGAACGTCAGCCTTTATGCCCCAGGGCCGCCAGCGCCTTGTCTTCGAGTTGCCGGAACCGTTCCGCTACGGCCTCATCCGTGGCGCCTGGAGGCTTCGCTTCCGTGGCCAGAAAGAAAAGAAAGTCATACAAACCTTGCCAATCACGCAGCGAAATGGACTCGGCCCGCAACATCGTGCCGGGGCCCATGTTGTGATAATGGTTCAGCGCCACGCACAGGGCGCCTGTGGGAAAGCCAGCTCGTAAAAACACGGAGGCTTCGCATGTCCCGCCGCCCATCAGTAGCCGTTGCCAGGTTGTGCCCGACCGGGTGGCCTGCAGATCCCGGAAGGCAGTCTCCAGCCAGTGGGTCGTGCGTGAATCGAAAATGCTGAGCCGGTCGCCGACACGCACAATGGGGCCGGCCTCGACCCGGGCAAAGCCGCGCGCCTGGCTCGTTTCGAGGGAGAGTGTCGCCATGGATTGCAGCGGGCTTTTTGTTCTTAGGGCCGCCAGCGCCCCGCCAAAACCGATTTCTTCCGCCCGTGTGAAAAGGGCGTGGACACGAGCCCGTGCCTCACTCCGGGCCAGTCGCCGGAGCAGGGCCAATATCGTGGAGACTTGGGCCAGGTCGTCGCAGGCCGGACTGATAAAAAGTCGCTTCGTGCAGCGCGGCTTGGGTAAGTCCCACATCGCGAAGGTCGCACCTGCGGGAATGGCACGGTCGATCATCACCCGTTTCGTCTCGCCCGAAAATAGAGTATTCTTGACCACCGCCCTGCCGAGCGGTTCCCGGCCCTGTTCGTGGTAAAAGACGATGGGTTTGCCCGCAAAATATTTTTCATCCACGCCGCCGGCAAAATGGAGTTCCTCTGTGTCGTTGTGACGATCGACAACGAACCCCGGGTGGTCCATGTGGGCCACGAGACGAACGGGTTCGCGTCCGTGGGCCTCGTGCTCATAATGAGCGTGCAGGTTGCCAAACTCATCCAATCGGGTCGCGACATGTGGCAGGTTGGCAAGGCGTTCCAGCAGGCAGGCCTGAACGTGGTTTTCATGGCACGGGGCGGTTGGGCACGCCGCAACCGCCACTCCAGCCTGGTAAAGTTCCTCATCAAGAATGTGCATTGGCTCCGCCCTTCCGTACCGATTTTAACAGAGACGCCGCCACGGATACAGCAAGGATCGTCCCCACCACCATCAAAGACGCCTCAGTGGAAACATGATAAAGGCCCTCGCCCACCATTTTCGCCCCGATGAAAACCAGCACGAAAGCCAGGCCTATATGCAGATAAACCAGGCTCTTGACCGCACGGGCCAGCACAAAATAAAGTGAGCGCAGACCGAGTACGGCGCAAACATTGGAGGTGTAAACGATATACGAATCCCGGGTGACACCGAAGATCGCTGGAATCGAGTCTAGCGCGAAAATCAGGTCCGTGATCTCAACGACCACGAGGACGAGAAAGAGCAGCGTGAGCCTCAGCCTACCCTCTTCCCGGACTATGAAGCGTCCTCCATGCCGGGCGGAACTCAGGGGCAGGAACCGGCGGAATAGCCGTACGACGATGAGTTTTTCCACGTCTGCATTCTTCCGGTGGAAGAGCATCCCGAATCCGGCATAAATAATGTAGGCGCCGAAAAGGTAGATCAGCCAAGTGAAGCTGTTTAGCAGGGCGACTCCGGCCCCGATCATGGCGCCGCGCATCGCCAGCGCACCGATAACGCCCCAAAAGAGAAGCCGCCGTTGCTGCTCCGGCTCCACGTTGAAATTGGAAAAGATCAGCACGAAGAGAAACAGGTTGTCGACGCTCAAGGAGTACTCGATCACGTAGCCGGTAAAGAACTCCGAGCCCTTACCCCACCCCTCTTGTCGGGCGAGCCAAAAGCCGAAACCGACTGCCAGGGCCACCCAGACCAGCGTAGTGAGGATCGACTCGGCCATCGAGGGACCCCGTTTTTCGCGGTTCAGCACGGTCAGGTCCAGCACCAGCAGGACAATTACGGCGATATTAAAGCCGAACCAAAAGCTGTAGGGGGTTTCCATCAGCGGCACTGTAGCGGCGGTTTGAGGCGCTCGTAAAAGCCTTTTGCCTCCTTCCGTGGCGGGTCGGTAAGATCACTGACCGTGCTAACAGTGGCATGACTCTTGCGGAAAAGTCGTGTTTTCCCGTTTACAACCGGCAATCCTCGCACACTGTTTCATCTGGCCATGGCCGCATCACCTACCGAAAATACACCTGACGCCCTTTCCGGGGAAATCCGGAAATTGGGCCGGATTCTGGGCGAAATTATCGTCAAGCTCGAAGGCAAAGCCATTTTCGACCTTGAGGAGCGGCTTCGTCTGCTCGCCAAAAGCAGCAGGGCGGGTGATGGCGGGGCCGAACGCGAGCTGCAGGCTGCCGTTCAGAAGCTGAATAACTCTGAGGCCGCACGCATGGCCATGGCTTTCACCGTCTACTTTGAACTGGTCAACCTCGCGGAGGAAACCCACCGTGTCCGGCTCCTGCGTCAGCGCCGGCGTGCCCAGTATTCGGTTCCAAATACGCCGCCGATGCGGGAATCGATCGGGGCTGCCCTGCGTGAGCTTAAGGCCCGCAATGTACTGCCGGAAACCGTTCAGGACATCCTGAACAAGCTTAATATCGAACTGGTTTTTACCGCGCACCCGACTGAGGCCAAGCGCCGCACGATGCTCAACAAACTGCAACGCCTTTCGCAACGGCTGCACAATCCCGAAGCCTTTCTCGACGACAAAGTCACCGGCCTTGATAATCCGCGGGCGCTCGAACGGGAGATCACGTCCCTCTGGCTTACCGATCGCTCTCGCACCACCCGTCCGGAGGTTACCGACGAAGTCCGCACCGGCCTCTGGTACTTTGATACCACCCTCTGGCAAACCGTGCCGCTGCTGCAGGATGAACTCGAACGCGCCCTGGCCGATACCTATCCGTCGGTCAAGGCACCCAAGCGGTGGATCACCTTCGGCTCTTGGATGGGAGGTGACCGCGACGGGAATCCCAACGTCACACCGGCGGTCACGGCGAACACATTGATGCTGCATCGCCGGCTCGCGCTCGAGAAGCTCCAGATTTCCGTTCGAGCGCTGGCCCGTCAGCTTTCCGTTTCCTCCCAGCTCGACGGAGTATCGCCGGAATTGATGCTGAGGCTGGAATTGGACGATAAAACCGATCCCCATCTCCACGCCATCCGGGAGCGCTATCCCCACGAACCTTATCGATTATTGCTGGTTGGCCTGCGCGACCGGTTGATGCAGGCGCAAAAGGACGAGAATCCGCACCTGCTGCTCGACTTCAATTCCGCTGAGCCTCCAGTTCCCATACTCAAGACGGGTGAGATTGCCGGGTTGCTCGATCTCATCAGCACCAGCCTGAGCACCCACCGGGCTGCGCTTCTGGCCGAGGGCGAACTCCACCGCCTCCGCCAGCAGGTCACTCTTTTCGGACTCAGCGTGGCCCGGCTTGATGTCCGCCAGCATTCGATGCGGCATGAGACGGCGATGAAAGAAATCCTGTGTGCGCTGGGTCTGTCGTCCGACTACACCGCGCTTTCGGAAGCAGAGAAGCTGGTCCTCTTGGCTGAAGTTCTGGCCGACAGGGCGCCCAAGCTGCCCGACATTTTTACGCCCGAAACCAAAGACGTGATCGGCTCGCTTTGTGTCTTGAAACGCGCCCGGGAGCTATTCGGCGCGGAGGCGGTTGGCGTCTACGTCATTAGCATGACGCATGATCTTTCCGACATCATTGAGGTCATGGTTTTCCAGCATCTCGTCGGCGTCTCCCTTGATATCGCCCCGCTCTTCGAGACGCTGGAGGATCTTGAGGCTGCGCCGGGCATCCTCGACCAGATGTTTGACTTTGTGCCTTACCGGGATCATCTCCGGTCACGGAAGGACCACCAGCAGGTGATGCTTGGCTACTCGGACAGCAACAAGGATTGCGGCTATCTCACCGCCAATTGGGCTCTCTTTCAGGCGCAGGAAACCATTGCCGCTGTCTGCCAGAAGCGGGGCTTGGGGCTCACCCTCTTTCACGGGCGTGGCGGCAGTATCGCCCGTGGCGGCGGGCCTGCAGCCAAGGCGATTTTGGCCCAGCCGTGTGGTTGTTACGACGCCAAGATCCGTGTCACCGAGCAGGGCGAAGTCCTCTCGACCCGCTACCACGATCCCGACCTTGCTTTCCGGATTATCGAGCAGATGGCCTACGGCGTTCTTCTTGCCGCCAATGCAGCCCAGCAGGAGTCAAAGGTGCCCGAGGCGTGGCGCGCTGCGATGACGGAAATGTCGAAGCTGGCCTACCAGGGTTACGCCGAACTTGTTCACAAGGATCCTGAATTCATCGAGTTCTGGCGAGCGGCCACCCCAATCGAGGAAATTAGCGGACTGAAACTCGGTTCCCGTCCCACTTTTCGTAAGGCAACGAAGTCGGTCGAGGATCTTCGCGCCATCCCGTGGGTCTTTTCCTGGATGCAAAGCCGCTTTGTTTTTCCGGGCTGGTACGGACTTGGCAGTGGGCTTGAGCAGTTCGCCGCCAGGGGGCCGGAGCAGGCCGTGCTGCTACGCACGATGTACAAGGAATGGATGTTTTTCAAGGCCACCATCGACAACGCACAATTGACCCTCCTCAAGGCCGACATGAGGATCGCGTCCCATTATGCTTCGCTCGTGCCCGACAGCAAGGTGCGGACCCGCATCTTTGATCGCATCGCCGAGGAATTTCACCGCACTGAATGCGCAATTTTGGAAATCACCGGCCAGAAGGCGCTGCTCGAACGCGAGCCGGTGCTGGCCAAGTCGGTCCAGCTCCGTAATCCCTACATCGACCCGCTTAACTATATCCAGGTCGAGATGATCCGCCGGCTTCGCGCCCTCGAAAGCAAGCAGGGCGAGGAAGCCGATGCCATTCGCGCCGTCATCGAACTGACCATCAACGGCGTCAGCGGCGGACTTAAGAATACCGGTTGAGGACGTTTTCTCTCAGGGCGTCACCGGTTTCTGGGTTGCGCGTGTCTGCTGGTTTTGCCATTGCGCTAGAAAGTTCCGGGCTTGGGCATTCTCCGGATTGATCTGCAGGGCAATCTGGAACTGCTCGACCGCTTCAGCATTTCGTCCCATATGGGCTAACGTCACTCCCAGGCAGGTGTGGGCCTGGTCGGAATGGGGATTCAGCTTGAGGAGAGCTTCGAATTGCTCGACTGCCTCCGGGAAACGTTGGGCCTTCTCGAGGTTGACCCCTAGGACAAATCGCGACATGTCGTAATCGGGTTTGATCCGAACCGCCTCCTGCAGCGGACCGATGGCTTCAACAGGGCGGCTGTCGTCATTGAGCGCCAGGCCAAGGATAAACTGCGAGCTAAAAAAATCGGGATTAAGTGCGGTTGATTCCTGCAATTGCTCGATGCCCTGTTCCAATCTCTCCTTGTTCAACTGGCCGACCGAAATGAGGTTGATGCCATAATGGTATCTGGCCATCCACGAATTGGGATTGAACTGCAAATTATAAGCCCACAGTTCTTCCGGGTCGGCGAAAAGCTTCGCGTAAGAGTGAGTTTGGAATGCAAGGAGGGCTGCCGCCAGCGTCGTGACCGCCACTCCTGGGGGATAAACCTTCCGGGGAAGCTGCTCGCCGGCCTGCTCCAGCCCAGCCACCACAATGGCGATAAGACCGATGATGGGAAGATAGAGGAAGTGGTCCTGAAACCAGGTCAGGCACATGTATGTCACCTTGTAGACGCCCAGAAATGGGGCCAGTCCCAGCGTAAAAAAGGAGAGCCCAAGCAGCGCGTGCCGGCCCCACCCCTCGCGTTGCCTCCAGCACCACCCTATCACTAGGAATACGCCGAACCAGGGTGCAAACTGCAGCAGGGAAGGAGGATCGATCGGCCATTGGAGATAAAAGGGCATGATCGGCCACGCTAAAAAGCAGTGGCCGAAATAAAATGCAAGGGAAAGCCCGGTCAGCGCTGCTCTCGACTCAAGGCCCCCCAGGGGTGTCGGCCCCGGTTGTACATAGTGAGTGCCTTGGGCGTACCAGATGCTGGTCTGCAAATTGATCGCCACCAGGACCAGAGTGAGGACAAAGAAAGGAGCGGAGATTTTGAGGTCATTCAGCGTCACCCGGTCCCTTTTCCACCAGGCATAAATCAGGATCATGATGGGAAAGAACATCATGGTAATTTTGCAGAGCATGGCCACGGCAAACATCGTCAGGGCAAGCAGGTACGCGTGCGGTTGCCTGGTTTCCTCGAAATCGAAATACAGAGCCATCGCCAGGAGGAAGGGGGGCAGGGAAAGGGTGTTTTTCAGTTCACACGCCGTTCCGATGGAATCCACCATGACCGGGTGAATGGCAAACAGGAATCCTCCCACCCAGGCGAGTCGAAGGCCAAACTTGTTGAGCAGTCGCCAGAAGAGCAGCGCGCTAAGAATGTGCAGGACGAGATTCGAAACGTGGTAACCGAAGGTGTCGCTGGTACCCCAGGCCAGCCATTGGTACCACTGCACGCTTTGGGTGAGCGGATAGTATTCGATAAAGCTGCCCGGTTCAAACCACGCCTTCCAGAGTCTGGTAGGGTCCTTCAGCAGCGGATTTTCGGTGAGATAGAGGGGGTCGTCCCCGTACCATGTCGCGTGGAGGGTGGGCGCATAGACCCAGCAGGCCGCCGCGATAATCACCAGCCCCTTCCAGAGCATCGGCCAGTCAATTCTTAAAAAGTCGGAGGCCGGAGAGATATCCGGCGGGGGGGATGGGG
>Ga0302320_10022843_pt1 | contig 12313 bp, 9 predicted proteins | sample Bog_T0_3_FD_202130 | JGI IMG/M metagenome (GOLD analysis project Ga0302320, IMG submission 202130) | Peat permafrost microbial communities from Stordalen Mire near Abisko, Sweden - Bog_T0_3 | ecosystem: Environmental > Terrestrial > Soil > Wetlands > Peat | place: Sweden: Abisko, Stordalen Mire...
CCGAGTCGCTGCAAGCCTTGTTGCAGGTTCATGAACTCTTCGCCGTTTTCTTCGAGAAACTCGCGGCGATTGTCGAATGCGAAACGGCCGTCTCCCTGCGGCATCAGCGCAAAGAAAAATACCGCACTCTCGCGCAGGCTCTTGATCGCGCCCGACAAAGCGGCAGATAGCATCTGATTGCGCTGCAACGAAATTTCAGCATCGCGGCAAAGTTCATCGAAGCGAGCGTTACCGACGCTGACTCCAAAATAGCTGCCGGCTACGTCTTCGAGTTCGTGCGCTTCGTCGAAGATCACCGAGCCTACGTCTGGCAGGATACCGGCGTCGGGCGCGTACTCCGCCTGCTGCTTGATGCCGAGATCGGCGAAAAATAGGTGATGATTGACAATGATGATGTCGCTTTCCGTGGCGCGGCGGCGCATCTCGGTGATGAAGCACCGCTCCCACTCACTGCACTTCTGTCCAGTACAGGCGTCGGCGCGGGCATCGAGCTTTTGCCACAGAGGGCTCACTTCCGGTAACGATGTCAGTTCCGCGCGGTCACCGGTCTCGGTCGTCTTTCCCCACGCGGAGATTGCGGCGAAATGCTCAATCTCTTCGAGTCCGTTAAGCGACGGCACGCTGGCCAGGTCTTGCAGCTTCTTGCGACAGAGATAGTTGCTGCGCCCTTTCATATAGCAGACATTGAGCTTGCGGTCGCCAGCAGGAAACAGGACTTGTTCGAGAAATGGAATGTCTTTGAAGAAGAGCTGATCTTGCAGATTCTTGGTGCCCGTAGAAATAATGACACGCTTGCCGGACTTGATCGCGGGCACCAGATAGGCAAGAGTTTTTCCAGTACCGGTGCCCGCTTCCACGATTAAGTGTCTGCGCCCTTGCAGTGCCTGCTCGACAGCTTGGGCCATTTGTAGCTGTCCGCGCCGGAATTCGTACGCTGGATGAGTACGCGCCAGCACTCCGCCGGGCGCGAAGAAGTCGTAGACCGAACTGGTGAGGCTTCGGCCCAGTGGCTCGCCGGGAACGGGAGGAGCTATCGCGGGATGAATACGGGAGGCCACTAAGTCTCTATAATAGCGGTTGGGCCTCCTGCCGCTGTTCTCGGCGACTTTTCCCTGCTTATGACAAGAATACGTTCCAGTGCGATGAGCGCTTCCGCGATGGAAGGCGTGGCGACGATTGCAATCGTCGGACGCCCCAACGTGGGTAAGTCAACGCTCTTCAACCGCATCGTCGGCCATCGGCGCGCTATTGTCGGCGACGAGCCCGGCATTACGCGCGATCGACTGTATGGCGAGGCGCACTGGCGTGGGCAGGCTCTTCGCATTGTTGACACCGGCGGCATTGTTCCCGAAGAAAAAGATTTCATTCCTTCGGAAATTTTCCGGCAGGCGAAAGTCGCGCTGGGCGAGGCGCAGGCCGTCATCATGGTGGTCGATGGACGCACCGAACTGGCTGCGCCCGATCTCGAACTCGCGCGGCTGCTGCAACGCACCGGGAAGCCGCTTTTCCTCGCCGTGAATAAAATCGACACAGAAAAACAGCAGAGGCTGATCGATGAATTCCACCGTCTGGGCATTCGCAAGATATTTCCCGTCTCTGCGGAACACGGGCGCGGCATCGACGACGTGCTCGACGCCATCTTCGACACGCTCGAGATGGAGACGGCCGAGGCTGAGGCTAAGGAGTATCCGGCGTTTGCGGAAGAAGACATCGGCGCAGAGTTGGAGTCGGAGGAAGAATTAGGCGAGGCCGCGGATTTTGAGATCGCGCCTGAAGTCGAACGCGAAACAAAAATTGCGATCATAGGCCATCCCAACGTCGGCAAGTCGACGCTGCTGAATCGCCTTCTCGGAACGGATCGTTCGATCGTCTCGCCGATTCCCGGCACCACGCGCGATGCCATCGATGACGTGGTTGAGCGCGACGGCCAGACTTTTCGCTTCATCGACACCGCTGGCATTCGCCGCAAAGGCAAGACGCATCTCATGGCGGAGAAGCTTTCCGTCGTGATGTCGCGCAAACATCTGGAGGCGGCTGACATTGCGCTTCTAGTGATCGATGCGACCGAAGGCGTAAGTGCGCTAGACGCGACCATTGCCGGTTATGCGCACGAGAGTGGCCGCTCGATGATCATCATTGTCAACAAATGGGATCTGATCATCAGCGGGCAGAAAAAAGCCGTGAACCAGTCTAAAGCGGCGCGCATGCAGGAAAGCAAGCGTCCGGCGGACAAAGAGGCATACGAATATCGGCTGCGCGACTCCTTGAAGTTTCTGAGCTATGCGCCGGTGATTTTTATCTCAGCCTCGAAGGGCGTGGGCACAGATCAGATTTTTCCTATGATCGAAAAAGTCGCGAAAGAACGCCGCAAGCGTATCGGCACGGGAGAGATGAATCGCTTCCTGAAGAAAGTCGACTTCGAGCGCGCTTCTGTGCCGTCCAATAAACAGGTACGGATTTATTACATGACGCAGGCCGGAGTGTCGCCACCCATGTTCGTCCTCTTCACCGACCGCAAAGTGAAGCTGCATTTTTCCTACGAACGCTTCCTGGAAAATCAAATCCGCAAAGCGTTTGGCTTCGTGGGCACTCCAATTTGGATCAAGAATCGGGCCAAAGAGTAACCGCCGTTAGCTTCCATCCGGATACCCGCCACGATGAGTAACCAACGGATAGTGCGGCAGCATTTCGGGTTTTGCGACCTGTGCGCGCCATCCGTCGGGATGGGGCTCTAGTCCACGAAATAGAGGCGACTTCTCCGCCGTCGGTTCGCCGACGAGGCGCTCCAACGAATCGCGCAGCTTGCGAATTGTGTCCTTGCCGAATCGCTGCTGCCAGCCCTCTTCAATCATGACCACCCGCTGTCGATAAGCTTCCTGTGCGTCCTTGCCTTTAGCAGTCAGACGAGCGATCTTGGTGCCTTTGGCCGTAGCGTCCGATTCGATGACGATGTATCCCTGCTTCGCGAGGAGCCCAAGAGAGTTCTTGCTCAACTCTGTCGCTGCGCCGGAGAGTCGCGGAACGTCGCGTGTACGCACTCCTGTCGCATCGATCACTCGCAGGAAGTTGGCGCACATGGCGAGCGACAAGTTCGACTCGCTTTCAAATTCGATGGCAAACGCCAGAGAAGCTTTGGAGAGAAGCGCGGATAGCGGGAGCTGCGCGAGCGTTTCCGGATTGGACGGCGACTGCGGATTTTTCTCCGGGCCTTTGCTGAAAAGTGCGTAACCGAGGATCGGCATGCAATCGGGGAGCTCGAGATTGAATTGCGAGATCAGCGCTACCAGCGCATTCGGAAGCTTGTCGATTTCATTGCTTCCGAAACGTTCCCTCCAGCGTTTTTCAATCTCTCCGAACAGAGGCTGCCAGATTTCCTGTGCCCTTCGGCCAGCCGGTTTTGCGCGGATGAGCCAATCGCGACTCGGCGGCTTGGGCCGTTTGTCCGCGGGGTCGGGCTTGACGACGATGTATCCCCATCGCTGCATGGGTACTAAGGTCGTCGGGGTGCGCGCGAGGCGCTCAAGCTCACGAACTGTCACGCCCCATTCACCGACATATCTCATGCAGTTTTCGTACATCGCGAGCGACACCAGCCACGGAGAGTTGAGCGATTCGAATTTCGAGGAGTAGTTCGTTGTCCGGTGCGGCATGCGATGCTCGAATTCGTTGTCGAACTCAATGGTGTAGGCGACGAGAGCTTGGGAGAGCAGGGTGGGCAAGGGCAGTACGTTGCTCATGCGAGGAATAATAAAACATAGACCGCTGGATCTGCGAGTATGCCTCAGGCGGCTTGCATCTAGCGAATCAGGACGGCACAACCGAAGTCGAGCCCCGATACGAATCCGAGACTGGGGGGAGCCGAGATGCCACGCTACTCGTAGCGCAACGCTTCTACCGGATCCAGCTTCGACGCCTTCAGCGCCGGAACTAATCCACTCGCGACGCCGACGACGAGAAGTACCATCGTCGACAGCAACACTGTCACCAGCGAAATTCGGAGATGGATGTCGCCACGACCGGAATCGTCTTCGAAGAGTGGACCCATCAGCGGCATGGTCCCGACTGCGGCCGCGATGGCGTAAGAAATCATTACACCGATCGCGCCTCCAATGAGCATGATTAAGAGCGTTTCTGCTAGGAACTGAAGTTTGATGTGCGTCTTCTTCGCACCGAGAGCGCGGCGCAGACCGATTTCGCGAATGCGTTCGTCCACTGAAACCAGCATGATATTCATCACGCCGACACCGCCTATGCCGAGCGTTAGCGTTCCGACGAATGCAAGCAGGACTTGCAGTCCAATGGTCAGTGCGTCGATGACAGGACGAAATTCGTCGCGACCGAACATTTGAAACGCTTTCGGATCGGTCGGCGAAAAATTCTGCCGCGTCGCCACCGCCGCTAATACTTGCGCCATCGACTTCTTCTCGAACTGCGGTGCGAGCGGCTCGAACACCAATACGGCCGCGTATTGCGTGTTCCACAAATCACCGGCGGTGCTGTAAGGAATGAAAACAGACTCGTCGTCCGGGGAAAAATAGCTGCTTAGCTGAATCTTGCGTTGCATGATGCCGATGACTTGAAAACGCAAACCGCCAATGAGCACAGTTTCACCGATAGCTGGACGCCCGCTAAAGAGTTGCTCGCGAATGCGTCCGCCAAGAAAGCACACGCGGCGGCGTTCGAGTTCGTCACTGGCATTGAGCCATCGACCTTGCGCGGGGACTTCGTTGCGCATCTCGCCATACTCCGGGCAGACGCCACGCACGGCAGCCGTTCCCACGAGACGGTCGTTGTAGCCAACTCCCGGGCGATGCACGGTTTCGAGGCAGGCATACTTCACCAGTGGGGCAGTCTCCTTGATCATCTCGATATCAGCCTTTTCGAGCACGACTTTTTGCCCCGCGCGCTGGCCACCGGGTTGTTCGCTGGTCTGTTGCGGCCATGCGATCACCGCGCCTTTGCCGAAGGCGTCGAAACCGCCGACCAGAACTTGCCGGAAGCTGCTGCCGTAGGCGATGAGCAGGGTGACCGTCGCGATGCCCCATACGATTCCGAGCATGGTGAGCAGGCTGCGCGTGAAGTTGCGGCGCAGAGCCATCCACGCTTCGAGAAATATTTCGGTGAGCATGATCTAGCCGCCCGCCTCGAAGCGCAAAGCTTCGATCGGATCAATAGATGCTGCTTTCCGCGCGGGATATAAGGCTGAAAGCACCGCTACTGCACCCAACAATCCACAAGCGAGGGTTCCGGACTCCCACGTCGGGATCAGTCCGGCAAAAAAATCCGGCATGGGTAGCAAGTCGACAAGGAAACAAAGCCCGTAGGCTATGGCGAGACCCATACCGCCGCTGATACACGCGATGAGTACGGCCTCGATGAAGAACTGTTTCAGAATCGTGTGCGCTGGCGCACCCAGAGCTTTGCGAACGCCAATCTCTCGCGTACGCTCGCGAACGGAGACCATCATCACGTTCATCACGCCAAGTCCGCCCAGAAAAAGCGTCACGACGCCGACCGCGCCTAGGAAATATTTCATGCCATCGGTCATCTGGCGAAAGGCTTTGGCTTCCTGAACGGTGTCCCAGATGGGGCAGGCTTCTTTATCGTTGGGATCGAAGTGATGCAAGCGGCCTAGAATAGCGCGCACCTCGCGCTTGCAGGCTTCGTGCTGTTCATAAGACTTCGGCGTAATCAGCCATTGATCGAATGACTCTTCGATCTGCGGCGGCTTGTTCGGAAAATCTTGCTGCATGACGCTGAAGGGAACGAAGATTTTGTTGACGTCCCAGCCGTCATAGCTGGAGTCCTGCTTCTTCGTGGCCATCACGCCGATTACGACATAAGGAAAATCGTTCAAGTAAACGTTTTCGCCGAGAGGATCGCGTCCGCCAAAAAGCTGCTTGGCGGCGTCGCTGCCCAGGAACGCTACGCGGCGCTTATTGGTCTGATCGTCCCAGTTGTAGAAGCGACCACGCGCAACATCGAGACTGCGAATCACGGCAAAGCGCGGAAACGATCCCGTCACGGTAAATGCGGCAGCGTTGTAATTGCTGTGAATGCGCAGGTCTTCGTCCTGCTCGAGTTCGGGGATCGCGTCCTCGCAATCGATGGCCTCGCGCTGCATGACGGGGACGTCGTTGATGTCCCAGTGAACGGGCCGTCCGGCACGGGTTCCGCCAGCCTGAAGGCTGGTGCGCCCGTGAAAGGCAATCATTACATCCTTGCCGAGAGTTTTAGTCTGCTCCTCCTGTCCCTTGCGCAAACCCTCGCCGGCCGCGACCATCAGCACAATCGATACAATGCCCCAGGCGATGCCGAACATGGTGAGGAAGGTGCGCAGCTTGTGTCCCCACAGGGTGCGGAAGACATCGCGGATGAGGTCGCTGCGAATCATTTTTCGGAACTCGGAAACTCGTCCCGAATTCTTAGACTCGGGACGTGCACTCTGCTTGGACGCGCCCGGCGGTCGAATGTAACCCGCAGACTCAGCGTCAGCCGCTCCGCAGTCCGTCCAGCTAGAGATACGGAGGCTAGGAAGGATTTGTTGCAGGGGCTTGGTTACGGGCCGCCGGGGGCTATCGTTGGATAAAATAAGCGCGTGCGCCTGCGCCCACCCTATCCGGAGTACCTGAAACTCTTACGGCCTTACGGCGAAGTGGTTCAAAGCTCGCGCTGGCCACGCGGAACCTGATCCTCGAAGAAGGTCCGGAAGCCAGCGAGTTCATCTATGAGGTGTACACCATCGCCGACCACTTCACATTCACCGAGCGGCCTGGCGATGCGTTCGTCTTCACGACCACGCACGCCAACTGGGTGAACCTCGGCTTTAACTTTGGCGCGCTGCTGCGCGATCCGGAGAGCCTGCTGCGCGGCGAGGGCAAATGGATTCGGCACGTCCGTATCGCGCGGGCGAGCGATCTCGATGGGCCCGGTGTTCGGGAGTTGGTACGAGCGGCCATCGCGCAGGCGGAGCGGCCGGAAGGCAAAGCAGCGAAGCCTCTTACGATTGTACGATTGGCTCAATCCGCCGGGAAGCGCGCAGGCCGGCGCCTTACGAAGCGTGTTGTCGCTCGCTGAATCCGGGCCCGTCTACGGCTCGAGGTCGAGAGCGCATCAAGCCTCGTAGCTGGCTGCTTCCGGTAACATGCTAGCTAGATGGCCCCGTAGCTCAGATGGATAGAGCAGCGGTTTCCTAAACCGTTGGTCGGCGGTTCGACTCCGCCCGGGGCCTCCATTGTCTCTCGCAAAAATCTGCGCGTAGGACCCTCTTCGGCCCCAGCCCCGCCATCTCGCCAGCAAAGATTTTTCGGGCGGCTACAATGCCAACTGGAGGAATCATGTCTCAGTCGCGTCGCGAATTCTTGGCGGGAACGTCTGTGGGTTTAATTGGTGCAGCTGCGGCGAAGTTTGCCACGGCGCAATCGCCGTCGGATGTGCCGCCGGGAGAGCCGTCGGCTTTCGGTACCGGGCCGGATGTTGGACCCGGAGTATCTGCCGCCACATTCGCCCAAGCTGAAAAGTTGGTGCAGTTCGCGCTTACGGATTCTGAGCGCAGCATGGCATCGGCGAGTTGGCGCAAGACCATGGCGGCGCTTTATGAGCGGCGAACCGGACCACGCAAGCTGGCTTTGGAGGCGACGCTGGCGCCTGCAACGGTTTGGAATCCGAAATCGGCCGTGTCGGAGGCGCTGGCGAATCGAGACCGATTCGTGCGCAGCGCGTCCGATGCCAGATCTTTGCAGGCTCGTGACGAAGATGTTGCCTTTGCGTCAGTGTCGCAGCTTTCTCGTTGGATCGAATCGCAACAACTTAGCTGCGAACGGCTCACGAATATTTATTTGGATCGCCTGCGGAAGTTCGATCCTAAGTTGCGCTGCGTGATTACGCTCACGCCGGACTTGGCTGTCGCTCAGGCGAAGCGAGCGGATCAGGAGATCGCCGACGGACACTATCGCGGACCATTGCATGGCATTCCTTTCGGGGTGAAGGATCTGCTAGACACCGCCGGAATTCCTACCACCTACGGAGCTGAGTTTTATCGCAACCGCGTGCCGTCCGAAGACGCCGTAGTTGTGAAACGCTTGCGCGATGCTGGTGCGGTGCTGGTTGCGAAGTTGAGTCTCGGAGCGCTGGCGCTCAACGATATTTGGTTTGGCGGACAGACGATGAATCCATGGTTGCTGGAAGAAGGCGCGTCGGGGTCGAGCGCTGGGCCGGGCGCCGCTGTGGCCGCGGGATTGGTCGGCTTCGCCATCGGCAGCGAGACTGGCGGCAGCATTGTGAGTCCGTCGATGCGTTGCGGCGTTACAGGATTGCGTCCGACTTACGGGCGCGTGCCGCGCACTGGCGCGATGACTCTGTGCTGGTCGCTGGACAAACTCGGCCCCATGACGCGAAGCGTCGAAGATACGATCCTGGTGCTACATGCGACCTCCGGCCCGGACGCTGGAGATTTAGCCAGCGTTCCCAGCAAGCTTGATTTCGACGCGAATGTCAGCGTTCAAGGATTGCGAGTGGGATATTTTCCAGCCTGGATGAACGAGCGTCCGGCAACGGACGTTGATCGTGCGGCACTCAAAGCTGTGGCCGATCTCGGCATGGTTCCGGTTGAGGTTTCTTTGCCTGATTGGCCTTACGGCACTCTCAATCTCATTCTTTTTGCGGAAGGCGCGGCGGCGTTCGAAGGACTCACGCTCGACCATAAACTCGATCACCTGAAAATGCAGACGCCGGATTCGTGGCCCAATATTTTTCGCGAGGCGCGGTTCTTGTCGGCGGTGGATTTCGTTCAGAGCGATCGCTTTCGACGGAAAGTTGCGGAGGAGATGGCGCGCATATTTTCAGACGTCGATTTGCTGCTGGTGCCATCGCTGCGCGATGAAATGCTTACGATCTCCAACAACACGGGACATCCCTCGCTCACGCTGCGTGCAGGCTTCGTCGAAGTATCGAAGGCGCGTAGCGATTGGGCGCCGGATCCGACTCATCCGGTGCCGACTTTCGCGTCGCCGCGGAGGGTTCCGCATGGGGTCACGCTGATCGGACGCCTGTTTGATGAAGGGACCATCGCGCGTGTGGGGATGGCACTGGAAAAGCATTTCGCAGTGGCGAGCGAGCGTCCTCCGGGATTCTGACCTACACGCGCACGAAAGAGGTAGGCCTGCCTAAGGAATATAGAACCCCGGTAAGAAAAACGCATAAGGAGCGTACACGTAAAATAGATCGCCCTGGAAAGCGTACGGGAACGCCGTGAAACTGACGTTAGTTCCACCGGCCGTGGTTGTGCCGTAAAGGTTGCCTTCCGCGTCCGGTGACAGTTGCGCAAAGAGCGGTGCGCCACCATCGGCTCCTCCAGTGAATGAATAAAGGACGCGGTACGTTTGTGAGAAAGTCGGGATGGCGAGGAAGAGAACAGCGCAGATAACATGTCCTGTGAGGGCTGTTACGCGACTGAATTTCATAAAGCCGCCTTTCGAGAGACCCGGCTCTGGGCAATTCTGGGTGGACTAATCGGATGATCCGGACCGATTTATCAGTCCAGACAGTAACCTTCGATGCATAACGAGGGCGGGGCTATCGTTTGACGAACACAAAAATAATCACTGGCTGTTTCCAGAGTGGCGGTCGAAAACCGCCGGGATTCTGACCTACACGCGTTCCCCCACATACCAGGGCGCGCTCACCGTAAAGATACGCTGATTGCCGCGCGCTAGCAGCACCCATTCCAACAACCGGCCCCGCTGGTTGTGCAGGAAAGTTTCGTACCACTTGTCTTCCACCAGTTCTGGGATGACCACGATGATATTGCGCTTGGGATGCTTCTTCGACAGGTCGAGAACAAACTGCACGATTGGAATTACTATGAAGCGATAGGGAGAGGGCAAGATGTGGAGCTGGGGCGGCTCTTTGCCGGCGGCGCGGAAAGGCTGCACGACATAGTGCGCCCAGTCGTCCTCCAGCAATTCGGCGTGTTCGTTGGGCTCGACGTGCAGAGCGACGACTTCGGAGGAAAGTCGCGAGGCGAACTCTATGCCTAGGCGGGTGATGTTGCTCCAGCGGTCGATGGCGATGACTGCGATGGGTTCCTGGCTCAGTCCGGCGACATCGACCGGAATCTTGCAACTCGTGCGCAGCTTCACCGCGTGGTAGTGGCGGCGTACGAAGACGAACAGAGTGATTACTAAAGGGATAAAAATCAGCGTGATCCACGCGCCCTCTGCGAATTTTGCAACTAGGACAACGCAGGTGGTGATGCCGGTGACGATGGCGCCGAGGCCGTTCACCAGCGCGCTCTTGAGCCAGTGCGGTCCGCGATTCTTGAACCAATGTTTCACCATGCCCGCCTGCGAGAGCGTGAAGGCCAGGAATGCGCCGACGGCATAGAGCGGGATCAGGCGATCGGTGACGCCGCCGAATAGGATCAGCACGCCGCCAGACAGCAGTGCCAGCACGACGATCCCATAGGTGTAGACGAGGCGGCGTCCGCGGTATCCAAAGGCGTGCGGAAGATAATTATTCTGCGCGATGGCGCGGCACAGGCGCGGGAAATCGGCGAACGCCGTATTGGCGGAGAGCGACAGCACGACGAGAATCGCGCCCATGGTCAGATAATAAAAATAGCCCTTGCCGAAAACCGCCGACGTCAGCATGGAGAGAATGCTCTGATATCCGGGCTGGCCGGGATCGGTGGCGGCGATGCCATAAATTTTCACCAGCCACGAAATTCCTGCCAGTAAGATCGCGAGCAGAAAAATAATAACGGTGAGAGTACGCTGCGCGTTCTTGACCGTCGGTTCTTTGAAAGCCTTCACGCCATTGCTGACGGCCTCCACTCCCGTGAGAGCGGTGCACCCGCTGGCGAAAACTTTTAGCAGGAGCCAATAGCTGACCGCTTCCGTCATTGCGGGCGGAGGCGGAAGTGCGACGACTGGCGCTGGATGTCCGCCTGCAAGCACTACACGAATCAATCCGGCGACGATGGTGATGAGCAGTGTGCCGACAAATAAGTAAGTCGGAATCGCGAAGGCGGTTCCGGCCTCGCGCACGCCGCGTAAGTTGAGAATCGTGATGACGATCAATATTCCGACGCAAAGAGAAACGGTATGCGGCAATAAAGACGGCACCGCCGACACCAGCGCACCGACCCCAGCCGAGATCCCCACGGCAGCGGTCAGGATATAGTCGGCGAGCAGTGCGGCGGCGGCGAGTAATCCCGCGGGCGCGCCCAGATTGAAGCGCGCGACGGTATACGAGCCGCCGCCGTTGGGGTAGGCGGCGATCGTCTGGCGGTAGGAAAAATAAACGATCACCAGTAACGTGATGATCGCGGCGCTGATGGGGACGATGTAATGAATACCCAGCAGTCCGAGCGGCATCAGCAGGCTGAGTGCGGCTTCAGGTCCGTACGCGGCTGAGCTTAATCCGTCTAAGCCGAAGATCGGAACGCCCTGCGTCACGCCGATCTGCTCAGCGCGTTCGTCGCTGGTGCGGATGGGTTTTCCAACAACGAGATCGAGGATGTTCATGCGTTAGCGCTCAATTGGGACGTTTCTGAGATGCTACTTCTTTTCCCCCTGCCGCATCTTCCACAACATTTGACGCAGCATGCCCATCCAAATGACGGCGTCACGCTGCGGCAATTGCAGGCGACGAACTACTCGGCGGATGCGGCTTTCGGCGTCGGCGACGCGACGCATTTCAAGGAAGCCGCTGGCGTAAAGCGCTTCGAGCAACAGTCCGGTGATGCGTTCCATTTCTTCGGCACTGGCGACTGCAACTTTTTTTGGTTTGGCGGCGCGAGCATCGCGAATCAGTTCGTAGAGGCAGACGGCGACTGCCTGGCCTAGGTTCATGGAGATGTTGGTGTCTTCGGTCGGAATGCGAATCAGCCAGTGGCAATGACTCAGATCGTCATTGGACAAACCATAACGCTCCGAGCCGAAAAGCAGCGCGACATTGCCGCCGGACATATGTTTGCGAATCGAGTGGCCGCCGTATTCCAGGCGGCGTACGGAATGTTGCAACTCGCGATGACGCACGGCGGTTGTCCCCACGACGAGCGTGCAGTCGGCGACAGCTTCCGCGACAGTGGTGAATTCTTCGGCGCTCGCGAGTATGGATGCTGCGCCCACGGCGGAACGCGCTTCGCGAAAGGCTTTTTCATAAGGGTTCACGACGCGCAGACGCGAAAAGCCAAAATTGCTCAGCGCGCGCGCCGCTGCCCCAATGTTGAGCGAATTGCGCGTTGAGACCAGTACGACGCGCAGGTGATCGGGATCGAGACGTTGGGGCAAGTTGCTATTTTACGGGAGCG
>Ga0302320_10022844_pt1 | contig 12313 bp, 11 predicted proteins | sample Bog_T0_3_FD_202130 | JGI IMG/M metagenome (GOLD analysis project Ga0302320, IMG submission 202130) | Peat permafrost microbial communities from Stordalen Mire near Abisko, Sweden - Bog_T0_3 | ecosystem: Environmental > Terrestrial > Soil > Wetlands > Peat | place: Sweden: Abisko, Stordalen Mire...
ACCGCTGACCCATGCCGGCCTCGAGATTTGGCCCAAGGGGATTTACGACCTGGTGATGCAGATATCGAAGGAATACGACCATCCGATTATCGAGCTGACAGAATGCGGGTGTTGCTATATGGACACCCCGTATGAAAAAGAAGGCGGGCGCGTTCCAGATGAGCGGCGAACTGCGTTCTTCAAGGGGATTCTAGCGGAGCTTGCGCGGGCAATTACGGATGGAGCGAAGGTCAGGGCCTTCCATGCCTGGAGCCTGATGGATAACTTCGAGTGGACGGATGGTTATAGCCAGAGATACGGATTGACTTACGTTGACTTCAGGGACCAGAAGCGGACCGTGAAGGATTCAGGGCTGTGGTATGGCAGGGTTGCAGCGACAAATCGCCTGGGTGCGTGAGCCTAAGTGCGTGAAGAGGGTCGATTGCGATCTGGTCCATGCGACCGGCGAGCAAAATTGAACAGGATCGTCCGGGCTAGAAGGGGCATCTTAGGTTCAGGAGAAGAACAATGCCCGAGCAATTTGTGAACCAGAAAGAAGAGAAGATCGCAGACGAGACGGTTTCCAGCGAAACACCACAACAGAAGATCGACCGTGTGGCCAACGAATTGGCGGTTAAGCCCGCCAAGACCGAAAAGAAGTTCGACCAGGAAAACAGCAAAATATTTTCGAAGTAATTCGGGCACTTCACTCGCCTTCGATGCGGAGTTCGTAATGTGAAGGGGGCGGGAGTGTCTGTTGGAGGGTTCTCGTATCGAATGTCCTGTCTCCGGAATGAGACGGGCTGCGGCATGCGCGCGGCCGCCGCGGTTCTGAGCGGGATTCGCAAGCGATCCAAAAAAGGAGAATCAGGATTCAATTCGTTAAGTAAGGATAAGTGGAAAAGTAATAAGCTCACCGCTGGATACACGGTCGTGAATTGTCCAGGCGCAGGATCCCCGGAAAACCCCTGCAAGGGCTATTGCATCCACTAACAGGTGGGAGTGCGCCCTTGGGGCCACGCACGCTCCCGCCTTGCCCAACTAAGAACGGGGTGAATCCATGACTCACAGCTCAATGCAGCATTTCCCCTTGAAGTCCGCGTACCTTTGCCAGGATTGCAATTGCGTTGGTAACTGTGCACGCCAGTGCCCGGCTTGTGCCTCAGAGGTGCTGATGAGCCTTTCGGGCGTTCTCGATCGCGAAAGGCCAACTGAAGAAGCGCATTCTCTGCCATTTGCCGTGTCGAGGCGAGCGGTAGGGTATGAAGCCATGGTCGCCTAGGAATTTCCGGTCCAGACTCAAGCGCCACCAGTTCAAGGCCCCCAACGGGTCGTGCGCTGGGTTACGCCCTATAATGAAGAATGGCCGGTTGCGCTCTGAGGGTCTCTGAGGACATAGGAGCGCTGCCGGACAACTTCATCCCGGTGCATTCCCTTTGAGCGATCCAGCGAACTGAGAGGTTTGGGGTGGATTCAAGGCTTCATTATGGATTCCGGCTTCAAGCGAACAGGATTGGGCGCACTGATTCACGCAGGCGCCCAAGCTCACTGGCATTATGTCTAAGCAGTCCGTGACTCCAGCTGGTGTCCGTCCCATCGTGGCAATCTTTCGCCAAATCCGAGCCGATAGTTTCGTAGGCCATGCGCATGTCCCTTCTGAGTGCTTCAGGTTCGCTTAGGGTACCAAGGACAAAAACCCTTTCTGCCAGTTCCTGGGGAATCCTGGCTCTTACCTCTTTAAGCCTAGATTCGTGTCCGTCAAAATCGATAAGCAGCACCATTGATCGATTGGTATTTTCTCTCATTCCGTATGTATGGTCTTCTTCGAAGCATTCCAGAACCTTGTGCCAGCCGCCAGCTGACGGCAAAATCTGGAAACGTCGCGCTATCAGTGAAGGATATAGCCAAAAGCCATTGGCTATCTGGCTGTTGGCATCGTCCTCCGTAAGGACTAGAACGTGTGGCTGGAACCTATTCACACTCATGGCAGCAGGTCACCGCGAACCAGTGTACCGACGAGATCCCCTTTGATGTTTAAGTCACCCAGTGTGCGCACAATTGTGGGCTCGAGATGACTATTCCGATAAAGAATAAGGGTGTTCTCGTCGGAGAATCGGCGAATCGCCTCAGGATTATGAGAGGTGGCGATAAACTGACCGCGGGATTCGAAGTCTCTTCGGATAGCCATGATGAATTGCCCGACTTCGTCCAACGAAAGATAATTGTCAGGTTCATCCCAGAAACAAAACAGCGGGCCATAGGTAGAATTTGAAGCGAGAACCAACGCGCAAACTACGAAGCATTTCTCTCCGTCGGACAAATCCTCAAAGGGAACGGCGATATTCCCTTGCTCATTAGCAAACTGGAATACCAGACTTCGCGAATTTATCCCCGCCAGCGGGTTCCGTATGTCTCTTAAATCGGGCATTACCTCTCTAAGATACGAATCAATTTTCGTATACGCGGACGGAGCATAACCCAAAAGACCAGTAAACCACGCGCCGAGGTCGGTAACCTGACGGTTGGGTCGCAGTGTCTCCTCGTCAGAATCCCCTTTGATAAGGCTGGGAATCGGCCTGAGTACCAGCATCTGCGCGAGCCACTGTTTGAAGATATATATCGGGTCCCTTTGTGACTCCTGTTGGACGATTGGCAGGGCCACCAGGAACCAATCGATAAGGAATTTAGCTTCCCGGTCTGTTCGTGATTTCGCTAGTGTAACCTGCGCAAATTCACGGGTGTATACAGGCTTTCCATCTACAGTAAGCCTTTCTTCCCGGACGCGCATTTCTTTGAAGCCCGATGGAAGTTCAAAAGCCACGAAGTATCCGTAGACCTTTGCTTCGAGATCGACTTCAATTTCGAAGCGCATTGGGACATCCGTGAGGCCTCGGGTAAAATCCTTGGGTTTTACCAACTCTGCAACCCGGTTAGTTCCCCGCGCGATTTTTTGCAGGATTTCAAGCGCGAACCCCACTGTTGTCTTGCCTGCGCCGTTTTTCCCGATAAGCAGCGCAGATGGCTTGCCGGAGATGGGCAGGTCGAAGTTTTGGAGGCACCGATAGTTATTGACGTACAGTCGACGGATCACAGAAACATGATACATGCTGCATTGGGCGTGTCGCAGAGTGTGCGGACGGTTTGTGATCAAGCTGGACCTGCTTTATGGTGATTTCCGCACTACACCCTATAATGAAGAATGGCCGGTTGCGCTCTGAGGGTCTCTGAGGACACAGGAGCGCTGCCGGACAACTTCATCCCGGTGCATTCCCTTTGAGCGATCCAGCGAACGATGCCATCATTATCCGCGGCGCGCGGACACATAATTTGAAGAACATCTCCTGCGACATTCCCCATGGGAAGCTGACGGTGGTCAGCGGGGTTTCAGGTTCGGGGAAGTCTTCGCTCGCGTTCGACACGATCTATGCCGAGGGCCAGCGGCGCTATGTGGAGTCGCTCTCGTCCTATGCCCGCCAGTTCCTTGAGCGCATTGAGAAACCGGACGTGGACCTGATCGACGGCCTTGCGCCGGCCATCGCCATCAAGCAGAAAAATACCACGCGCAACCCGCGGTCAACGGTGGCAACGGCAACGGAGATCTACGATTACCTCCGCCTCTTATACGCTCGCTGCGGAACAGTCTACTGCGTCTACTGCGATGGCCTGGTCAAGCGCGACTCGATGGACGAGATTGCCGAAGCGATCTTGGCGCTGGGTGAGGGAACTCGCCTGCAAGCGCTGTTCCCGGTGGGTACGGCGGCGCCTGAGCTTGAGGCCACCGCGAAGACTACGGCTAAGCCTGCACGTACGACGAAAGCCGGAGCGAAGGGAAAGCCTGCCGCCAACGGCGGTGATTCTCCCCATACTGAGACGCTGAAGGCCCGCTTGACTGAGTTGCGGACGAGTGGATTTAACCGCCTCTATCAGCAAGGTAAAATTGTCGAGTTCTCCACGCCGGAATCGTTGCTCGAATTGGATTTCACGCTGCCGGTATTTGTTCTCCTCGACAGAATTGTGGTCAGCGCCGAAAATCGCGCGCGCATTGTGGACGCTGCGGAAATTGCCTATCGCGAAGGCAGCGAGGTGATCTTCGAAGAGGTCCCGCGAGAAGAGAATGCGGAGCGCAGGCGGCACAGGTTTAGTGGCGCGTTCGAGTGCAAGAGCTGCCACCGGCCGGGCAAGGAACCGGAGCCGCGCCTTTTCAGCTTCAACAATCCCTTCGGTGCTTGTCCGCGATGCCAGGGTTTCGGAAACACCGTCGACTTCGACATGAACCTGGTGATTCCGGACAAGGGGCTTTCGCTGGAAGACGGCGCGATCGATCCGTGGAACCGGCCCAAGTACCGCACATGGTTTACTGAGCTGAAGAAGCTGGCGCCGGCCCTTGGTGTTCCTCTGAACGTGCCCTGGCGCGAACTGCCTGAGCCCGCGCGCGAAATCGTGCTGCGCGGCAAGGGAAGCTTTGAAGGCGTCTTCGGATTCTTTGCGCAGATGGAACGTAAGAAATACAAGCTCCATGTGAGGGTGATGCTGAGCAAGTATCGCGGCTACGCGGAGTGCCCCGATTGCCGCGGCCAGCGCCTGCGGGCCGAAGCGCGGAGCGTCCGCATCAACAACAGGAATATTTGCCAGGCGACTGCACTGACGATTGCCGACGCGAAAGAGTTCTTTGGCGGGCTGCAACTGTCGGCCATGCAGGAAGAGATTGCCGGACCGATTCTTGAAGAAGTGCGAGCGCGCCTGAGTTTTCTGGATGCTGTCGGGCTTGAATACCTGACTCTGGACCGCCTGGCGTCAACCCTGTCCGGCGGAGAAGCGCAGCGGATTCAGTTGGCCACATCGCTTGGCTCGCGCCTCGTGGGAGCGCTCTATGTTCTGGACGAGCCTTCCATCGGCTTGCACACCCGCGATACGGCTCGCCTGATCCACATTCTTGAGGAGCTGCGCGACTTGGGGAACACCATCCTTGTCGTCGAACACGACGCCGATGTCCTGCGCGCCGCGGACCACTTGCTGGACCTGGGCCCCGGCGCAGGTGAGTTCGGCGGCAAGCTTCTCGCCGAGGGCGTACTGGCTGAGATTGAAGCCAATCCAAACTCGCTCACTGGCCGCTATCTTTCTGGACAGATTTCGATTCCCGTCCCTACGCGGCGTCGTGAACCGGGCCGAGAGAAGCTGGTGCTGCGCGGTGCCGAGGCCAACAATCTCCACGGGCTCAATGTGGAGATCCCGCTCGGACTTCTTGTGGCGATTACCGGCGTCTCCGGCTCGGGCAAATCAACGCTCGTTCACCAGGTGCTCTATCGGGCTGTGGCGCGCGCGCTTGGCCAAAGCGACGGCTCCGATCCATCCGGAGTCTTCAAGAGCCTCACAGGGGTTGAGAGGCTCAACGATGTGGTACTGGTTGATCAGACGCCCATCGGCCGCACTCCTCGTTCCAACCCAATTACTTACATCAAGGGCTTCGACCTGGTGCGAGAGCTGTTTGCCGCGCAGCCGGAAGCAAAGCGGCTGTCCCTCACGCCGGGTCACTTCTCGTTCAACGTGCCGGGCGGTCGCTGCAACACCTGCGAAGGCGATGGCACCGTAACCGTGGAGATGCAGTTCCTGGCCGATGTCGAGCTGCCTTGCGAAGACTGCAACGGCACCCGCTATCAGTCCAAAGTGTTGCAAGTCGAATACAAGGGCAAGAATATCCACGACGTTTTGCAGTTGACAGTGAAAGAGGCGCTGCGCTTTTTCGCCGGGCAGACCAAACTGCTTGAGAAGCTCGCCGTCCTCGACGAGATTGGCCTCGGCTACCTGCGCCTCGGTCAAAGCGCGACTACCCTTTCCGGCGGTGAGGCGCAGCGCGTAAAGCTTGCGGCGCACCTGGCGCAAGTCCGCGCTGCTAACGCCAACGCCAAGCCTTCTCAGGCCAGCCGCGTGCTCTACATCCTCGACGAGCCCACAACGGGCTTGCATTTTGACGATGTCTCGAAGCTGTTAACGGCTTTCAGAAAGCTGATCGATGGCGGCGGTTCGCTGATCGTGATCGAGCACAATCTGGACGTGATCAAGAGCGCAGATTGGGTGATCGACCTGGGGCCCGAAGGCGGCGAAGGCGGGGGGCGCGTTGTGGCTGAAGGCACACCGGAAGAGGTTGCCGGGAACCTGCTGTCGCATACGGGAAAGTGGCTGGGGCGGGTGCTGTAGCCGATTGTCCTGATTGCGGTCTGTCGCGGCCTTCAAACTGCGCTAGAAGATCGTCCGGGAGCGGCGCGTCGAAGTCATCGGCGATCCAGCCTGTCGTGAACGCGGGTTACACCTGTATCACTAATTCACTATATTGCTTCATTCGCGAGTCGGTAGTGAGCAAATGCAACGGCTCACTCATGGCCTGCGCAATCAGCAGCCGATCGAATGGGTCGGCGTGATAGAGGGGTAAATCGGAGACCAACACCGTGTGCCGCGAGAACACTGGAAGCTCGCGCATGCCAGACGCTTCTATTCGTTGCACAAGCCGCTGTGGGTCAGCTTTCAACTTGCCAAGTTTAACTTTGATGGCGATCTCCCAGACGGAAGCTGCAGACACATACACCGCACTGGCGGCGTCGAGGTACTGGCGGGCTGCTGGAGGCAATTTCTTCGGATCAAGGTAGAACCAGTAGACGATCTGTGTATCGGCAAGGAGCCTCATTCGCGGCCTTCAAAATACTTCTGAATTTCCTCTGGCAATGGATCGTTGAAGTCGTCCGCAATCCACCCTTCTCCTTCGAGAAGGCCATAGACGAGTGGCCGCTTTTCCTCCTCGAGTGTGGTGAGCCGTGCGACAGGTTTTCCCGCGCGGGCGATGACCACGTCCGTACCCGTTGAGGCCAGATCGACGAGTTTGGAGAGTTGGGTTTTCGCCTCGTAAATGTTGACCGTTTTCGGTGCGGAACTCATGGTTGACGTTGACATAAACGATCTCCTTGACTTGACCAAGTCTAGTCTACCACAGCTTGGAATCCAGTGGGAAAAGCGCGTTCTGCGTTATTGTGAAGTGCCAGAACCACTCCCAACCGCCTCGCGAGTCGAAAAGCACCACCCGGTGCCATGCAGCCAGCAGGTCTCCTCTTCCTTATGCGTGTCGCACCGCAACGACTTCACTCCTATGCCCTTATCCCGGTTCAGCGCGTCGGCCAGCCGTTCGCTCACCTCTGTGTCGCGCGCCCCGCTGAAGGGAATGAACAACGCCCCATACACAAGCTGAGCGTCGAATATGTCGTCGCTTTTTCGGGTCACATACGCCATTGCTCCCGATCCCTTGTCCGGAGTCAACGGGAACAAAAGCGTTCCACCGGGCTTCAGGGCGGCGAGCCACGACGGCAACGGATGAGTAGCACCGGCGCTGGCGACAATCACGTCCGCGGGCTCGAACGGGCCGTGCGAGCCATCGCCGTGGATAACGGAAACCTGCGGCCACGGTGCAAGCGCATCACGCGCCCTTTTGGCCATGTCCTTGACGATGTCGATGGCGATGATTCTTCCTTCAGGTCCAACAAGTTCGGCCAGAATCGCAGTGTAGTAACCCGTGCCGCAGCCCAGATGCAGCACATGATCGCCGGCCTCGACGCCCAGCTGGTCGAAGCTGTGAGCCCAGAGGCTGGGTTGGCCATTGTTGATGCCCTTCGCTTCGTCGAGCGAGATCAGCGCATTGTGATAAACGTTTCTCGGATCGGTATCCTCAGTCGTCCAATATCCTTTGAGACCCAGAGTTCGCCACGGTCCGGGCCCGACAAAGCGCTCACGCGGCACAGTTGCGAAGGCTTCGAACAGCGCACTAGAGCCCATGTGCGTGAGGAACCGCAATTCCTCCGCATAAAAGCGCCGGGCGGCTTCAATGGTGACCGTCATGGATGGCCCACCAGCTATGAATACCACTTTTCGGGCTAATTATTCGCTGCGATCCTTGCGCCGAGTTGCCATTGAGGCAGGGGATTGGGTAGAAAGGGTGGGACGTTTGCAGGCACATTTAATTGCGCCGGAAAATGAAATCGTTTTCGGCGCGGCCCGTGCAGCGTGTCCAGACAGTAGTAAACGGCCGTGAGAAAGGGTGTGGATCGATTGGGAATTTCCGCTGGTTCAATGGGGCAGGGGAGCAGGAAAACGCACGATGCGGAGTTGGAAGCTCCGCTGATTCCGTATGGGCGCATGATCCCGTTTATTGTCGTCACGCCGTTGTTTTTTCTGTGGGCCATTCCGAACAACCTCACCGACTTTCTGATCCGCCAGTTCATGAAGTCCTTCGAGATTAACCGCTCGGGCGCCGCTCAACTGCAAATCGGTATCTTCGTCGGATATTTCCTGATGGCCATTCCCGCCGGCCAGCTTATGCGCTATTTCGGCTACAAAGTGGGACTGGTCACCGGCCTGATCCTCATGGGCACCGGTTGCTGGCTGTTCTACCCCGCAGCGCATCTGGATGTGTACTCGTTCTTCGTCGCTGCGCAGTTTGTCATCGGGTGTGGTCTGTCGTTTCTTGAGACCGGCGCCAATTCCTTCATCGCCCAGCTCGGACCCACGGCTTCCAGCGAGCGGCGCTTGAATTTCTCCCAGGCATTCAACCCTCTGGGCTCAATTACCGCGGGACTTGTGGGTACCGTATTCATCTTTTCCGGCGTCGAGTTCAGCGGCGCGGAAACCGCGGCCAAACGAGCCGCCGGGACAATGCAGGCCTATCTGCATTCGGAAACGATGCGCGTAGTTCCGACGTATCTTGTCCTGGGAACCGTAGCGTTGCTATGGGCTCTCATGGTTCTGATGACCAAATTCCCCGACCTTGCCAAGGAGGATGTATCGCGAGAAGATGCGGGACCTCCGAAACATGTGCGGTTGTTTCAGCGCCATTTTGTCCTGGCGGTGCTGGCGCAATTCCTGTATGTGGGCGCGCAAGTAGGTACCTGGAGTTACTTCATCCTCTACGTCAGGTCCGCAACAGGACTGGGAGACAAGGCAGCTGGCTACATGCTGACAGGTACACTGGCTGCGTTCGCAATCGGAAGGTTCAGCTCGGCGTGGTTGATGAAGCACTTCCATGCGCGCACCATGCTGGGCGTCTATTCGGTTGTGAACGTTGTCCTTGGCCTTGTCGCCGTGGCGCGGCCTGGATGGGTCGGCGCAATGTGCCTTCTGACCACCAGCCTCTTCATGTCCATCATGTTCCCGACGATTTTCGCGCTCGGACTGAAAGGCATGGGCGACAAGACCAAAACCGCCGGATCGCTGCTGGTGATGGCGATTCTCGGAGGCGCCGCCCTGACCAAGGTAATGGGAATGCTAGCGGATTCAAGCGGCGGGTTGCAGGCAGCCTATATGGTTCCAGTCGTCTGCTTCGCCTGTGTGGCGCTCTATGCCTGGTTTGGCGGCGAACATACGCCAGCAGAATCGAGCAGTTAGCAAGAGCGCAAACATCCAAAGTCAAGAATCAGGTTAGTCCGCATCACCCGCTGACTTGCTGACTCGCTGACAAAAGGCCCCAATTGGGGCCTTTTCGCTAACTCGCTGCACTTGTCGTGATAACTCAGTTATTCCGCCACTACAGGGTTAGTCAGCGACCCCAGCCCTTCCACGGTCACAGTGATCGTTTCACCCGGCTTGAGCCACCGCTTCGGCGTCCGTCCCAGTCCCACTCCTGGAGGCGTCCCCGTAGAAACAATGTCCCCGGGAAGCAATGGAGTTATCGAAGAAAGATACTCAATCAGCTCGGGAATTTTAAAGATCAGCTCATGTGTATTCGAGTTCTGCAGTTGCTCGCCGTCAATCGATAGCCCGATCTGAAGCTCATGCGGATCGGCAATTTCATCGGCGGTTACAATCGCAGGGCCGAGCGGGCAGAACGTAGGAAAGCATTTCGAAAGCGACCACTGCGTTGAAGCGAATTGGACATCGCGTGCACTGACGTCGTTGACGATGGTGTATCCGTAGACGTGCTTCCGCCATTCGTCGGCACCGATGCGATAGCCTCCATGGCCAATGACGAACGCAAACTCAGCCTCGTAGTCCGGTTCACTCGAATTGACCGGGAGAACGATAGGATCGCCGGGTCCGACAATGGCCGTCGGCAGCTTGAAGAAGACAACCGGCGTGGTTGGAATGGCCATCCCCGACTCTTTGGCATGATCGCGGTAGTTGAGACCAATGGCGAAAATCCGCGGCGGATTGAGCAACGGCGCATGGAGCCGCACTTCGTTCAGCGGGTAAGAGGGAAATGTGTTGCCGCCTTCAGGTGCGGTAATGCCCGCCGCAATGACGGCGAGCGTGTCGCCATAGCCCACGACGCTGAGATCGACCACGAGGTTCGTGTCATCGAGCAGCGACCCAGGGCGAATTCTGCCGTCGGCAAGTGAAAACGATACAAGTTTCATTCAGACTCCGTTCCTTGAGTAGATGCAAGAAGGGGCTTGAGTGGGTTACGCGGCCGTCCATCCCCCGTCGATGGTGAACAGCGATCCGGAGATAAATGCGGCTTCGTCCGAGGCCAAATACCTGACCATAGACGCGATCTCATGCGGTTGTCCCAGTCGCCCCACAGGCTGTCGCGCGCGTAATTCGGCGCGGGTTTCTTCCTTGTTGTGGGAGTGGAATTTCTCCAGGTATCCCTCGACGAAGGGGGTTTCCACGGTTCCAGGACAGATCGCATTGACGCGCAGAGATTTGGGATATTCGACCGCTAGTTGACGGGTCATGGCGATAACTGCGCCCTTACTTGTGCAGTAGGCGAATCGCTGCTTGATGCCAACCAGGCCTGAGACTGAAGCGATATTGACGATAGTGCCCGAATGCCCCTCGTTTTCCGAGGCAAGATGACTTGCCAGAAGCAACGGAATCAAGGCGCGCGTAACCAGATACACACCGCGAACATTGACGTTGATCAGCCGGTCGAAATCCTCAGGCTCAGTGGTTTCAATGGAGCCCACATGCCCGACACCGGCATTGTTGACCAGAATGTCCAGCCGCGAGAGGCGTGCTGCGGCTGCCGCAATGGAACTGGAGCTGGTCACGTCGAACGTCAGCGCCTGCGCGGCTGGGAGCGAAGCGGCAAGCGCTTCAGCGGCAGGGAGATTGATGTCCGCGATCCAGACAAAGGCCCCGGCTCTTGCGAGTTCCTTCACGGTGGCTTCGCCAATGCCGCTTGCACCTCCGGTCACCAGCGCATGTCGATTGTCGAGACGGAAAGGCTGAGTTTGGTCTGTCATGAGTGTTTGCCCGCTGAATTGCGGTACGTCTCAATAACTTTGAGATAAGCCCGTGCAGCCTCAGTGATTTTTTCCGGCTTTCCCTGGTCGATTGCGGCCAGGTTCACCAGGTCTCCACCAACACCCACTGCACGCGCACCAGCCTGAAGGAAGCTCTCGGCATTCTGTAACGTCACTCCGCCCGTGGGGATGAGCTTGAGGTGCGGAAACGGCGCCAGCAGCGACTTCAAATAACTGGCCCCGCCCAACGCCGAGCAAGGAAAAATCTTGATATAGTCGGCGCCCGCTTCCCAAGCGGTAACAACCTCAGTCGGAGTGAGCGCACCGGGAATCGAAAGCTTCTTATGAGCCTTGGTCACAGCGATGACCGCCGGATGAAAGCTTGGGCTGACCACAAACTCAGCGCCGGCCTCGATGGTAGCCTCGGCCTGGTTGGCCGTAGTCACAGTCCCTGAGCCAAGCAAGAGCCGGCCCTCGTATTCACGCTTCAGTTCGGCGAGTAATTCAACCGCGCCCGGAACCGTCATGGTGACTTCAACGACGGTAACGCCGCCCGCCAGCATGGCCTGAACCACCGCATGCGCCTGTCCAACGTTGCGCGCGCGGAGAACCGGAATAAGTCCGACACGTTCCAAAGTTTGTGCTGTAGTTTCGTGCATGGTTTCCTCTTAGGTGCGAAGCGGCTATCGCGCAATTCGTGCAGACCCGCCTTTAATCAGCCGTTCCACTTCAGCCAGCGTTGCTGTGCTGGTGTCGCCGGGTGTCGTCATGGCGAGCGCGCCGTGAGCTACCCCGCATTTAAGCGCCCACTCAATTGGCTTGCCGGCGAGCAGCCCGTAAATCAGGCCGGATGCAAAGCTGTCTCCGCCGCCTACCCGGTCTAGAATATCGATCTCGCGTTGCGGGACGTGCACAATGTTGTCTTCGTACAGTGCAATTGCGCCCCAGGCGTTGCGGCTTGCGGTCGAGGCGGTGCGAAGCGTGCTGGCGACGAGCTTCAAGTTCGGATAAAGAGCTGCGACCTCGCGCAGCATTTCCTCATATGCGCCAATCGGGAGTTCATCGAAATCTTCCGAAACCCCTTTGAGCTTAACCCCGAGCATCGCGGAAAAATC
>Ga0302320_10022847_pt1 | contig 12311 bp, 11 predicted proteins | sample Bog_T0_3_FD_202130 | JGI IMG/M metagenome (GOLD analysis project Ga0302320, IMG submission 202130) | Peat permafrost microbial communities from Stordalen Mire near Abisko, Sweden - Bog_T0_3 | ecosystem: Environmental > Terrestrial > Soil > Wetlands > Peat | place: Sweden: Abisko, Stordalen Mire...
TTCTGTGTTTACAATGACCACGCAAAGGAAGTCTTGCGATGTGTTTTACGGGGGTCAATTTGAAATGGCCGATAGGGGTCAGCTTCGATGGATTTTACATTTAATTGGAGACAAGGATTATTTAGAAAATTTGAAAACTTTAAAAAGGATATTAGACGATGAAAGAGACGAAAATGATTATGTACGGATTGAGGCCAGAAGTTTATCTGGAAAAATTATTAAAGATGCAAACAATGAGTATGAAAAATATTTTTGTTGGGCTATAATTGCATATTTTCTGGATCATAGATTTTTCTTAGATAAAAAAGATGAAGACAAATTTTTGCAAGAATTAATCGAACTAGGTCCAGATCACATGATTGACACTCCAAGTCATTTAGTCAGTGAGCAGCTATTCAAATCCAATGATGCAGATGAAATTAAAGAATTCATAAAGTCAATAAAATTGAATTTGCACGATAAGTTTACTGAAGTAACTTCAACATTTTTAGATTTGAAACTATTTACATTTGAATAATCTGTGACCAACATGACCTGCGTAAAAAAATAAGAAATCAATTTGATTTCTTATTTTTTTTCATATTGGCATGCAATTTTTCAAACCCTTCACTAAACAAATCTTCAAGTGAAATATCAAGAGCCTTTACAACTCTTAAAAGGTATCCCCTCGGCCAACCCCTTCATAGCTTATTCAATAATGCGGCATAATTTTGTGGAAGCAGTTCTGCAATTGCATTTATTTTATACTCATGGATGTTTTCAAAAATGTAGGTAAGCCATTCAATAGGATTTACGTTATGCAATTTACAGCTAGCAAATAAGCTGTACAACATTGCGCTTCTCGCGGCTGCTTCATGATTACCTGCGAACAAGTAATTCTTTCTCCCAATGGCCACGGGGCGGATACTGTTTGCTACCAGGTTATTGTCTATCCTTAAATTCCCATCCTGAGTGTAAACATTTAGTTTGGCCCATCGGGCAAGGGTATATTGCAATGCTAGGCCTATCGGGCTATTTGGAAAGCTGTCTGCTAATTGTTTTTGTAAGATCTGGTGCAGTGCTTTTAATAAGGGCACTCCATGTTGCTGGCGATAGGTTTTTATTTCATCTGCGGTGTAATTATTTTCTGCACAATGTTTTTCTATGGCATACAGCAATTGTATCTGCGCAAGCACTCCACTTGCTTTTTCATTATCAAAACTTTGAGCATCTATAATCGCTACCCGATCTGCAAGTATTTTCAATGTGGTTCGCTTGGTATGACGAATTATAGCTTCACATGCAATTTATTAGGGGCAATTATATATGACTAACTAACCCTAGAATTAATTAGTTATTCATATAATGGTCTGATCTTTGCCATATCATTTTTTACTTTCTGCGCGACGATCTTTGCATAATGTTGTGTTTGCCTCAATGTCGCATGCCCAAGCATACAGCTTACTGATTCAATCGGTATCCCATTTGACAAAGTAATAGTAGTCGCAAATGTATGCCTGGCTAAATGCATGTGCAGCATCTTTGTTATGCATGCTTTTTCACCTATGGCTTTCAACCGCTTGTTCATTTTTTGATTAGATGAAACCTGCCAATCAAAATCCCTTAGATCGGATGTGGTGCTATATTTCTGGAGTATCCTGATAGCTGCTGGCAGTAATGGGATAATGCTTTCTTGCCCTGTTTTTTGCCTTGGCTTGCGTATGTGCCAGCTAAAATCGTTGTCACGGATGATGTGGTGTGATCGCAGTTGTTTGAGATCGGAATATGATAGGCCGGTGTAACATGCAAAAAGAAAAATATCCCTTACCCTTGCAAGGTCATTGCTATTTAGTTGCGCGCTCGAAATCTTGGCAATCTCTTCCTGGCTCAGATAGCCCCTGTGCACAGGTTTTGGCTTGAATTTGATCTCTGCAAAAGGGTCGTTTTTGATAATTCCAGTTTTTATGGCCGGGTGCAACAATGTTTTCAGGGCTTTTATGTACTTGATAGAAGTATTGAGCGATATACTCTTATCGCTCCGCAGATAGTAGAAATATTTCTCCAGGAAATTTTGGTTGATAGCGTGCAGAGAAAAATTCTTTGCTTTGTATTCCTTGTGCAAAAAATCCTGCACATGCTGAAGGCATTTCCTGTATTTTATAAATGTTGCCCTGGTGATGTCGATGCCCACTCTTTGCCTTATCTTCTGGTTGCAGCCCTCTAAATAATCTATCAAAAGGGAAGGAGCTGCTTCCTTTCCTTTTATTTTGCATGATAGCTCATCGATCGAGAACGGGATGCCTGAAAATTTCATCTTCTCAAAGGCCTCATGTGCTTTGCGCTGGATGAATTCAAGGTTCTTGTTAATGGTCGCTGATGCCTTGTCAGATTTTGACACTCTGCCGTCAAGAGCATCCCAGGATCCGCTGGCGCAATATAGCCCGGTAAAGATATCCTTCCGCTGGCCGCGATAGGACACACGGAACACTATTGGCGATTGCCCGTCGCCGTTAAGATGTGTGGAGCGGCAAAAAAATGAGAACCGAATGTCCAGTGCTTCAGGCATAGCGCATGTTTTAATGGTTGCAAATTGCATTGCCGGGAGCATATATCAGCGTGCAGAGGCTTGCAGAGCGCTGCAAATTGGGAACAATAAAAATTGCCTGGGAAACGTCTTCGAAAGTACACCAAAAGTACACCAAAAGCTTGCGGCCAGGTGCACGTATTTGCAATTATCTTAAATCAAAAAACCATGCAGCTGAGCTGTTTGCATGGTTTTGCATTTTCTTGCAGAGGTGATCAGCGGAGAGAGAGGGATTCGAACCCCCGGACCTTTGACAGTCAACGGTTTTCAAGACCGCCGCATTAGACCGCTCTGCCATCTCTCCGGGTGCAAAATAAGGGTGCAGTTCCTGATTTACCAAATAATAATAATTCCGTCGGATTGAGAAATTTAGTAATTTACAGGAAACGATTGTTCACCAAAACAAATAGCATGAAAAAAGTTGCAGATATCCTCACCCATAAAGGGAGCAAAGCTTCTTCTGTCACTGTAGGACCAGACACCACCGTTTTAGAAGCATTGAAAATAATGGCTGAAAAAAATATAGGCTCTGTGATGGTAACTGATGGCATCAACTACCTCGGCATCATGACAGAGAGAGATTACTCCCGCAAAGTGATCCTGAAAGGAAAATCATCCACAGACACAAAAGTATCAGAAATCATGTCGGATGATTTGCCGAGAGTGAACCCGCATGATACGATTGATTTCTGCATGGAACTGATGTCGGACAAAAACATACGCTACCTTCCAGTCTTTGATAATGACAAGCTGAGTGGTATTGTTTCTATCAACGATCTCGTTAAAGAAACCATACGCACCCACGAAGAGACCATCACTAACTTAAAAGATTACCTGCATTCAAATATGTAGGTATTATACGGGGTTAAAAATGTGAGGCAAAACAGGGGTTTGGGATTTTTATTCTCAGATTAATGCAAACTTTCTGGTGCTGTATACTCATGTAAACTCCAACAATTTCTTATTTTATTTTTACTAATTCCTTGTCCACGCATTTCTCAAAAACCTGATCCAATTGGCATACATCAGGTTATCAACATCCTCTATTGCATAGCCACGCTCCGCAAATAGAACAGCGATCCTTTGAAGATCAGCAATGGTTTCTAAATCATAAGGGCACTGTTCTTTTCCAAATGCTCCATCCAAATCGGAACCAATGCCCACATGCAATGAATTGCCTGCAATCTGGCAAATATGGTCAATATGGTTAATCAGCTTTTCCAGATTGCAGTTCATATTCTGAGGAGTAGATTTTCCCCGAACCCAATCCGGAACGATCATCCATGCATCCATCGCAGCGCCAATCACGGCCTCTCTTTCTATCAATGCTTTTATCATTTCATCACTGAACTGTCTGTTGTGATTCACCAATGCCCGGCAATTATTGTGGCTTGCCCAAACATGTCCGTTAAAGTGATCGAGCGCCTGCCAGAATGCATCATCACACAAATGGGTTGCATCCAGAATGATGTTCAGTGCTTCCATTTTTTTTAAAAGATCCAGACCATTTTGATTCATCAATCCGTTTGCATCAGTCCCGTTGGCATATCGCCCGGGCCCGTAATGTGCAGGGCCCACAGCACGCAAACCGTATTGATAAGCTTTTTCCAGGTATTCGATTGTTATGATAGAATCTGCGCCCTCCAGGCTCAATATGTAACCAACAGATTTTCTTTCATTGCTGTTACCGTCGTTCCAATACTTGAAATGGCTTTCAAGGGATGTTAGATCATTGATCTGAACCATCTCTTTCTCCGCTTCCATTGCATTGTACCATGCAAGCTGTGCCTGTGTTTGTGCCCAGGCCTGCTCAGGGGAGTGCCAGCCTTGTAAAGAATTTCCCGGCGCAACATACCTTGCGATCTGCGTAGCTACGACAAGGCCGATATTGCCCTTTCTTAATTCCTTCAAAGAAACGGTCGCATTGCTGCGGTCAGGTTTGTCCGTCTTTCCTTTTTCACGCTCATTAATTTCGGTTACTGGTAAACGTAAGTCGCGGTTCCATTCCATCGCGTTCATGCTGAGGTCGAGGTGGGCGTCTATGATGAGCATATTGGGTTTCTGGTTTCGAGTTTTGTATTTTCAGTCGTCTGAATGCAAGCTTTAAATTAATAAGGTGAATTTATGTAAGGAACGCTAAACTCCAGACTGGAAACTACAAACTGATCTTCCTGTCTCTTGCAATGATCTTCCATTCTCCATTTGCTATATGATCAGTAACTGTGATCGCTCTTTCATACAAAGCAACAGTGGGGCAAATATGAATGGGTAAGGCATACAAAACATCTCCCGTTTTATATGGATGATTCAAGCCGGCTTCCACCACCAGATGCTCTTCACTTTGCCCGATTGCTATTAGCTCAGGAGCGTTCAGAAAAAAAACACGCTTTGTGATTTCATTCTCCGCTGCAATTGATTTATGGCCAAGATCAATACATAGTTTGGTTTCTGATGGCAAAGAAATCACTCTGGCGATCACGACTGCGGCAGTAAGAAAATTTTGCTCCGGGCAAAGATCGCTGTAGCCTTTATCCCAAAATACAAATGTGCCGGGGCTGCATTCGATGTTTTTTCTTTTGCAATGAATAGAAAAAGTAGGCGAGCCGCCTGAAATGATGACAGGTTCTCCGAACCCTTTTTGAATGATTGCTTCTTTCACTTTTACAACTGTATCAAAACATTCATCGCATTTTTGTTTTCGCGCATTAAAATCAGCGTCGCGTATATGCCCGTCGTAAGCATGCAGCCCAACCAGTTCAATGCCCTTCAGACATGCACCCTGAACATATAAATCAGCCGCCCGCCCCGGCTCAATTCCGGTGCGGTTTTGGCCAATATTCAAATCCAGATAAACAGGAACGTTCAATCCTTCAGATTCAAAAGCTTTGGACATTTGTTTCGCGGCATCGGCATTATCAGTTAAACATGAAAATTTTGTAGCCGGATATTTCTTAATCACCGAAATAAAACGATGCAGCTTCGGGCCAACCGGTTGATAGGCCAACAATACATCTTTTGCATTGCATAAGCCCATCATTTCTGCTTCAGCAATGGTAGCGCATTTGAATTTAAATATGCCCGCATCTATCATCATTTCAACGACCTCTCTGCATTTATTCGTTTTTACGTGTGGGCGTAAGCGCTGCACATCTTTGATCATTTCAATAGCAGTACAGATGTTTTTCTTAACCCTTTCAGGATAAATCACTAATGCAGGTGAATCCATTTCACCCAGATTTTTTATATCATACCACTGATTTTTTGTTTCAATCATAAAATTAGTTTTGTGAATGGTCAATTGTGATTGCGAATAGGGGGCATACTTACAACTCACTAATCACTGCATCAATACAATTCAAACAAAGCTTCTATCTCAACAGAAATGTTATTGGGAAGTGAGCCCATGCCTACTGCGCTTCTCACGCCGATCCCATTATCATCACCCCATATTTTTGCAAACAGTTCGCTGCATCCATTGATTACATAAGGATGCTTTTCAAATTCAGGCACTGCATTTACCATACCCAACACTTTGATCACTCTTTTTACCTGATCCAACGTGCCAAGATGTTCTTTCAGCGTAGCAAGAATGGTGAGGCCAACCTGTTGGGCCGCCAGTTTGCCCTCATCTTCGTTCAGATCCTTCCCAAGTTTCCCTGTAATCAATTCGCCATTGGGAAGATAAGGCCCCTGCCCAGATATGTAACATTGTTTGCCCGTAATAAGCACAGGCTTGTAAATTCCTTTCGGAGTCGGCGCCTGAGGCAGCACTAACCCAAGATCATTGAGATTTTTTTCAGGTGACATAATTTTTGCTTTAAATAAAAAGATTTAAGATCAACGCACCAGCAAGGCCCATAACAGAAACGATCGTCTCCATTAATGACCAGGAAAGAAAAGTTTGCTTCACTGTAATATTAAAATATTCTTTGAACAACCAGAACCCTCCATCATTCACATGCGAAAACATTAAGCTGCCTGCGCCAACTGCCAGCACCATCAGGTTCGGGTTGGCATTTGTTGATATAATAAGGGGCGCAATCATGCTGGCAGTTGTTAAACCAGCTACAGTAGCAGACCCCACACAAACCCGGATAATCGCTGCAACCAGCCATCCTAACACGAGCGGGCTTATGGAAAGATGTTGCAGATGGACAGCAATATCTTTGCTCACTCCACTGTCAATAAAGACCTGCTTCAATGCACCAGCTCCTGCGATAATCAAAAGAATCATAGAAATATCCTTTACTGCGTTGCTATAATGATCCATAATTTCTTTTATGCCTTTGCCCTGCCGCAATCCCAATGTGTAAGTAGCCACTGCCAATGAAATCAGCATGACGACGTTGGGATTGCCTGTGAAGGAAACCATAACCGTAAAATACTGATTTTGGATACCCGTTAACGCTAGAGCAGAAAAAAACATGATCATGAGAACTGGCAAAAGCGCGGAAAAGAAACTATTAAATGGTGAAGGCAGTTTTTCCCGGGGAATGTATTCAGGAAGAAATGTTTGCAAAGGAGTCGATTTAATATTTTTCAATGTTTTGGAGAACAACGGCCCCGCCACAATAACTGCCGGGATGGCGACGATCATTCCGTAGAACAAGGTGAGCCCCATGTTTGCATGGAACTGCGAAACCAATGCAACCGGTGCGGGATGCGGCGGCAAAAAGCCGTGCGTAACCGAGAGGGCTGCCATCATGGGAATGCCGATATAAACTGCAGGCAATTTAAACTGGTACACGACTGAAAAAACAAGCGGCATCATCAACACAAAACTCACATCAAAGAAAAGAGGGATGCCAACTACAAAACCAGTAACCACAAGCGCCCACTGAATATATTTATCTCCTATTTTTTTTCTAAGCGAACCCACAATAACCTGTGCAGCGCCACTTTCAGCAACCATTTTTCCGAGCATAGCGCCAATACAAATCACTATCACTAGTGAACCAAGCGTATCGCCCAGACCTTGTTGCACAGAATGCACAATTTTATTTCCCGGCATGCCAAGCAGCAAGCCTGCCAATAACGAAACAATCAAAAAAGCCAGAAAAGAATTCATTTTCCCCCAAGTGATCAGCAATACCAATATCAGAATACAAAGAAGAACAATAAGAATTACCATGGTGGAAGTAATGAATGAACCGTTAAAATAAATTGTCGAATTTAAGGAAATAAAGTTATGATTCAACAAGCCAGAAGAACAGGCAGTGGGTCAGTTTGAAAATATTTCACCTAAAGAACGCCTAGGTGTAAAGATGCAAGGGGTTCAACTTTGGAGCTGGATTTCTTTGCGACATTGTCTGTCGTCAGGGAGGTTTGTGTGAGGTAAAACCGAGACCTACCGAAGAAGCGAAAATCAGGAAAGTCGGAAAGAGAAAAATCAGGAAGTGCTCATCATCTCTGCTGATTGTTCTTCCACTTCAATAATACTTGCATGATACAAAATGATCTTTCTTCCTATCGTGAAAACAGAAAGACTGGTAATGGCGCAACATGCCATCACGCAAGTCATTGGCAATGCCGTACGGTTCTGCAGCAAACTAACCAATGCAGAAGTGAGCGCACCGATACCCATTTGAATAGCTCCCATCAAAGCAGATGCCGTGCCGGCGTTGTGGCTGAAAGGTGCGAGCGAAAGCGCAGAAGAGTTTGGGAAAGTAAATCCCTGGCAGCATAAAAAAATAAAGATCATAAATATGGTACTGAATAAATCAGCCCATCCAACTAAAGTTGTGACAAAAAGAATGAGCCCGGTAATGCTCTGGCATATCAATGCCGCTCTGATAATCTGTTCGCTCTGATAATTTCTGAGCAAAACACTGTTCAACTGGCTGGAGCCGATGAGTCCCATGGCGATCAGCGCAAATATCCATCCATACTGTTTTTCGGTTACTTTGAACAATTCCATAAATACATAGGGCGAGCCACCAATATAGGCATACAAACCTGCAGCGGCAATTGCCCCCGTGAATGCATAGGTGTAAAACTGAGGCTGTCTGATCACGCTGATAAAACTTGTGATGATAGGTTTGGGCTTCAGCGACAAATTATGCTCCGGCTCTTTGCTTTCGGGAAGAAAAAAATAAATAGCCGCAATGATGAACGCAACAATGATGATCAACACCGTAAACACATAACGCCATCCCAATGCCGCTGTAATATATCCGCCAAGCGTAGGCGCAATAATCGGAGACAGGGCTACCACCAGCATCAGTAATGAAAATATTTTTGCATTTTCTTTCACCTCAAAAAGATCGCGCACCATAGCACGTGCAGCTACCATGCCCACGCAGCCCCCCAGCGCCTGGAGCAGCCGCAACACAATCAGCGCATCTGAAGATGACGCCCATGCACAGCCGGCGGAGGCTAAGAGATAAGCGCACAAACCAGCATACAAAGGCTTTTTCCTGCCGAACTTGTCAAGAAGCGGCCCATACAATAATTGACCGAACGAAATACCAATAAAAAAGCTGGACAATGAAAGCGTGACATGAGCAACCGTGGAATGCAAACCTTCAGCAATGGCAGGGAATGCAGGCAGGTACATATCAATAGAAAACGGCCCAATGGCAGAAAGCAATCCGAGTATCAGTACAAGGTGAAATTTATTTTTTGCTGCTACGCTCATAATAATTGTAAAACTAATACAGCAGCGATTAAATCAGGAATAAAATTGCCTTATTTCGAATATCAATTCAGTATTTTTCTCATCTCTCTGTTTACTGCGAAGCGCCTTGCATACACCAGCCTGTAGTTGCCTGTATTATAAATATATTTATAAGCAGAAGTCTCTCCGCGGCTTGTGATGCGGCTACCAAGCCATGATATGCCCAGATTCCATTTGTTATTATTATAGCCCGTACCGATCCTGAAAATATAATCAGGCCATGCACCCAGTTTTGTACCTGTGCTCTCACCTATTTCACGCGAGTAACTGAGGTTCAATGTTGCATTTAAAGAACCCATCACAAAAAAATTTCTGCGTATCACTAACATGTATGCGTATCCTACACTTGGTCCTATCTCAAATAAATGAAACCTGTCGATATTGCGCTTAAGGTATAAGGTATCAGCGGCGTTTGGAACAAAAGAACTGTCTGCATCCGATGCAATATAAAATGCTTCGCCACCTATCAAAAATGAACCGGCGGATTTTTTCTGCCATGCGTTCTGCGAAAGCGAAGAACCATATGTAAATTTTTTATCATTGAGAATACGATACATACCAAGACCAACCATTTTCATTCCGATGTCCGGGCGTAAATAATAGCTTTGGCCATCTGCCGAACCAAGTCCTTTGGGTGTCAGGTAATATCCCTTATTAAAACTCGCAATGGCATCAATCACCCATTTTCTTTTATATATCCTCAATTGAAAGTCGGTAAGATTAGTCGTTCCCTTTTTATTGTCTGATTTCAGAAAATTCAAGCTTTGTGAAAAACTCAGAGAAAAAGATCGGTAGGTTAATCCCAAACCAAGGCTTGGCGGTGTGTTCAGGTGATAGCTCATATCGGGCAGGCCAGCAGGTGGCACTAACTTAAACACAACGTATTTCCTTGAAAGATAAGCCCTCACCATAATCGTTCCCTTATAGGATTTATAGTAAGTGGTGTCGTGATCAGGCTTATACGACTGTGCAATAATCGAACAACAAAAGAACAGGCATACCAATGCAGTTGCTGAGGTTCTTTTCATCATTCAATTTATGAAAAATCTGTTCTTCCTGAAATGATATGAAAATATTTTTTGTTAATGAAAGCAGAGCAAGATGACAGGGGCAAAATCAATTATCATTTTCCGGTAAATCAACTGGGCAGTTTTCTGATAGATTGAATTTTTTCGATAACCAGTTGAAGTTTATCTTCAGTTACGTCTGTTTTTACGAGATAATCGAATGCACCATTTTCTTTAGCCATAATTGGTACATGAATTTCTTCCTGCCCGGAAATGAAAACCACAAAAATATCGGGATTATACTGCTTTATCTCTGCAAGTGCCTCCATCCCATCCATTGGTTTCATATAATGATCCAGCAAAATAAGATCAGGCTGCAAAACAAGGCTGCTCAGACAGTCCTTTGCATTGTCAAAAAGATAAACATCTTTAAGACCCAGGCTTTTGAGGTGGTAATGAAAAAGCTGCAGGTAAAAAGGATCGTCATCAACAACAAAAGCGCAAAACGAAAATTCGTTATTCATATTGGCTGGATTTAAACGTCAGTCAGAAAAAGGATTTGCTTATCTGACAACGAAGGAATATGGGTTTTATTATATTTTCAGGCACGCCTGCGTAATAAAAGCCGTTTTCCACCAGATATACGCTTATGAAAAAATCCGCGTTTATTTATAAATCTAATCTTTGATCAATACCATTTCAGATGATCATAAAACGCCTGCACCTGATATTACTTTTTTCGGTCTCCCAGCTTGATGGCTTTACACAAAAAACAGATGACAAATACTTGCCTGAAATCAAAGCCGGAACCCTTTTCCAATATGTATTTAAAGGGAAAAACGGCTCTGACCTGAATGTGCATGGGGAGATAATTTCTATTGACAAAGGCTCACTGGCCATTGTTGACACACTCAAATATGAAGGAAAAATTCAGATCAATAAAACAATGATCTCAAAAACCGCTATGGAGAACGCAAATAAAATGCGCTCACCGAATGAACAGCCAACATCGGCGCAGAATGGGAACTCACTATTTGTTTTGCCAGATGACAAAACCGATCATTGCTTTTCAAGACGGTTCTTTAAAATCCTGAATGAGCAAAAATCTGCTTCCTATGGTGGCATCACTTATAACCTGACGCCCATTTCACAAGACCTGGCTTTTAAATTAGATGGCAAAGAAGTGGATGCCATATATGTGGTCTCTGCAAATGGCCAAAAAAAATTCTGGATACTCAATAATCCGCTTTATCCCTTTATACTTCAATCAGCCAGTGAAAATGTGAACGCCACTTTAACGGGCATAAGCAATAAATAGAAAATATATCCAACCATCTGCCTTGAACCTTGGGTTATAAAGATCGAATAAACGGGCGTATTTTATTCTATGACCACTTTCTTCAGGTAATACATATCGGGATCAATTTGAGGAAGACTATTGCTTGTTATTCCGACTCCCTTTTTATTTATATAAATGCGCTTTGCGCCATCGTCAGTTACAATGTCCAGTGGCAGCGGCAAATCAATATTCAATAGCCTAACCAGATACTTGTTCGTGTTTGTGCGCAGCACCTGCACTTCGAGCTTTTGCGTGGTGCGCAAATACAAGTCAAAAAAAGGTTTCAGGCCAGTACCTGATGCTTTGCTGAAGAATTGCTCTATGTCATCGGTGCTTACGAGATTATTATAGGTATATTTTGGGTCGGTTGCAAATTGCTTTAAAGCAGGAAAGAAAATAGAGTCTCCTAATACATAGCGAAGCGAATGCATGAAAAAAGCCCCTTTTGAATAAATATCGCCGATATATGCTGTTTCTTCATCAAGATCTTTTCCACTGACAATGGGTTTGTCATTTTTTATCCCCATTGCGACCTTTTGAAAATGTTTTATATAGGCTTTTTCACCTTCCATATCGCGGATATATAAAGCGTCGCCAAAGCTGCAGATGCCTTCGTGTATCCAGTAATCCGCCCAGTCTTTTGCGGTGATCTTATTGCCCCACCATTCATGCCCAAACTCGTGGTGCATCAGCCAGTCGTAATCCATGCCTCCCATTTTTTCGTAA
>Ga0302320_10022848_pt1 | contig 12311 bp, 8 predicted proteins | sample Bog_T0_3_FD_202130 | JGI IMG/M metagenome (GOLD analysis project Ga0302320, IMG submission 202130) | Peat permafrost microbial communities from Stordalen Mire near Abisko, Sweden - Bog_T0_3 | ecosystem: Environmental > Terrestrial > Soil > Wetlands > Peat | place: Sweden: Abisko, Stordalen Mire...
CATTGCCATTGGATTTGTCCTGCGAGTCAACTCCGTTACGGTGCTGCTCAGTGCCGGTCTGCGGCGGTTCCTCGATTATTGTCGTTTCGTTACGGTCTATAGATTTCATGTTGCGTTGTGTTTTTCCAGTTATTGCTGGAGTAATCGTTGTCTGTTAATTCGCCTACCGGACCAACGTATGCAGCCGTCGTGCCAACGGCCGACGCAAAGCATAAGATGCTGGCTTTCAGCATGTAACAGCTTGGAAGTGACTCGCGCGCCGCGACTCGGAATTTCGAGGACTCGAAAAACAGACCGTCGTTCGTCCGATTCCTCGTGCAAAACAGGCCCGCGCCAAATTCCGGACCCGCGAGAGAAACTTTCGCTGCGCTGAAAGCCAGCTTCGCCAAAATGGTCACCGCCACGCCTTCTCCGTTGGATTTAAGAACCCCTTTTTTTCGAATATCCGAATTTTCGAGCCTCAGCGCACAGGTCGGTTCCAAGCCGTTATCATTGAAGGTCAGGACTTTCGGCATTTCGGAGATAGTTGGCACGCGGGTTGCGTAACTCGGTTTGTATGCGAGTTGCATTCAACAATATGAACAAGAGCCGGGTCGCAAGCGACAAAACGGCCCTCACGAACATGAGTCAAGAATTTTGGCGAACGTCGAGAGCTATCTGTCGTATTACGGAGAAAATGGACACCAGCTTGTTCAACTGAACGATCGTATCAAATTCACAGCATGAAGATTCTAATTCATACCCAGGGCGGTTCGACTGAGACTTTTTTCCAGGACAATCCCGCGCTGGCAGCGCGGATACTGAAGGCAATCCAGTCCACAAAAAGTTTTACCGGGGACATCATTACCATTGCCGGCGATTATTCGCTGACGACCTTCATTGCGTCGCGGGTTAACCGCCTTGATTTCATCGCCGAAGATGTCCCTCCTTGGAAGCATCCCGCCGACATATTGGATGTAGTCGAGCTGTCCGAGGATGAATTCCGGGAACAAACCCATCTGAACGACCCGGCCCGACTGGAGCGACGGCGGAGTCCGAAACGGGCCGGTGAGTTCGCCGTAGGCTTCGTCGAAGTGGAAATGACTGGCGGAAATCGAGTATTTCTGGCGGCTGAAATCAGAGTGCCATTCGAAGCGGAACGGCTTCAGCGGTTGCGCACACTGTTCTCCGCCCCCGCGGTCCATTTCCGATTGGCGCAGGGAGGCATTTCGATTCTGAACCTAAAGAACCTTGTCCGCGTCACCTTCAATCCTGGCCCTGATGTCACTCCCATTGACGCATGGCCCGCGCATCACCTTTGCACGCAACCAGGGCCGGGCGCATGGCCGACAATTTCAGTGGAATAACCCAATTAGAACTAACAACTGAACCCGTTTAACAAGGAAGTATCAATATGATTGACACCGCAACAGTAATTGATGATGTAAAAAGAACCCGGCGCGTCGAGGCACGCCCGGCAACGCCACCAGCAATATCCGGAGAGGAACTCAACAAGATAAACGCCTACTGGCGGGCATGCAATTACCTGGCCGCTGGGATGATTTACTTGCGGGCCAATCCACTGCTGCGCGAACCGCTTGCGGTTGACCATATCAAACAGCGATTGCTCGGGCATTGGGGCACAAGTCCGGGTTTGAGTTTTATTTATGTCCACCTCAATCGGCTGATCAAAAAGTATGATTTGAACACGATCTTCCTGGCCGGTCCGGGACACGGCGCGCCGGGCGTATTGGCACCGAGCTACCTCGAGGGCACCTATTCGGAGGTTTATCCCAACAAAGGCGAGGATGAAGCAGGAATGCGCGAGTTCTTCAAGGAATTTTCCTTCCCCGGCGGCATCGGCAGCCACTGCACACCGGAAACACCCGGCTCCATGCATGAGGGCGGCGAGTTGGGCTATAGCGTCTCTCATGCCTTTGGCGCAGCCTACGATAATCCCGACCTGCTGGTGGCCGTCGTGGTGGGAGATGGGGAAGCCGAAACCGGCCCACTGGCTGCCGCGTGGCATTCGGACAAATTCCTGAATCCGATCCGCGACGGTGCGGTGCTGCCGATCCTGCAGCTCAACGGCTATAAGATCAACAATCCCACCGTGCTTTCCCGCATCCCGCACGATGAACTGGAATCCTTGTTTGTGGGCTATGGATGGACGCCTTACTTCGTAGAGGGCAGCGACCCGACCGACATGCACCAGAAGATGGCCGCGACGCTGGAGAACTGTGTGCTCGAAATCCGGCGCATTCAGCAAGAAGCCCGCGCCAGCGGCAAAGCGACGCGTGCCCGGTGGCCCATGATTGTTCTGCGCAGTCCCAAAGGCTGGACAGGCCCCAAAGAAGTGGACGGCCATAAGGTCGAAGGCTTTTGGCGGGCGCACCAGGTGCCGTTGGCGGGCGTGCGGGAAAACCCGGCCCATTTGAAACAGTTGGAGGCTTGGCTCCACAGTTACCGCGCCGACGAGCTGTTCGATAAAACCGGGAAGCTAATCCCGGAACTCAAGGCCCTCGCTCCCGAGGGCGACCGGCGGATGAGCGCCAATCCACATGCGAACGGCGGGTTGCTCCGCAAACCCCTCCGTCTGCCCGATTTTCGGAACTATGCGGTCAAGGTGGACGCGCCAGGCCAGACTACGGCTGAGAACACGCGGCCCCTGGGACGCTTCCTGCGGGACATCATGCACAACAACATGCAGAGCTTCCGGGTCTTCGGTCCCGACGAAACCGCCTCCAACAAGCTGGATGCCGTTTATGAGGCCAGCAAGAAACTGTGGTTGGCCGATTACCTTCCCGAAGATGCTGACGGTGGCGAATTGGCGCCCGACGGACGAGTCATGGAACTGCTTTCAGAGCATACACTGGAAGGCTGGCTCGAAGGTTATCTGCTCACGGGACGGCACGGGTTTTTCTCAACTTATGAGTCGTTCGTCCATGTGATTGACTCTATGTTCAATCAGCACGCCAAATGGCTGGAAAGCTGCCGCGGGTTGTCGTGGCGGGCGCCGGTTTCATCGTTGAACCTGCTGATCACCTCGACCGTCTGGCGCCAGGACCACAATGGCTTCACGCATCAGGACCCGGGGTTCCTCGATCTGGTAGTGAACAAAAGTCCAGAGGTCTGCCGCATCTATCTGCCGCCGGACGCCAACACGCTCCTCTGCGTCGCAGATCACTGCCTCAAGAGCACGAATTATATCAACGTGATCGTTTCGGACAAACAGAAGCATCTCCAATACATGACGATGGAGCAGGCCATTGCGCACTGCACCAAAGGGCTGGGCATTTGGCCCCAGGCCAGCAACGACGAGGGAACGGAGCCGGATCTGGTTATTGCCTCCGCCGGAGATATTCCCACGAAGGAATCGCTCGCGGCCGTCATGCTATTGCGCGAGCACTTCCCCAACCTCAAGATCCGGTTCATCAATGTGGTGGATCTATTCCGGCTTACCCCGTCAAGCGAGCACCCGCACGGTCTGTCCGATCGGGACTTTGATACGCTGTTCACCGAGGACAAACCTATCATCTTTAACTTTCACGGTTATCCGTGGTTGATTCACCGGCTGACCTACCGGCGCACCAATCACAAGAATTTGCATGTGCGCGGCTACAAAGAGAAAGGCAACATCAATACTCCGCTCGACCTGGCCATTCGAAACCAGATTGATCGTTTCACCATTGCGATGGACGCAATTGATCGGGTGCCGGCCCTCCGCGCCTCCGGCGCTCACGCCAAGGAGAAGCTGCGCATGATGCAACTCGAATGCCAGGCCTACGCATACGAAAACGGCATAGACAAGCCGGAGATGGATGGATGGACGTGGCCAGGCAACCGAGGATCAGTGATCCTTCCGAAATCATAGCGCAAACCCGCGTTTTCACCGAACAACAAACTGAAGATGACAATATGGACAATACAAAACTGAAACGATCACCGGCCAAAGCGACGCCCGCATCAGCCACGGTCCGCCTGCTTGACACTGGGGTTAACGGAAGGGCGGAGGAAGAACTCCTGGAAAAGTACGGCTGTGGCCCGATCCAGTTCTCCGGTTCACCGAACGCCTCGTATCAGCGTCACCTGGTCTTCGACAATGTGATCACTCTCCAAGCCGCGGATCAGCGCGAGCGTTTTGAGGCGCTGGCCCGGTCAGTGCGTGATGTCTTGTCACAACGCTGGGTCCGGACTGAAGAACAATATACGCAAAGAAATCCCAAGCGGATCTATTATCTCTCGATGGAGTATCTGATCGGACGCTCACTCGCTAATAACATAACCAATCTTATGCTCGAGCCGATCGCCCGACAAGCAGCGAAGGTGGAGCAGGTTGATCCGGTGGAAATGCTTGAACAGGAACCGGACGCGGGCCTGGGCAACGGCGGCCTAGGACGACTGGCGGCGTGCTTTCTGGATTCTATGGCTACGATGGCGCTGCCGGCGATGGGCTATGGGCTGCGCTATGAATACGGCATCTTCAAACAGAGCATCAAGGACGGCTGGCAACAGGAACAGCCTGACAATTGGTTGCGCAACCCGGACCCTTGGGAGGTGGCCCGGCCTCGGGAGAAAATCGAAGTGCCGTTGAACTGCTCGTTCGAGGTACGTGGCGGGAGCTTGCAACCGATTCCTGGGCGGCCCTCCAAATTAATCGGTGTGCCGTACGACCGGCCTGTGGTGGGCTTTGGCGGCAAGACTATCAACACGCTGCGGCTCTGGGCGGCAATTACCCCTGAATCATTCGATTTCAAAGTATTCAGCCACGGTGAATTCGTCAGTGCCGTTGCGGAGACTTTGACTGCAGAATCGCTCACGCGAGTGCTTTATCCGGACGATTCAACCAGCTTCGGCCAAGGCTTGCGCTTCATCCAGGAATACTTCCTGGTCGCCTGTTCGCTGGGCGACCTGGTGCGGCGATTCCAGCAGACTAACGATGACTGGAACCAACTGCCGGAGAAGGTGGCAATCCAACTCAACGACACCCATCCCTCGATGGCGGTGCCGGAGTTAATGCGGCTGCTGCTGGATGACGCGCACCTCGGCTGGGACCAGTCCTGGGAGTTAACCAGGAAAGTGTTGGCTTACACCAATCATACCCTGCTTCCGGAAGCGCTCGAGAAATGGCCAGTCCAGTGGTTTCAGGACGTGTTGCCACGGCATTTGGAGATTATTTTCGAGATCAACCGGCGGCTCCTGGATGACGTTCGATCGCGCTACCCTGGGGACGAAACGCGGGTGGCAATGGTGAGCCTGATCGAAGAAGGGCCCGTGCCGAAAGTCCGCATGGCTAATCTTGCTATTGTCGGCTCGCACAGCACCAACGGCGTGGCGGCCATTCATTCGGGCCTGCTGCGAACAACCACGGTAAAGGACCTGGCGGAACTCTTTCCCGAACGCTTCAACAACAAGACTAACGGAGTCACACCCCGGCGTTGGTTGTTGCTGGCCAACCCTCCCCTCGCGCGTGTCATCACCGAGGCCATCGGCGATCGCTGGACGGTTGATCTCGAGGAGTTGAGACGGCTCAAACCCTTGGCCTGCGATTCGGGGTTTCAAGAGTCATTCCGTAACGCCAAACGCCAGGCCAAAGTGAAATTCGCCAACTGGCTGAAGACAACCACCGGGCAGTCCGTTGATCCGGACACCATCTTCGATTGCCAGATCAAGCGGATCCACGAATACAAGCGGCAATTGCTCAACGCGCTACGTGTGGTCGTGCTCTATCACCGCCTGCGCGAGAACCCAACGCTCGAACAGCCACCGCGGACATTTTTCTTCGCCGGCAAGGCGGCGCCCGCCTATCACCTGGCCAAGCTCATCATTAAGTTCATCAACAACCTCGCAGAGGTTATTGACGCGGACCCGGTGGTGCGGGGTCGGCTCAACGTGGTGTTCTTGCCGGAGTACTGCGTGAGTTTGGCCGAGAGGCTCGTCCCGGCCAGCGACGTGTCGAATCAAATTTCAACCGCCGGTTACGAGGCCAGCGGCACCAGCAACATGAAATTCATGATGAATGGCGCCTTGACGGTTGGGACCCGCGACGGGGCCACCATCGAAATGGTGGAGGAGGCCGGCGAGGAAAACTTTTTCCTGTTTGGCCTAACGGCGGAGCAAGTGACCCAGACGCGTGGATGGTACAATCCGCGCTGGCATTACGAAAACGAACCGGAAACGAGGCTGGCCCTGGATTTGATTTCGTCGAACCATTTCAGCCCAAAAGAGCAGGGCATTTTCTCCCCCATCCTGGACGCGCTCCTGGCCCACGGCGACTACTACATGCATCTGGCGGACTTGAAATCATACCTCGAGGCCGATCAGCGGCTGGTGGGTTTGTACGGCGAACCCAACACTTGGGCGGGCAAGGCGATCTTGAACGTGGCCGGTTCAGGGAAGTTTTCCAGCGACCGGACCATTGCCCAGTACGCAACCGACATCTGGAAGGTACAACCGTGTCCGGTACCATGAACAGCTTCCGTTTAGAACATCAGGTCGCGCTTCCGCCGTTCAGGCCCGGGTGCCGTAGCTCCGGAGTGTTGATGCATGTGACCTCGCTGCCGTCGCCTTACGGCATTGGAGACTTGGGGCCGGCCGCGTTTGAGTGGGTGGACCGGCTCCACGATGCCGGCCAGGGGTGGTGGCAGGCCCTGCCTTTGGGACCCACCGGATGTGGCAACTCGCCTTACTCGTGTCTGTCCTCTTTTGCGGGCAATGTGCTGCTCATCAGCCCGGACCTCCTAATCGAAGATGGATTGCTCAACGCAAGGGATTGTGCAATAGGCGTGGGTCTCCCGAAGCGCGCGGTTGAGTTCGACGCGGTCACTGTTTTCAAGCACCGATTGCTCTACCAAGCCTGGCGCAATTTCAACTCCTCCGGTCGCCCTGAGCTAAACGCCGACTTTGAGCGATTCTGTTCGGAAGAAGCTCACTGGCTTGACGACTACGCACTCTTTCGTGCCGTAAAGGCCCGCTTGGGAGGGGCTAATCTACTGGACTGGCCAGAGGACTTGCTTAAACGCAGTCCTTCCGCCATGGCGCACGCGCGTCACAATCTGGCCGACCAGATCAACGAAAGCCGGTTTGGGCAGTTCCTGCTTTCCCTCCAAGGGAACCGATTGAAGGAGTATGCCCACGACCGCGGCGTGTTCCTCATAGGGGATCTGCCATTTTTTGTGTCGCTTGATTCGAGCGATGTTTGGGCCAATCCACAGTGGTTCCAACTCGACGCCAATCTGCGGCCACGGTTCGTGGCCGGCGTGCCCCCGGATTATTTCAGCGCCAAGGGACAGCTTTGGGGCAACCCGGTGTATGACTGGGAAGCGATGCGCGGTTCCGGTTATCGTTGGTGCATTGACCGCCTAAAGTCTCTGCTGGCCCACGTGGATCTGATTCGGCTCGACCACTTCCGGGCATTTTGCGCGGCATGGCACGTTCCCGCAAGGGCTGAAACCGCTGAACCTGGGCATTGGGTCCCCGGGCCCGGCGCTGCTTTCTTCGAGGCCGTCCGGGCGGATCTGGGCCATTTGCCGTTCATTGCGGAAGATCTCGGCATTATCACTCCCGATGTGGTTGCCCTTTGCGACAGGTTCGAGCTGCCCGGAATCCGCGTGTTCCAGTTCGGCTTCGATGGCCGTCCCGATAATCCGCATCTCCCCCACAATTACGTCCCGAATACCGTTGCTTATACAGCGACGCACGACAATAACACCACCCGGGGCTGGTTTGAATCGCTGCCGGAAAATGTTCGCCAGGCCGCTAGGAGTTATGCGGTGAAGGCTGGCGGCGGGAGCGGAGAAGTCGCCTGGGATTTTATCCGGTCGGTGTGGTCCTCGAAGTCGGGCCTCGCCATGGCTCCGCTGCAAGACTTGTTGAATCTGGGTGTGGAGGGCCGAATGAACGTGCCTGGCATCGCTGCAGGCAATTGGCGCTGGCGCTGCACGGAGGAGATGCTCAAGCCCTCAATTTTCGAGCGGCTTCGTGAACTGACAACTTCCGTCGGCCGGCTGGCCGCGGAAAACGCCGAAATCCAGACCCAAGAAGCCTTGCATTGAAAAACGGACAATTATGAAAGCAACCAAGCTACTCCACAACCTCGGCCAGAGCCTCTGGCTCGACAACATCACCCGCGACTTGCTCAATCGAGGAACGCTTAAGCGCTACATTGCTGAGTTCTCCATCACCGGTTTGACCTCTAACCCGACGATTTTCGATCATGCCATCAAGAACAGCAGGGCCTACGATACGGCGATTCGGGACGGGCTGGCCCAAGGGAAATCCGATGAGCCGCTGTTTTTTGAGCTAGCGCTCGAGGACATCAGTCGGGCGGCGGATCTTTTCCGCCCAACTTTCGACCGGACCAACGGAATGGATGGATGGGTTTCCTTGGAAGTGTCACCGGTCCTGGCCTACGACGCCGCCAGCACACTGGCCGCCGCCAAGGAATTGCGCGGTCGCGCGGCACGGCCCAATGTTTTCATCAAGATTCCCGGGACAAAAGAGGGATTGCCAGCCATTGAAGACGCGATCTTCGCAGGCGTACCCATCAACGTAACGCTCCTATTCTCACGCGAGCAATATCTCGCGGCGGCAGACGCGTTCATGCGCGGCATTGAGCGGCGTATCGCGGCGGGACTCAAACCGGACGTCAGTTCGGTCGCCTCGGTATTTGTCAGCCGTTGGGATGGCGCGGTGGCAGGCAAAGTCCCTGCGGAATTAAACAACCAGCTCGGGATCGCAATGGCCAACCGCATTTACAAAGCCTACCGGGAGCTTCTGAACTCGCCTCGCTGGCAGAGCGCATTTAACGCCGGCGCCCGGCCGCAACGCTTGCTCTGGGCCAGCACTGGAACCAAGGACCCGCGAGTTTCCGATGTGCTCTATATCAAAGCCCTGGCGGCCCCGTTCACGGTCAATACCATGCCGGAAGCCACGTTACTGGCTCTGGCCGATCATGGCGAACTCAGCTCGATCATGTCCGCCGATGGAGGCGATTGGGAGACAGTGTCGGCGCGGTTCAGCGAGGCTGGCGTCAAGTTCGGCGCCTTGTCAACTCAGCTTCAGATCGAAGGCACCAAGGCCTTCGTGAAGTCTTGGGAGGAATTGCTCGATGTGATTGCCTCCAAGAGCGACGCGCTCAAGCGGGCGGCTTAGGAATCTGCGGCAACCTTCAAAGAAAGAAAAGGAACATCAGTTATGAGCGAGAAGAGAACGATGCAACTAGGCATGATCGGACTGGGCCGGATGGGTGCCAACATGGTGCGCCGGCTGATGGAGGGCGGACACGCATGTGTGGTCTTCGACCGCTCACGAGCTGCCGTAACGGAACTGGTCAAAGAGAAGGTCATCGGGGCCACCTCACTGGCGGAGTTTGTGAAGAAACTCAGGAAGCCTCGCGCGGTTTGGCTCATGGTTCCGGCCGGAGTCGTGGATGGCTCGATTTCCGAGTTAATCCCGCTGCTGGATCCTGGCGACATCCTCATTGACGGAGGCAACTCTTACTACGTGGACGACATCCGCCGGGCCAAGGAACTGGCCGCCAAGGGCGTCCATTATGTGGATGTGGGAACCAGCGGCGGAGTGTGGGGATTGGAGCGTGGGTATTGCATGATGATTGGCGGGGAAGCAGACATCATCGCGCGCCTGGATCCTATTTTCGCCACGCTAGCTCCCGGCCCTGGAAATATTCCGCGCACTCCAGGGCGCGAGAAACTGGGTGGCACCGGCGAGCAAGGTTACTTGCATTGCGGCCCGAATGGGGCCGGGCATTTCGTCAAAATGGTCCACAACGGCATTGAATACGGCATCATGGCCGCCTACGCCGAGGGCTTCGGTGTGTTGAAAGCCGCCAACGTGGGAAAACGACCACAAGAGGCTGACGCCGAAACAACGCCGTTGCGACGGCCGGAGAACTACCAGTTCGATCTTAATCTGGCCGATATTTCTGAAGTCTGGCGCCGGGGAAGCGTCATTGCCTCCTGGTTATTGGACCTGACGGCCAGCGCCCTGGCCGCCGATTCCAACCTCGCGGGGTTTTCAGGCCGGGTTTCGGATTCCGGGGAAGGTCGTTGGACCATCAAAGCCGCGATTGATGAAGGTGTGCCTGTCCCGGTGCTAACGACGGCTCTGTACGAGCGGTTTGTCTCCCGCGGAAAGGCTGATTACCAGGACAAACTGCTCTCGGCGATGCGTTTTGGTTTTGGCGGTCACCTGGAGAAACAGAAATCACCAGAGGGCTAGACGATGGAACTCCGATCCAAAATTGCCGATCTAGATCGGCTGGGAGTCATCATCAGAGCATTCAGTCTCGCCGGCTTCGGCGATCTCTGCAAACGCATGGGTCTTGAGGCTACGGCTGAGCGCACCGGCAAGATTCTAGGGTGGAAGTATGCAGAAGACATCGCCCACCTGGACCGTCCGCAGCGTTTACGCCGGCTCTTTGAAGTTCTCGGGCCGACCTTTGTCAAACTCGGCCAAATTCTTGCCACCCGCCCGGACTTGTTCGGACCGGAGTGGATCAGTGAATTTGAGAAGCTCCAATCGCAGGCGCCACACCTGGACTTCAAAGAGCTTCGTCCTCATATCGAAGGAGATTTGGGAGCCCCCCTTGAAGAGATCTTCGCAGAGGTCGATCCCAATCCACTGGCCGCCGCTTCGTTGGCCCAGGTTCACGGGGCCACCTTGAAAGACGGAACGAAAGTGATACTCAAGATCCAACGCCCGGGGATCCGCACCAGCATTGAATCCGATATGCACTTGTTAACCTATTTGGCGTCGTTAGCTGAAAAGAAGGTCCCGGAGCTGGCCGCCTATCATCCCCAAAAGGTGGTCCAGCAATTTGTGAAGTCTTTACAGAATGAACTCAACTTCATGACGGAGGGGCAAAATGCCGAACAAGTGGCGGCCAACTTCGAAGATAATGATTGCATCGTGATTCCCAAAGTTCATTGGGAATGGACAAGAGAACGCATTATTGTCCAGGAATTCGTGGGCGGGATCCCCGGGGTGAATATTCAAGCCATTGATGAAGCAGGTATGGACCGCAAACGCCTCGCCCAAACAGCGGCGGATGCAGTGCTCAAGATGATTATGGTGGATGGATTATTCCACGCGGATCCGCACCCGGGGAATTTCTTCATTTTGCCGGGGGAACGCATTGCCTTCATTGACTTTGGCATGATTGGACGCCTATCAGAGGTCAGGCGGCAACAGATCATGAAACTGCTGCTGGCCTTGATGCAAAATGATGCCGAGGGCCTCTGCGCGATCCTTTTGCAATGGTCCGGGAGGGCAGGAGAAGATCCGGGCGATCTGTTGGAAGCCGTTGATGAATTTCTGAGCAGATATTCCGGGAGATCCGGGGGGCGCACAAATCTGTCGGCCATGGTCGGAGACTTGTTAGGTTTGGTCCGAAACTACCATCTGTCTATGCCCCCGGATCAGGCCATGTTGCTCAAAGTGATGGTGTCACTGGAGGGGGCAATTAAGAAACTTGATCCGGCATTTAACCTGATGGTTGCTATACATCCCACTCTTCAGGCGGTGGTCATTAATCAGTTCTCCCCGCGAGCCTTAGGGAAACGTGGGCTTAAAGTTCTCACTCAATACCTGGAGTTATTCGCTGACCTGCCCAAAGAGATACGCCGCGGAATCCAAACGGTTAAAGCCGGCAACCTGAAAGTTCGAATTGAGCTCAACCAGCTTGAAAACTTCCCAATGCGGCTGACTCGAGCCTCCAACCGGCTAGCGGTGTCGGCGATCACCTCAGCGTTAATCGTCGGGAGTTCCATTATCGCCGCTTTCGGTAAAGGGCCGGCCCTTGGAGGAGTCAATCTATACAACAGCTTTGTCATCGGAGCCATCATAGGAGGCGCCTTGATACTTTTTTCCATCTGGCGTGACAAATCGTAACTATTCACCGCGGCCGCGAAAGCGAAATAATCAAAGGCGAATCCAATGAAAGCCGAGAACACAGTTCACCTGGCAATCAACACAATCCGCACGCTCTCCATCGACGCCGTGCAGCAGGCCAAGTCCGGCCATCCGGGCACGCCGATGGCGCTGGCGCCGTTGGTTTACACGATCTGGAACCGGGTGCTCCAGTACGATCCGCCGGACCCAATCTGGCCCAACCGCGATCGGTTTGTGCTCTCCAACGGGCACGCCTCGATGCTGCTCTGGTCCATTCTGCACCTCACCGGGGTTCACGCGGTGGATGCTCATTACGAGCGGTTGGGCCAACCGGCGGTGACGCTCGACGACATTCGCCGGTTTCGACAACTCGGCAGCAAGGCGCCTGGCCATCCCGAGTACCGATGGGTTTCTGGAGTGGA
>Ga0302320_10022849_pt1 | contig 12310 bp, 7 predicted proteins | sample Bog_T0_3_FD_202130 | JGI IMG/M metagenome (GOLD analysis project Ga0302320, IMG submission 202130) | Peat permafrost microbial communities from Stordalen Mire near Abisko, Sweden - Bog_T0_3 | ecosystem: Environmental > Terrestrial > Soil > Wetlands > Peat | place: Sweden: Abisko, Stordalen Mire...
CTGGTGACCGGCCTCTATCATTTCCGCCGCATGGAATCGAGTTTCGCGGACAACATATGAGCGACCTTGCCATCCGCCTCGAGGGCATCGGGAAATCCTACCGGCTGGGCAGCATCAACGATGCCGACCCGCGCATCCGCTACGGCAGTCTGCGGGAATCGCTGGCCGGCGCCGTACGCGGTCTGTTCCGCGGCAGGCCCCCCGGTGACGCGACCGCCGCCGACCGCCGCTTCTGGGCGCTCAAAGACGTCTCCTTCGAAGTCCGGCATGGCGAAATCGTCGGCGTGATCGGCAGCAACGGCGCGGGCAAGAGCACGCTGCTGAAACTCATCTCGCGCATCACGGAGCCTACCGAAGGTCTCGGCGAAATCCACGGGCGCATCGGGTCCCTGCTTGAAGTGGGCACCGGCTTTCATCCGGAACTGACCGGCCGCGAAAACATTTTCCTCAACGGCACCATCCTTGGGATGAAGCACGCCGAGGTGCTGCGCAAGTTCGACGAAATCGTGGCCTTTGCCGAAATCGAAAAGTTCCTCGATACGCCGGTGAAGCGCTACTCGAGCGGCATGTTCGTGCGGCTGGCCTTCGCGGTGGCGGTTCATCTGGAGCCGGAAATCCTGGTAGTCGATGAAGTGCTGGCGGTGGGCGACGCGGAGTTCCAGCGGAAGTGCCTGGAGAAACTACGAACGATTGGCGGGGACGGCCGCACGATCCTCCTGGTAAGCCACAACATGGCGGCCATCCGGTCCATCTGCCAGCGCGGTATCGTGCTGGATCGCGGTCGTCTGGTTGCGGAAGGCGATGTGAACACGATCGCCGATCAGTACCTGGCCGGTGCGCTCAAGTCGAAGGTGGGCGGCCGCGTGATCGAGACGGAAGTCTTCGTGGTGGACGATGTCCGCATCCACTCGCTCGATGGCCCTGTGGTGAAAACTTTCGACCCAGTCGAAATCCTGGTGGATGTGACGGCGAAACGTGACATCAAGGATCCCGGCGTGCACATCGGCATCCTGAGTGCGGACCAGCATCGCCTGGCGGGTCTCGATTCCAAGGACTTCACCACGTTTCCTCCGCTGAGATCGGGAGAAAAGACGACTATGGGCTTTCGCATCGATAGTTTTCCGTTCCTGCCGGGCACATGGTACATGGAGGTTCGCCTGGGAGAAATGGCGGAGTTCGCCTTCGAACTGGCGGGCGATCCCGTACGCTTCGACGTGGTGGAAACGCCGGTCTATGGCGGGCGGCAAATGACGAACCTGCACGGACAGGTAGGGCTGACCGCGCGCGCCATCGGCGGAACACCTGTCTGAGAGACAATGAAACCTGGCATCGCGCGGCGCCCCGTGAAACGCCCCGCTTTCGCCTTTCCGAAGGAGTTCTTCATGCGTCGTATCGTCACAACGAGTTGTTCCCTGGCCGTTCTCACCGGATGTGTGTTGCTATCCGTGATGACCGCTGCCGAGCCAAAAGCGAAATCGCCTAAGACATCCGGCAAGGATGCCGAGCCGATTCATTACGGCAACGCGGATGCGATCACCGAAGGCGAAGCGAAGATTTACGATTACTTCCTCGCGTCGGATCAGATGGAAGGCAGGAATCTGGCGACCAGAGGCTACGACGCCGCCGCCCTTTATGTAGCGAGCCATTTGGCGGAATGGGGCTTGAAGCCCGGCGGCAGCACCAGCGGTACCGACGGCCCGCTGCAGCCCTACTTCATTCCCCTGGAACTGGTCAGCAGAACGGTGGTGCCGGAGGAAAGCAAGGCTGTCCTGACTTCGCCGGCAGCGGCGGGCGGCGGGCGCGGTGGTCGCGGCGGCGGTGGTGGCGGACGAGGCGCCGCTGCAGCGAGCGGGGCTGGATCGGGTGCGGCGCCTGCGGCTCCCGCGGGTCCGCAAACCACGACTTTCGAATACACCAAAGACTGGACCACGAACGCGGGCGGGCGCGGCGGCGTTCCCCTGGAACCCGTGCAGATCAATGGTAAGCCGGCGGTGGAAATTTCCGGCAGCCTCGCCTTTGTCGGCAACGGCTATACGGTCACGAAGGGCAACGTCAATCCATATGAAGGGCTGGACGTAAAGGGCAAGATCGTCGTCATTGCAGGCGTGCCGCCGGAAATCGCGGCGCAGCAGGCGGCTGGGGGGCGCGGAGGCCGGGGGGGCGCCGCAGGTGCTTCCGGTGCGGCAGGTGCAGCAGCTGCGGCAGCCACGCCTGCACCGGCGGACGCTGCAGCCGCAACTCCGGCGGCCGGCGCAGGTGGCGGAAGGGGCGGCGGTGGTGCCGCGCTGCCCAGTCCGTTCGGCGAAAACTGCACGGACTACATGACTCCGGAAGAGGCCGCCGCGAAGAATGGCGCCGTGGCCGTGATCGTGGTTCCGAGCTTCACCCAATTGAATACGATGGCGACGGGCGGAGGCGGTCGCGGAGCCGCTAATGCGCTCAACGGCCCCACTTTCACCGTACCGCGAATTCAGACTCCCCCTCTTTGCCCGGCTGTGCCCACCATTACGGCCGGAACGGCGTTGGTTACGGCCATCTTCCAGGGTGAGAAGCGCGACGCTTCGCAGATCTTCTATGCGGGCGGTACCAACACGAAGCAGGACTCTTTCGAACTCAATGCCGCGAAGAAACTGGACCTGCACATCGCCTTGCACACCGAACCGGGCCACGGCGAGAACGTGATGGGAATCCTCGAAGGCAGCGATCCCGTTCTGAAGAACGAATACGTCGTGATCAGTGCCCATCTGGATCACCTGGGTTTCAGCGCCCCGCTGCCGGACGGTCACAACATTTATAACGGCGCGGATGACGATGGTTCCGGATCGAGCGGCCTGCTGGCCGTGGCGCATGCCTTCGCCGATGGCGCAGCCAAAGGCATGAGGCCGCGCCGCAGCATCGTGTTCCTCTGGAATGCAGGCGAAGAGAAGGGCCTGTGGGGTTCGCAGTACTTCAATCAGTTCCCCTCCATCGATCTCACGAAAGTGGTCACGGACCTCAATATGGACATGATCGGACGCTCCAAAACGCCCGGCTATTCCGATCCCGATCCGACACACTATCTGGTTAATCCGGGGGAGGTGTTCCTGGTGGGCCCGAACATCAGCAGTGACGATCTGGAGAAGACGATTGAAACCGTCAACAACAGCTATCAGAAGCTGACTCTGAACCATTTTTACGACGTAACGGCGCCGGATGCCACCCACGACAATCTGGGACCGCAACCTCGCGGTCAACGTATTTTCTATCGCAGCGACCACTACAACTTCGCAAAGATGGGTATTCCGATCGCCTTCTTTTCCGACGGACTCCATGTCGATTACCACCGGCCCACGGACACCCCGGACAAGATCGACTACAAGCTGATACAGACCGTCTCAAAGACGGTGGCCGCGGTTGCCTGGGTGCTGGGAACGCAGGATGGCCGCCCGACAATCAACGCTCATCTGCCGGACCAGTTGATCAAGGACATGAAGACCGTGAAGGATCAGGGCTGGGGCAAAGTAAGCCCGGTGCTTCCTCCGCTGCCGCATGAGCCGTTCTAGCTCGAAGGGGGCGGCGGCGTTTTAGCGCCCAATCCGCCGCCCCGATCTGTCATACTGTTAGTGCTCCATTATTCTTCCTGCCGCCAGCGGGATGAAGCTTTTTACTCCGACCGCGTCCCGACGCCTCAATGAGGTGGTAGGACTTGTATTCCTTGCAGCAGGTATTTTGCTCCTGCTCAGTTTCGTGTCGTTCCACCCGGGAGACCCCTCTTGGAACCACGTGGGCGGAAACTTGCCCACGCGAAACCTCATTGGCCGCTTTGGCGCCCACCTTTCCGATCTCTTCCTGCAGGCTTTCGGCCTCGGCGCGTTCGTTTTTCCTGCGCTCGTCTTCGCCCTGTCCTGGAAGTGGATCCGTTCGGAGACCACCGAGGCGGGATTCATTAGGCTGCTGGGCAGCGGCACGTTAGTAGCGTCGGCTTGCGGCGCGGCCGCGCTGTTCCCGCAGTGGAGGCTCTTCGATAACACGATCCTCCCCGGTGGCACCGCCGGTTTCCTGCTGGCCGATTCCCTCCGGCACTCCTTCAACCTGGCAGGGTCAGCGGTCGTCCTTGGCACGGGCCTGATCGTGTCTCTTTACCTTGTTTCCACGTTCACTCTGGCTACGGTGGAACGCTGGTTCGCGCCGCTAATCGTGTTGTTTGCACGCCTCCAGGAACGCTGGCACCGTTATCTGGAGCGCCGGCGCGAAGACAAGTTGGAACGTCAGGAGCGTAAGCGCGAAGCCGCCGAACTGCGGGCCGCCGAGCGTGAGGCCGACCGCGCCGCCGCTCGCCGCGAAGCGGTTGAAGCGACTGGCGTGACCCCTGCCGCCGCGACCGCAGCGACGGCCGAAGAGGCTGCCGAATTCTCGGTGCCCATAGTCCAGGCCGCAGACCCGGCCGTCTTATCGCGATCGAAGAAGCGCACCGCCGCGCCCGTCGCGGAAACGCTGCCCTGGGACGACCCCGCGCCCTCCGCGCCCGAGGCAACCGCCCTCGAAACAGCCACGCCTGCCCCGGATGAGATCCCGATCTGCGTTCTCGTCGAGGAACCACCGCCGGAGAAGGCCAACCTCTTCGAGTTCCCCTTCAGCACTCCCGGCAAGCCCCTCGGCCCCAGGCTTCCGACAACCTACCGGCTCCCCTCAACCGATCTGCTGAACGAAATTCCGCAGCGCTCCGCCTTCGACGAGCAGGAACTGAAGAACGTCGCCGCCGCCATCAAGGCCAAGTTCGAAGAGTTCAACGTGATGGGTTCCGTGGTGCAGATTAACCCCGGTCCCGTCGTCACCACCTTCGAATTCAAGCCCGAAGCCGGCATGAAGTACAGCAAGATCACCAATCTGCGCGAAGACCTCTGCCTCGGCCTTCAGGCGGAATCCATTCTCATCGAGCGCATCCCCGGCAAGATGACGGTTGGCATCGAGGTTCCCAATTCGAAGCGCGAAGTCATCAGTCTGCGGGCGGTGATTGAGAGCGAAGAGTTCGAAGCCTCGGCCTCGCGCCTCACCATTTCGATGGGCAAGGACATCAGCGGCCGCATAAAGGTCGCTTCGCTCGAAACCATGCCGCACGCCCTCATCGCCGGCTCCACCGGCTCGGGCAAATCCGTCATGATCAACTCGCTCATCATGTCGATCCTCTACAAATCGACCCCCGATGAAGTACGCATGATCATGGTCGATCCCAAGCGCGTCGAACTCGGCATCTATGAAGGCATTCCGCATCTGCTCACGCCCGTGATCACCGATCCGCGCAAGGCGACCAATGCGCTTAAGAACGCCGTGCTCGAAATGGAGCGCCGTCTGCGACTGCTGGCCGAAGTCGGCGCGCGCAATATCGATCAGTACAACAAGAAAATCCGCCAGCTGCAGAATCAGCCGCGTTCGCTGTTCGAAGACGAAGCTGAGCAGGAGAAAGAAGAGTTGAGGCCACTGCCCTACATCCTGATCCTGATCGACGAACTTGCGGATCTCATGATGCTCGAAGGCCGCAACGTGGAAGAGTCCGTCACGCGCCTGGCTCAGATGGCGCGCGCCGTGGGCATGCACCTGGTTCTCGCTACGCAGCGGCCCAGTGTGGACGTTATCACCGGCCTCATCAAGGCGAACTTTCCCGCGCGCATCAGTTTCCGCGTAGCCACTCGCGTGGATAGCCGTACCGTGCTCGACGTGATGGGAGCCGAACACCTGCTCGGCAAAGGCGACATGCTCTTCCTGCCGCCGGGCTCCTCGCGCCTCACCCGCGTTCACGGCGCGTTTGTGACGGAAAACGAAATCAATGGCGTCGTCGAATTCTGGAAGGCGCAGGCGCGTCCGGAATACGATCAGTCGTATCTCATCGCCCCGCCCGCCGACGAAGGTCCCGCTGAAGGTGACGAGACTCCGGATGGCGAGCAGGATGCCATGTACGAAGAAGCGCTGCGGGTCGTGATGGAGATGGGCAAGGCGTCCACTTCCACGCTGCAGCGCCGTCTGCGCCTTGGTTACGGAAGAGCCGCGCGCATTCTCGACATGATGTATCGGGACGGCATCATCGGTCCGCCGGATGGCAGCAAGCCGCGCGAGGTGCTGAAGCGGCCCGACTGGCTGCGCGAAGTGGACCACGTTTAAGGTTCGCGACTCGCCCCTCGCATGGGGAGGCGCAAACTGCTAAACTCGCGGGCGTGGACCTGCTTGAGCCCTCGGGCCTAAGCCGCGCCGGAAGACGATGACACAGACCGACGACATGAACGCTCCTCCCCTGCCGGCATCTGGTGCATGGCAGCGCGAAGACGTGTGCCGCATGCTGGACATTTCCGCGCGTCAACTCGCCTCCTGGGAGAAGCAAGGCCTGATTGCTCCCGGTGAAGGCTTCGGCTTTCCCGACCTCGTCGCGCTCAAAGCCCTCAAGCGCCTTCGCGAACTCAAAATACCGGTTCGTAAAATCAAAGACGCAGTAACGTCTCTGAAACTGCGCCTCGAAGACATTGACCAGCCGCTGGCGCAACTTCGCGTCACCACCGAGGGCCGTCGCATCGCCGTCCATGTTTCCGGCTCCCGCATGGAGGCCATAAGCGGGCAACTCTTGTTCGATTTCGGCGAACGCGAAATCGAAAAGCTGCGCGCGTTTCCGATGAAGCCGGCGCCGAAGGAGTCGGAAAAGCCGGCGCAGGCGGCCGACGAAGTCAATGCCGAGTTCTGGTTTCAGCGCGGACTTGCGCTCGAAGAAACCGGCGCGCCGGTGGAAGCCGCCATAGAGGCCTACCGTAAGGCGCTGGAGGCCAACCCTGCCGCGCCTGGTGCGCTTGTCAATCTCGGAACGATCCTCTTCCGCCAGCGCAAGTATCGTCAGGCCAAAGAACTCTACACGCGCGCTGCCGAATCGGACCCCGCCTATCCCCTTGCGCACTTCAACCTGGGAAATCTGGCAGATGAGCAGGGCGATTTCGATACCGCGCGCAGGCATTACAGCGAGGCAGTGCGGCTGAATCCGCGTTATGCCGACGCGTATTTCAACCTCGCGCTGTTGTGCGAAAGAACGGGCGAAGTACTCCAGGCGATTCGCTACTGGAGCAACTACCTGAAGCTCGATACCACCAGTTCCTGGGCTCGCGCCGCGAAGAAGCAGCTGGACAGGCTGAAACAGTCGGTGCGTTCAAAGTAAGGACTGCCGGCGGGCACCTCTACTTCAACTCATTGCGAATCAATGGAGCCACGTCCGCGGCCGTGAACGCCTCGTTGTACTTCTTCCCGTTGATGAAAAACGTCGGCGTAGCTCCCACGCCCGCGTCTTCGCCTTCCTTCTCTTCAGCGTCGACGCGCGCCTTGTACTTATGGCTGGCCAGTTCCGCTGAGAAGCGCGTCATATCCAGCCCCAGCTTTCTGGCATAGCCCATCACGATCGTTCGCGAAATATTCGGATAGCCGGCATAGATCAGATCGTGCATCTCCCAGAACTTTCCCTGCGCCTGTGCGGCCAGGGACGCCTCGGCGCCGAAGGCTGCCTGCGAGTGGTCTTCGAGCGGAAACTGTTTGAATACCAGACGCAAATCGTTCGGAAACTGCCGCAGCAGCGCCTTGGTCTCGACCACGGCCTTGCTGCAATAAGGGCACTGGAAATCGGAGAATTCCACAATCGTCACCCGCGCGTTCGCCGGCCCCCGCACAGGATCGCCCGCGACGGAAAGCTTGACCGGATCGTCGAAAACCGGAGGCGGTTCGGCGGCGATCTTCTTGAGGTCCGCCAGGACCGCCGCTTCCGTCTTGCCTGCCAGCAGATCCTTGACCACCGCGTTCGCCAGTTTCCTGCTGTTGGCGCACGTGTGGTCCTTCATGCGGCACTCGGCGATCTTCATGTCGCAACCGCACGAGCAGGCGGTCGTCCGCACGATCTTCAGCGCCAGCGTCTTCTTCGCGCCCGCCAGTCCCTGCCAATCCACTCCGGGCAGGTCCGCGGACGTCTGCCAATCACCCTGCGCAAGGCACAGGACCGTCAACGAGAAAAACAGCGCCAGCTTTCGGAAACTCACAATTCTCATTGTGGCGCATTGTGAATGGCGGGGGAAGGCGATGGTATGAGCCGAGCACTTTCCGCCTGCCGGATCGGAATGAACGCCCCACCTAAAAACTGAACGATGTCCCAAACTGCACCCTGCGCAGATTCGACGTTTCGCGAAACAGCAGGGGCGAGGTGGGCTGGCCAAACAACGGGGAGGATAGGTTCCCCACATATCCGCCCGGACTCAGATGATTGAACACGTTGTTCACATCCACATTGAAATTCAGCCTGAACCGGCCTTCGGCAGCGCCGCCGGATCCGGTCCCTGCCGCAGGCTTCCGTCCAAACGTCCATGTGCGGCCCAGACGAGCGTTCACGTTCCACATGCCGGCGCCCATCAGGTAGTTATGCGGCACAATCGTCTGGCCTGGCATCGGGTCGGTATCGAAGGCGCCAAATCGGGTGAAAACGACGCTCGGCCGGCTCAGGTCGGTTGCGAACGCCGGTCGATCCGTTCCGAAGGAATCGCCATTCAGGTCATGCCCCACGGTAAGGTCATAGGGCGCGCCGGAGGCCGCCACCAGCATCGGGCTGAGTTGCAGATGCAGCGGCAGCTGGAGGGAACCGACCAGATTCAGCTGATGCCTGCGGTCGTAACCCGCTCTGCCGTAGTCCGCCATGAAGTTATAGGGGTTGGAGGGTGTGGCCATCCAGTTGCCGTCGTGCCGGGAGAACTGCAGCGTGTAATTCGCCGTCAGCGAAAGGTGCTTTTCAATCTTCGTTTCCCACTTCACGAACGTGAGTTTCTGCCGGTAGATGCCGTCGGATTCGTACTCGAAGATATTGCCCGCGGCATTGCCGTACGGCCGTACGCCGCTCGCGGGATTGTCAGGGTCGTAAGTGCCCGGATACGGCGTGTTGATGTTGACAATGATGGGGAAATGATTTCCGGTGATATGCAAATACGTTACCGTCAGATTCGATTTATGCGGCAACTGCCTCTCCAGAGTTGCGGCTTCGATGGTATCGATATCCGGCTTCAGATTCGGACTGATTTTCCAGGTTACCGGAGGCTGCCGTTGCTGCGACAGCGTCGCTACCGAGGGGATGTTCTGCGGCAGAAAATTCGGATCCGTAATCAGAAACTGCTGTTGATTGACGCCGTTGTAGTGAGCTGCCTGCAAGGCGGAATTGACGCCGAAGCGATCGAAGAATACTCCGGCGCCCAGACGAATCACGGTCTTTCCCGGCTTTGACGCGGTCGAGTGCGGCGACCAGGCGAGACCCGCGCGGGGAGCGATGGGGACCGGATCGTTTGCGTATTCCGTCTGTTGTTCATGGCGCAGACCAAAGCTCAAAGTGACATTCGGACGGATGCGCCAGTCGTCCTGCGCAAAAGCCTCAAACTGCCGGTCGCTCACCGCGGCATAGGGATTGCCTCCCGCAATCGAAAACTCCGAGGCGCCCCCGCCCAAAGCCTGAATGGTGGCGATCGGGTATCCCATTTTCTGAAAAAGCAGGGTACGCCGGTATTGCTCCAGTGAACTGATGGGAATGCTCGTTCCGGGAATTGGCTGATTGTTCGCATCCAGTTGCGGAGCGCTGCCAACCCCCAGGAAAGTGAACGTGCCGCCGAAGTTGGCGGGCGAGTAGTCCTGCACTGAGGAGTTGGTCCAGCGAACGCCGAACCGAACCGTGTGCGCACCGTGGATCCACGTGGAAACGTTCTGCAGATCGTACCGGTCGTAATTGTTGAACGCCGCGCCCACCTGATTGCCGCCGGCGTTGAATGACCCATCCACGTTGATAGCCGCAACGGTGTCGTCGCCGAACTGGCGACTGGTCGACCGGGAATTCAGCAACCTCGTCTCCGTGGCCACCGCGGGGCTGATCACGGCCGTCTCGGTCACCTGCAGTTCCTTCGAGGATCCCTCGCTGCTGTAAGCGCGCGAGACGAGCGAATAGGAGCCGATGCCATTGTTGTCCCGATCGTTACGGTTGTAGGTATAGCGTGCCGTCGCCGAATGATTGGCGGAGATCTGGTAATCTGCCCGGGCCGTTCCCGCCAGGTTGCGGCGCGGCGTGGTTACCGATTGGTCAATCGGCAGGGAAGCAAGCGTGGCCGGGTCCAGGGTGATTGCATGAATAATGGCGTCGTTGTCGATTGTATTTTGCGTGGCGTTGAACGACCACGAAAGCTTATGCGCGAGCGACCCGCTCAGCGTTTCATTGAACGCCCGATTCACGTAGGCTGCCTTATTCGCCGCGAAGGGGTTCCTCGAGTTAAAGAATGCGTCGCTGTCAGTCAGCTGAAAATTACCATGCAATACATCCGTTCCCGGCTTGGTGATGACTTCGACGCGGCCGAACCCGAGGTATTCGTATTCCGTCGAAAACGGATTTTGGTTCAGCCGGATTTCCTTGATCGTGTTCTTCGGCGGGAGCGCTCCGCCGCTGAAACCGTCGACGAGCATGGCGGGCGGATCGCCATTGCCGGCGGAGGGGCCGGCGAGCGCGTTGAGCATGTCGGTCAGGTCGTCGGGATCGTCCGGCAGCGCATCGAGATCGGAACCCTTTACCACGCTCGCCGATGCGTTATGTTCAGGTTCCACGCCGACCGCATCTGGTTCGGCGGAAACACTGACCTCCTGCGTCGCGGCAGCGGGGATAAGCTGGACAGGCAATTCCGCGGCGGAACCCGCCTCAACAGTGACAGTGCGCTCGAAGGCCGTAAACCCGGGGAAGTTCACCGCGACTTTGTAAGCTCCTGCAGTCAGACCGGAAAAGGTCCACGTGCCATCCCGAAGAGTCTGCGTGGTCTTCTGCGCGCCGTTTCCCGCAATCGCAACTTTGGCGTTAGGGATTATGGCTCCGGAAGAGTCGGTCAACGTCCCGTGCAGACCGCCCGATGCCGATTGCGCGTTTGCCGGCAACACGCCTGCAATCAAAGTAATCAGTGCGATCAGATAAGTGCGCATAGTATTCAGTCGGGATAACTCGCTTGCCCCGCCATCGGTTACAAAGTTCTTTTACGAGCCGCCGCGCTTCGCGTTAGCTGCGTTTCGTGAATGATCGGGAAGTGAGCGTCCATTTCCAATCGTGTCTCGCACACCCACGGCGACCTCTCGCGATTACCCCGCGGAACCCGTTGTACGATTTGGGAATGACCAGCGCAAAGGATCTCAGGGCACTTTACGACTACGGATATTGGGCAAATGGAAAGCTCTTCGAGCTGGTTACGCAAATCACTTCCGAACAATTTAACCAATCGGTAGCGGGCAGTTACGGTTCCGTTCGAAACACGCTCGTCCACATGCTGAGCGCCGAATGGGGTTGGCTTGAGCGTTGCGGCGGTGCGCCACGCGGTCCGGCGTTTGTCTCTGCCGACTTTCCAACTGCAACATCGCTGATCGATCGTTGGCGTCAGGAAGAGGCCCATGTCCGCGAGTTCCTGTCAAATCTGAACGACGAAGACCTCGCCCGGATCGTCGAGTTTTCATTCGGCAGCGGACCAAAGCATGCCATGCGTCTCGGTGACCTGATGCATCACGGCGCCGTTCATGGCATTCACCATCGGGGGCAAGTCGCGCTCCTTCTTCGGTCGCTGGGCTATGTGCCGGGCAATTTCGACATTCTTTTTTATTACGGACCGAACCAATTCAAATAGAGGCCCGAGGGCCGGATTTCGAGATCAGACCGCTGTGCAGCCGGATTCCGGTCTCGGAATCCGGCTCACGGCACAAGGGCATCGGCGCGTTCCCCGATTGTCCTGATTCCATCTGCCACTCGGGCCGCCAGCAGATGATTGGAAACGGGTGTCATGTCGGGATCTGCGCCTTAAGTAAAGCCGTGCGGGCGCCGGCTGACGCGGGTATTTGCGGTCGGCGCATTGCCGAATCCGCCCGTGTTGATGGATTACGAATCAGGAGCGGCGATCCCGCTCGCGAACGCCGCGCGGATTTCGGTGGCGGCGTGTTGAGTTCCCACATCTGCCGGCACGGTACCGGAACGCAGGAATTGACGATTTGTTGCGGCGTTCTATGGCTGCGCCCGTCCCGAGCCTGCCGCCTGATTTCGACCAGCGCGTAACGCGCGAGGCAGGCCGCAGTTCGCGGCCGTTCGGCCGATACCGTCGATTTCTGGTCATTGGCTACTGTCTGACGTCGGCCGTGACGTCCGCATTGGTTTTGCGTGGCCAGGGAATCGACTGGGCGGTTATATCGGCGACGACGCTTGGCGCACTCGCTATGGTTGCCGTCGCACACCGGGCACGGCGCGCAGCTACCCAACCATGAGGCAGGGGCTGGT
>Ga0302320_10022850_pt1 | contig 12309 bp, 11 predicted proteins | sample Bog_T0_3_FD_202130 | JGI IMG/M metagenome (GOLD analysis project Ga0302320, IMG submission 202130) | Peat permafrost microbial communities from Stordalen Mire near Abisko, Sweden - Bog_T0_3 | ecosystem: Environmental > Terrestrial > Soil > Wetlands > Peat | place: Sweden: Abisko, Stordalen Mire...
CTATAAAATCGGGAAATTCTTCTAACTACAGTTAATACCCAAATTACCTGCTTGACATCAATCCGAAAAAGTTCAATCATTTCGTTGGGCCATCCGCCGGCAGAGCCACAGGAGAAGCGCCCAATCCTCCAAACAGCCAATCCAAACACATCTAGTAGCTGCGCGCGCACACCAATACGTGTGTTTGCATAACTGCCCCCAATCAGGGCGCGAACGTGTACCCAAAATCAAATCGAGGAGTTACAACCATGGATACTTTTACGAATATGGTACGCACCCACAGGCACGGACTCATCGAGACCTGTGCCCATCTTGAGCCCGACGCCGCGATCACCTTTATGAATACGATGCGGAAGATCACCAGCATCCACTCATTCCTTTGGTTGTCTACCGCACAAGTGTTGTCTGCCCTGCTGTTCATCCAGGATGGAAAGGGACCGCTGTCGCGCCCTGCTCGGCGCATCGCAGCGAACCTCACCAAGCGTTGGGCGCAGAACGCATAAACCGCAACCAAGGAGTCGGTGCAAGTGGTTGTGCCGACTCCGCCACAAAGGAGGAAACGTATGCAAATGCTCACTAAAGGTGGAGAGTTCCTGGCTTGCTACACCAAGCAGGGTGTCACCATCATGCCTGCTGATGCGGAAAAAGAACTCCGTGAATCGACGCGGACATTCGTTACTGAACTCCCCGATGAACATCTCGAAGCGATACAGGAAATGGTGGATTATGAAGCTGAAAACGACGACATCGGGTTCGTCAACCTCAAGTGTGCGTTTAACGCATCCCTGATTTTTGAAGACTTGGACGAAGGCCAAGAGATAGAAATTACGGATGTCGCTCTGAATGTCATTGCACCTATGGCTGAAGCCGAACTCAGATGGCGGAAATCACTCATGTAATCACAACTGGGGTCGGCGATGCTGTCCCCGAAACAGAATGAACAAAGGAGCATCAATGAAACCAGAGCACGTTGTATCGGTAGCGGAAGTGCGCGCCGTATTCAGAACCCTGATCGTCGGAGCAGCTGCGGAGGTGGATCGCCACTGCTCTACCGGAATAGAGCTAGTTGCTGCCATAACGTTTGCTGCCCAGTCGCTGGGAGCAAACAGAGATTTGTTCATGGACATTGGTCCGAATCAAGCATAACCCACCACCATGGAGGCCGGTGAAATTGCCGGCCCCGCAACCAACTCAAATGGAGGCAGCACAATGGAAAGGAAAACGGTAATCCTGAATACCGATCCGGAACCTCCGGAGACGGCAGAGGAGCAGGAACCCAGCGAGCACGATGTCTTTCACAAGGCGTTCCACGTCGTTCTTAATCAGCTTGTCGATGATGCAGAACAGAACACCGTCATGGATTATCCGGGCGTAATGTCCGTCGTCATGGCCATGTTCAAGGTCGCGCCCGAGGGTGCCGGGTTATTGGTTAGGCCAGAAGTGGCACGCCAGCAAATTGACGCGGAGACAGCGCCCCCGGTGCCAGCGGGCGGAGTTCCAGACAGCCCTACTGGGTCTCCAACTGAAGGAGGGCGGCAGCCCGGCCCTGGACCCGCAAACCCGCCGCAACCAGCCAAGCCGAAGCGTTACCACGGCACGGTGGCGCTTGATCCTGCGCGAGTCGGACGTGACGCCAGCAGAATCGCAGACGAGGTGATCACGCATCTCGTTGGGCTGGTCGGCTCGAATGTGAGGGTCTCCCTGGAGATCGACGCAGAAATTACCGCCGGCGTTCCCGACAACGTCGTACGCACCGTTACAGAGAACAGCCGTACGCTGAAATTTGAGAGCAATAGCGGGTTCGAGAAAGAGTAGCTGAGCCGCTGGAAGCGGGCGTAAATCATTAGGTTTCCGCTCACATCACTACCGATGCGGAAGGCCTTTAAAATGCCGGTTTCTTCGGGCATTTTCGGAAGGGGTTTTCCGCTCACCCGTTTGCAGTCTGTCTCAACCCTGCAATCTCGCGGTCGGTGCCATCGGCGTGAAGTGTTCCTGAATTAGCTCATTGGGCAGCGACAGACTGGTTAAACAGTGAATGCCGGTAGGTATTTCTGTACCCCGGACGTGAGCGCATTGCGGGATTCGTCCGCTGCGGCAACCATGCAGTCCAGCTTTTCCCGCTGATGGTAGTTGTGCAAGGCCTGGCCACCCAACAGCCGTATACCAACCGACACGGGAAGTCCGATAAAGGGTTCGTGAGCAAGTGCCGTAACAGCCCACCCCGCGCCGGAGGCAATGACGGATAGAGCGCCGCGCTCGGTTATGTGTTGCAGGTATTCTTTGAGGGGCATCTGATTATGCTTATACTTCTGGAAATTCATCCAAGCAGTCACGCCAATTACGATGATGGGACCCGCAATAGGGAAGTGTTCGGCAACGCCGGCATTGTGGGCAGCGTCAACCGCATCGTTCATAGTCCCGTTAACATCTGCTAGATTTACATGGCCGTTGACGAGGTGTTCGAAAATGCTTTCGTGGCCGGAAAGGTGCTCGTAGACATCTTCAGGAATAACGACATCGATGTTTGGATGCGCTGCCAATGCCTCGTACGCATGCCCCAGATACTCGGATGCCTTGGCTTGTAAGAGCTCAGCCACTTGGCCGTGCGCATCATGAATTGCGACGTCCCATGCGGGATTGTTTGCATGTTCGGCAAGATCCGCAATGTATCCGGCAGGGAGATGTCCGTGATTCAGCCAGTCGACATAATAGATCTCGAATAGCTTGCCCTTTATTCCACTCACCAGGCCCATAAGGCGGTCCGGTTCATTGTAGAAATGCTGAACGGCTTCGACGAAGCTGTTTCCGTACTGTGGGTATTGCTCGTGGAAAGCTTCGATCACCTGGTTGGGAATCTGGGATTCGGCGACCTTGCCAGCAAGAATATCGGTAAGCTCGACACCGGCGATAATCGCGCTGTCGATGTAATCCTCGGCGGAGACCTTACGCCGAAGAAGGTCGGCCGGCGTTTTCAATTGTCCTTTCCGCTCAGTGATCTCCTGGCGCCAGCGCTCCTCGAATTCATTTTTCACGGCGAACCTCCGCGACGAGACGACCGGCTCCAATGACAATGAGAGCAGACAAGATCGTCGCAGCCGTGAGAGCAGGGGTTGTATGACTGAAGGAATATCCCATCCACGTCACTGCCAACAGGCAGACGGCTGCAACAGATATTGAGGCCACAGAGATTGTTTTGAATAGTTGTTGGGCACGATTTAGCTCGCCTTTAGCTTCCCTCAAACTCTTTCGGATTTCGGCCTTGAGCGAGTCGTTACCTTCAAGCATCTCAAGCAAGACGGTGGAGAAGACGTCATTCCATTGGTCTTGTTGTACTAACCGGCTTAGGGTCTTTTCGACGAGTTCCGGATCATTGGGGCTGAGGATGTCTCCAATAGCCTTCATTATTCCCATAGTTGAGAGACTCCGCGGAATGGTTCCGCAAATTCAAGTTGACACGGACAATTCGGACTGTTGTTGCAGTATCTATCGGCATTCCGAGAGCAACGGAACGTAAAGTCGCTTAAGGGGGCGTATTGTTGGCAAGTTCCTTACGTTGCCGATGGGATTCGAAGCAGATGACGCCGACCATGACATGACACCTTTCTTGGGGCGATGCCTCACAAACCGGGCAAACGAATTTCAGGGATGGGTCCCCTTCAGCCATTTCAATCTCTTTCCTTACCACCCATCATAAAGACATGGTCAGAATTGACCATCCCACATTCGTCTCATTGGCTGCATGAATATCTCACTCGGCTACTCCATGGGGCGTCCTCAGGTCGTCCTCCAGGAATTGGCACTGCCAGCCGTGACGGTCCTGGAAGGACATGTACACCCGGTGCCGGTCGTTCTGGCTTGCCATGCAAACAAGTATAGGCGAACATGGGGCGAAAGTGTGTACACTATCTGATAGGCGGCCTCGCATTGGAAAGGGCCATGAAATGAAGCGAAATTTCACGACGGTCTGGCAGTTCCTCAAGAAGGCTCTGCGGCATTCATGGATTTTGATTTCTGGAGGCGGCTGGTCCTTGTTTGGGACACTGACTCGCATACGCGACAATTTCTTGCCTGAGCCGTCGAAACAAAATCTCGGAACTCGTCACCTAATTGAGTCAATCCCAAGAATGAGCTGGCAGGAATGGCTCATAGGGATACTCATTCTTTTTCTCGGTGCGATTGTGAGGTCCGCTCTCCTTCAAATCCGGGACGTCGAATCTGCTCACTTCAATGCCCAGGAGGAACTGGCTCGGCTAAGGGAAGCTCCACTGTCAATAGAAATGGTGATTCACCAGATGATTTGCCGTCCATCATTCGAGACTCACGCTTTTTGGAATCGTGATATTTTCCTGTGGGTTAGTGCTGACTTGGTTTCCCCCCGGTCTGTCGAGGTCAAATATGAGCTTGCCGCCATATTGAGCGGCAAGACCGTGATGGCAGGTTGGCTGCGAGACGTAGACTCATGGTGCCGGACCGAGATCGTGAGAAACCCGAATCCGTTTAGTCCTAGTGAAGACAAACCTTGGTACATCATCGACGAACTCAATCCACGACTGGAAATGGGACAGAAGATTGATGGTTGGCTGCACTTCAGAACAGTTGGTCTACCGGATGGCGAATTTGGGAAGTGCAAGCTCCGCCTTCTCGCCAAATCGGAATATGGTGCCAGCTATATTGACATGCCTGAAGGCTCATTTCAAGTGATCCCTGGGAATTGGAAGATCGTAGCAAAGAACGATGCCAAACAGTATTCGGAACGGTCTCCTAGCAACGCCCTGCCGCCACCCGTGTAAGGCCGCTTAAATTCACAGTGCGTTAAAGCGCGGTGCCGATGCAGTTCTTCGGCACCAAAACCGTAGCGTTATACAGGCACTGTGGCGACCAACTCGGCGAGCTTGGCTGCGACGACTGCCATCGTATTTTCTTCAGTATTCAGGCCGTTTCGCGAGGCGAGCATGGGGCTGATTTCGCGGAGAGCTTCGTAAGTCGTGCCGTGCACCACGGGCACAAGCTGCTCACGCGCTAGGAGTACCGATAGCTCTTTGTCGGAGATACTCTCTCCTTTGAGGCGGAGGAGCAGCGCAGGCGTCACCAGCACGATTCCGGCTTTCGACTTCGCCAATCCCTTGTCGATTTCGCGAAGGAACGGTGCACCGAGGCTGATGTCTCTTTCGCTGAACCAGACCGACACACCGCGTGACTGGAGCAGATCGTACAGTTCCTTAGCGGACCCTGCCCTGTCGTCCCACGCATGGCAGAGGAAGTAGTCCCGACCTTCAGGCAACGGCGCTTGTTTTTCGATGGTTTCGCGGAACGGCGTGAGTGCCCGCACCTCGGCAGGCGTGTACGACACGAACGAACTGGCTGGCGACCAGCGCGGCCTTGCGCTGCCACCACCCCCACCGCTGCTGCTCCGTCCTCCGCTAGTCCCCAATGAGGAGTAGGACGGGGACGGGGGCGAGTAGCCATATCCGCTGTAGCCGCTGTAGCGTCCACCGCCGCCGTGTACTGGGCAGGCCGCTCGACCGCTCGCTGTGTGATGTCCTCTTACTGGTGCTGTGCATTGAGACATGCGGACGATAATACCGCTTACCATCGCCGCTTTCAATCGCTAGCAGCTGACAAACCGGCTAACCAGTAACTGGTTGATTATCCATCGCGGCCTGGTGTCTAGCTCCCTGCTCGACACCGAATCCGTAGCGTTATTTAGCGTTATTTTTGAGGCTAAAGGAGGTAAAAGAACGCTATGGGAGCTACGGAACGCTACGGCAAGGACGCTCATAAGCGATTGTAGATGTTCTATTTATGCTGTCTGACAGCGATTTACGCCGTTTCTAAGGGCCTAGTCCCTTCTTCGGCACCAGTATTCGGAATTGCCAATCAATCAAAATCAACGCACAGTCGCATTGCGCGGGTCTTCGCGCTTGTCTATGGATTGGGCCCGACGCGGAATTGGGTCACGTAATGCATAAGGCCGAATATATTTACAAGCCAAATCACCAGGGCGATTACGACGACGGCATTCAACAGGCCTTTGATGGTTCCCTGCATGGGTATATAGCTGTTGATCAGCCACATCAACACTCCCACAACGAGTAGAGTAATTACGACCGTTACAAGCGGCATCTTGAACTCTCCCTTCTGGACGCAGTTTCTAATTCGCGATTGCGGTTCATCCTCCATTCCAAGCCGTTCAGATGAGACTGGCTGTGGATGTGTTGCCTGTGGGACGCGAGAGGATTTTATGGCCTGGGCTGTGCCTATGGAGCAGCTGCGACTACATGAGCCACTCCGATACCCGGCAATGTAGCCTTTCCCGCAATACTTACCCCGCTCTCGATTCTGTGAGCTATTTGATACAGCAAGCATCCCGTATGGCTCCTATATACATCAGATTGTGTTGGGTATGACCCTAGAACGGCACTTGCCTCTCCCTTCCCATTCGGTACCTGCACGATAGGTCCCCAGGCCGAAACGGAGAGGTCAAGGGCGATTTCTCGCCAGTGAAGCCAGTCTCACGTTGCGCATGTCTCGCTCATCGACGCGCGGGTGACCCAGACCCCACTTCCAGGAAAGCGAACGATCCAATGCAAACGCAACCGCTTTTTCAGGAGGCCCCATGCAACAAATCGATCCCAGAAACTTCGCAAGTTATTCCCAGAGAGCTAAAAGAACTCTGCCGAGATTTATCCGGTGCTGGACAGCAGCATTGTCGCTCCTCATCCTCTTTGCCGCCACCGCTCACGCACAGTTCGGCTCCAGCCTTTCCGGCACTGTGCTGGACTCCACAGGTGCAGCCATCCCCGGCGCAGTAGCAACACTTACCAGCAGCGCCACGCAGCAAATCCAGACCTCCACTTCAAATAGCACGGGAGGCTACCATTTCAGCGAGTTAGCGCCGGGGCACTACTCCCTTGCCGTTGCTGCTTCCGGCTTTAAGACCACCAACCTCACCGATGTCACCATCGAAGCCGAAGCGCCGCGCAGCCTTGACGTGACCCTGCAAACGGGCGGAAACACTGAATCGGTTGAAGTCAAGGCAGATCAAATCGCGCTGCTGCAAACTTCGGATGCAAGCGTCGGCACCTCCATCGACGGCGAGGAAATTAAGGAACTGCCGGTGTACGGCGCCGACCCGTATGAGGTGTTGCGTACCGCTCCCGGTATAACCGGCGATGGCGCGCGCAGCGGCTCCGGACAGGCCCTGCTTCTTCCCAATGGCGCCGGACCAGGAGGCTCCAACTCCGGTATCTTTCAAACCGAGAATCAGATCCAGATTTCCGCGGATGGCCAGCGCCAGGCCGACAACAACTTCATGATCGACGGCGTCAGCGTCAACTCGCTCACCTACGGAGGCGCCGCTGTGGTTACACCCAATACGGAAGCCGTCGGGCAGATGAGCGTTGTGTCCACATCCTTTGATGCATCCGACGGCCGCAACTCCGGAGCGCAGATCAAAGTGGTCACCAGGAGCGGCAGCAATGCGTTACACGGTTCGCTCTTTGGCGTATACGACGAGCCCGGTCTGAATGCTTACGACAGATGGGGTGGACCGTCAATGGCCCTGCCCACGCGCGTGGAAAACAAAGCGCGCACCTATGCTGCCTCGCTTGGCGGCCCCCTCCGGAAAAGCAAGATTCTCTACTTTGCTTCTTACGCGGGATATACCACCGCCAATAACACTGAGGTATCTTCCTACGTGGAAACCCCGGAGTTTCGGGCGGCAGTAATTGCGCAGCGAGCCGGCGGCGTGACGGCTGGCATTCTGGGCAACCCCGGCGTTTTGCCCAGGATTCGCGATATCCTTACGCCTTCCTGCGCCGGACTAACCCTCGGAGTGAATTGCAACCTCGTCACCGGCAGCAGCGGGCCCGCTCTCGATATCGGTTCTCTCACTCCCGGCGGAACATCGCAGATAGGCGTCTTTCCGTCTGGCGATCCAACCTGCCCACAATGCAACAACCAGACCGGCGGCGGCCTGATGGGCAATCCCGACGTTGAGAATGCCCAGCTCTATGTTCCCAGCCATAGCCGCGGCAACCAGTTCAACGCACGCGGCGACTGGTTTGCAACCTCCAAAGACCAGATAGCAGGCACTGCCTACTTCACAAAGCTGGACAACGACGGTACCACGGGCACTGCCGGCTCGCGCCCACAGGCAGACGCACCCTTCAAGCCGCTTAACTCCGCTGCAACGGCCATCTTCATTCACACCTTTGGGCCAAACTGGCTGAATGAAGCACGCGCCAACAGCACCCGCTTTGCTGAGAATGGCATAACGGACGCAGGCAATACGGTTGACTTCGGCATTCCCTATGTGAATGTGCAGACCTTGCCATGGGCTATTCAGTACGGCGCAAACTGGGGAAGCACAACGCCCGCCATCTTTGCGGAAAATACCTACGAAGTGCGGGACATGGTCACCCATCTCTGGCGCTCTCACGTCTTCCGCATGGGTGCGGAGATGCGATTCGAGCAGGACAACAACAACCTGTCCGGAGAACAGAGGCCGATCTATGCCATGCAGGGCCTTTGGACATTCGCCAACGATGCGGCGATCTACGAGTCCATCGACGCAAACCCGGCCAACGGAGGCACTCCACTTACACAGCGGTATTTCCGCTCCGACGACGTTGCCGGTTATATCCAGGACGACTGGAAAGCAATGCCCAATCTTACCCTCAACATGGGTTTGCGCTGGGAGTATTTCACTCCGCTGCGCAACAAGGGCACTGAGATCAACTACCCCGTCCTTGGCCCCCCGGGACAGGAACTGAGCGGGATGACTTTGCAGTTGCGCAATCACCTCTGGGACGCTTCGCCGCATAACTTCGCTCCCAAGTTCGGCTTCGCCTTCCAGCCCCCCGTGCTGAACAACAAGTTAGTGGTGCGCGGCGGCGCTGCAGCCGCTTATAACCACCTGGATGTCGCACTGTTTGAGAATGCGCTTGAAGACGGGCCGGGCGTCGCCAGCTTCGGCCTTTGCTGCGCCGGTAACTCCGGCTCCTCAGGAGTTAAGTACGAAATGGGGACCAGTAACTCGCCGGCCAGCTTCCCGTTCAATCCTGCGCTTGCTCTTGGCGTAAATACGAGCACTGGATTTCCCTGCGAATACGGATCGACCCCCGGCAACTGTATTACGAATGCCGAGAGCTACGAGGTCTACGGCGCTTCCACAAACATCAAGCAACCAGTCAGCATTCTTTACTCGCTCGAGACGCAGTATCAGTTGCCATCGGGCATCGTCGTCGGAATCGGCTATACCGGCAGTGTGGGCTATGACTATGCTCGACTGGTCAACCAGAACTTCATTCACTCCCAGTGCTATCCCGCGACGGTGAACTGTGCCGGCGCAACTTCCCTCTCCCCGGTCTATGCCGCCTACTTCGCTCAAACTGACTCCCATCAGGCATACAACGCGCTCAACGCAAAATTCACCCGTCATGTAGCCAACGGCCTTGACCTTTCCGCGTATTACACCTGGTCCAAGTCACTTGACCAGGTTTCGAACGGCGACCTTGCCGATGCCAATGGAAACCAGACCGACCCCGCCAACAATGACTCCGAGTGGGGCCCATCCGATTACGACGTGCGCCACCGCATAACCATCACCGGCGTTTATGAGCTGCCGCATGTGCACTCCGGCAATGACCTGGTCAAGGCTGTGGTTAATGGCTGGAGAGTCAATGGCATCCTCACCGCGCACACCGCCTTTCCATGGACACCGGTGACTTACAACCTGCAGACAAGCCCGTTGGTCCCCGGCGCAAATGTGGTCGGTCCCACACGGCCCCTGGCCTATTACGGTGGAGCGGGCACCAGCTGCTCAAACAGCGCCTTCAAAACCCTGGCAGGCTCCAATTTCCCCAATGGCGGCCCCACCTATTTCGAGATCACCGAGCCCACATCCGAAAACGCTCCTAACTACGTTCCCGGCATTGGGCGCAACAGCTTCCGTGGACCGTGCTTCTTTGACACCGACATGAGTTTTTCAAAAGAAGTAGCGCTGGATCGATTCGATCATCACTCGCTGCTTCGCTTCCAGGTGAACGCATTCAACCTGTTCAACATTCTGCAACTGCAGCCGATAACCAACGGCAATGCGAACCCCGGCGCCAATATCCAGAGTGCAAACTTTGGCCTGGCGCAGGGTGCCGATGCCGGGCGTGTCATCGAATTCGTGGCGCGCTTCCAGTTTTAAGCCCTCCCCCAACCAGTGTTCGAGGCGGAATCAACTTCCGCCCCGAACGCTTTTCATGTTGCTTTGAAAGAAGCCGCCGACCCGGCTAAAGCAGCCGGATGCGCTTGTTTCCATCCGCGTCAGCCGTGACTTACCCCGGCAATCCTTGACCATGAAATCCGACCCGCCGCATGGCGTCCACAGTCTCTGGATTGCGCATGAATGCACTCCAAACCAGGCCGCTTCGCAGGTTCTCAGCCATCAGCACTGAGATGCCCTGGTCGATCCCCAGAACATCCTCGTCATACCATTTGGCTGCGGGATGGAAAGCGTCGACGAAGCCATAGCGACCCCAGGCATTCCTGCCCCAGGTCGAGCGCATGCCGCGAAGAACTGCAATGCAGTCTTTCGGCAGGAAGGCCAGCGAACCCGCGGCGGCGGACGGAACGACAGTTCCGTCCAGCGGTCCCTGCGCCGGCGGTCCGCCCCACGCCGTATATCCGCCCGCATAATCTGAAGCGGTAACTCCCCAATACCCATCGTTGTACCAATTCGGATAGGAAAGGCAGAACGCCTTATGAGCGCGCGTCGCCTTGATTGAGTTCGCAAAGTAATCCGTGTACGCATCGTTTTTATGCTGAAAGTCGAACCACGCATGCGAATACTGATGCGTGAATATCGGGTCGTTTCCGCTGATGTAATCGAGCCCGGCATAATGGATCATTGGACGGGAAAAGTTGTTCCAATACTCTGCAGCTACCGCATGCGTGGGCGATCCGATTGCCAGCAGATAGATCATCATCAGCTCGCAATAGTGGCTCCATCGCGCATCCAGAAAGCCAGACTCCGGCTTCCAGCCCATGGAAAAGGTCTTGCCGCCATTCAGCATCCACGGCCATTCCACGCGCTCATAAATTTGGGTGGCCAGTTGCTTGATCCGCACATCGTCGAAGTATCCGCGCGCCGTCAGAATTCCGCACAGCAGCAGCGACGAGTCAATGGATGAAAGCTCCGATCCGGGAGAGCGTTCTCCGGTCTCAACATCGGTAAAGTGGTAGAAGAATCCATGCACTTGGGGCAGATGGTTAAGATGCCAGTCCAGCGTGGTCCTCACACGTTCCACGATCTGGTCGTGGGGTAGAAACCCCCGGTGATCGGCGATGCAAAGCGCCGTCAATCCGAAGCCCGTCGATGCTGTGCTAGCCATCCTTCTTCGGTCGCGAGCGCCACCAATATCGTTCCGGGCTCGGTCCAGAATCTGCCCCGTCTTCGTGCTTGCCTGCTCCCAGAAGAACAAGCAGCCCTGCCGCTCCAGATCTTCCAGAAACGCCTCGTCTTCTTTGGACCGCCCCAACAGAATGTCTGCGGAATTGTCTGCCAGGGCCACGCCTGCAGGCATCAGCGCACCGCCCGCCGCGGCTGCCATCGCGCAAAGTATCTGCCGTCGAGTCATCCTGCTGGCTTTGCTTTGGTGGAACATCGATCCTCCTGTTCATCCGGAGTTCCGGTCCGGGCGAACGATTCTCGCAGTTCGGCAGCTCTCCATTGAATCTATTGGATGCGCTCTGCGCCACCGCGAAATCGTTGCTACGAAATCAGCCTCCAGAAAGCTCCCTTCCCCTGGCCGATCGAAGTCTTCCCCTCGTGAACCGATGCGCAGCCATTCAGCCAGACCTTCTCATATCTGACTCGCCCGCACAGCCCTCAGCATGCTCTGATAAAGATGCTGCAAACTCCAATCATTAGAGCTAGACTGGTTGCCATCATGAACACAGTTCCCGCTCGTGGTGTGGCTATCTATTCTGCTGCCCTCCTCCTGACCTTGTCGGGGTTCTTCGCAGCATCCGCTGGCTCCCAAACTTCACCGCAATCTACCCCCCGGCCACGCATTATCCGGCCCATTGACCAGTCCTCCCTGGTCACACTGCGCGGGAATACTCATCCTCTGGCGCAGTTAAGGTACGATCAGGGCCCGGCGCCGGCCTCCATGCCGGCCAGCCGACTCGTCCTCGTCCTCGCCCGCAGCCAGCAGCAGGAGGCCGATCTCCAGACATGGCTCCAGTCGCTCCAGGACGCGAACTCGCCCAACTACCATAAGTTTCTCAGTCCCGAGGACTTCGGTAATCGATTTG
>Ga0302320_10022852_pt1 | contig 12309 bp, 11 predicted proteins | sample Bog_T0_3_FD_202130 | JGI IMG/M metagenome (GOLD analysis project Ga0302320, IMG submission 202130) | Peat permafrost microbial communities from Stordalen Mire near Abisko, Sweden - Bog_T0_3 | ecosystem: Environmental > Terrestrial > Soil > Wetlands > Peat | place: Sweden: Abisko, Stordalen Mire...
GAGGATCTGTTCTTCCGCCAGCCGGTCCAGTGCCGCAATGTCGATCGCCCGTCCCGTAATCTCATCTACCTGCCCACGGACCGTCACCTCAACCTCGTAGTTGTGGCCATGTCCGTGCGGGTTATTGCACTTGCCGTAAAGCGCGCGGTTTTCCTCATCGCTCAGGGCAGGGGAGTGCAGCCGATGGGAGGCGGAAAACCCGTACCTACGTGCCAGCCTGACTGTCATTCCTCACCCCGGTACTCAACAAATAACTCATTCGTCTCATGCACCTTTACGGAGTACAACTGGGCGCGGCCAGTTGCATCGATATGCCGTTCCAGACGGTTCCAGATGTCTATGGCGATGTTCTCCACGGTCGGAACTATCCGGTCGAAGGGCGGCACTTCACGATTGAGAAGCCGATGATCGTAAACGCTCAGGATCTTCTCTTCGAGGATTTCCTTGAGATGCTTCAGATCCAGAATCATGCCCGTAACCGCATCCGGGACGCCCGCAATCGCCACCTCGACAACATAGTTGTGGCCGTGTCCAAGCGGATTCGCAGCCGCGCCGTAGATCCGCTCGTTCTCCTCATTTGATAACCCCGGCGACCGGCAGATATGAGAAGCGGAGAACTCCACCTTCTTGGAAATAATCATGAAAGAAAAGGAAAGACCGATGCGTCCGATAGAATTATAAGAAACAGCCCATGATGTTTAAACGTCGCCTTCTCGAGATCCTGCCCGAGGCCGCGCTTGGCCTGATGATGGTGGCCTTCGGCTTTACACTCTATACTCAGCTCCACGAGACCATCGTGAACGCCGGAGACAAAGCGCCGAACTTCAGCGTCACCGCCGAAAACGGCCGCGCCATTACTCCCAAAGACTTCGGCGGCAAACTGCTGCTGGTCAACTTCTGGGCCACCTGGTGCCCGCCCTGCATCGACGAGATCCCGGGCCTGAATGAGATGGCGCGGCAACTGACTTCCAAAGGTCTGGTCATCGTCGCCATCAGCCAGGACAAAGACGAAGACGCATATAAGCAGTTCCTCGAAAAGAACCCGCTCGCTTTCCTCACCGTTCGCGACCCCAGCAAAGAGATCCAGCTCAGCTACGGAACCGTGCAGATTCCTGAAAGCTATTTGATCGATCGCAACGGTCGCGTGATCGAAAAATATATTTCGTCACAGCTCTGGGCGTCCCCGCAGATGATCCAACATGTCCAGTCTCTCCTCTGAGGCAAAGGCCCGGCTTGCGGCCATCGTAGGTCCCCGCGGCTACCTCGACAAACCCGAAGACCTGACCCTCTACGAATACGACGGCAGCGTGGACAAAGCGCGTCCCGAAATGGTGGTGTTTCCGCGAACCACCGAAGAGGTTTCCGAAATTGCGAAAGTCGCCGCGAAGTACGAAGTCCCTCTGGTCGGCCGAGGGGCGGGAACCGGTCTCAGCGGCGGAGCGATCGCGCGTTCCGGCGGAATCGTGGTCGGCTTCTCGCGGATGAATAAGATCCTCGAAATCGATCTCGATAATGAGCGCATGACGGTGCAGCCAGGCGTTGTTAATCTCGACATGTCGCTCGCGGTGCAGGCCCTTGGATACTTCTACGCGCCTGACCCATCGAGCCAGCGCGCCTGTACTATCGGCGGGAATGTATCGGAGAACGCCGGCGGTCCGCATACCCTCGCCTATGGAGTCACCACCAACCATGTGCTGGGCATCGAGTTCGTGCTTCCCGATGGCTCAATTCACACCACCGGCGGCAAAGCGCCCGACTCGCCGGGCTACGATCTAACCGGCCTGCTCACAGGCTCGGAAGGCACCATGGTGCTGGTGACCCAGGTCACTGTGCGCCTGATGCGCATGCCCGAAAAAGTCAAAACGATTCTGGTGATCTACAACTCGGCTTCCGATTGCGCCGATACGGTGGCCGAGATTACCGCTAAAGCCATCACGCCGGTTGCTGTCGAAATGCTCGATGGCGAAATGCTGCGCATGGTCGAAGAGGCTACGCATGCCGGCTACCCGATGGACGCGGCCGCCGTGCTGCTGATCGAACTGGAAGGCCTGACAGAAGCGGTTGAGGAACAGACCGAGCAGATCCGCGAAGTCTGCGGACGCTGCGGCGCGCGCGAGTTCCGGGTCGCGAAGACTGCCGACGAGAGAGAACTGCTCTGGAAGGGCCGCAAGAACGCCTTCGGGGCCGTAGGGCGCGTCAGTTCTTCATATTACGTGCAGGATGGCGTTGTGCCGCGCACACAGATTGCTCCCACGCTGCGCTATATCGCGGAGGTCTCAAAGAAACACAACCTCGGAATCAGCAATATCTTCCACGCGGGCGACGGCAACATGCACCCCATCATTCTTTTCAACGCGCGCATCCCTGAAGAGCTCGAACGCGCCAAAGCGGCGGGGGAAGACATCCTTCGCTACTGTATTGACGCGGGCGGCACCATCACCGGCGAGCACGGCGTCGGCATGGAAAAGAACGAACTGATGGATAAGCTTTTTCCGCCCGACTCGCTCGACTACATGGGACGTTTGAAGAGCCTCTTCGATCCGTCAGGCCGCCTGAACCCGGGCAAAATGCTGCCCACGGGCAAGGGCTGTCTGGAGATTCGGCAAAGGCCCTTCACTGCGGCCCGAGCGCTTTAGCATGCAGGCAACCCGTACCATCGCCTATATCGACGCGTTCTCCGGCCTCGCAGGAGACATGCTGGTGGGCGCTTTCGCCGATGCCGGCGCCGATCGCGCTGCAATCACAAGCGCTCTCGACGGACTCGCGACAGGCGCAGCGATCTCCTGGGAATCCGTCCAGCGCCGAGGCATGGCCGCAAGTAAGTTTCACGTCGCCGTTGGTGAGCAGCAGGCGCACCGGCACCTTAGCGGCATCCTGAAAATGATTCACGCGGCCGATTTTCCCGAGACCGTTAAGGCTAATGCCGAACGCGTGTTTCAAACGCTGGCAGAAGCCGAAGCCGCCGTCCACGGCACATCGATTGAGAGAGTGCACTTCCATGAGGTAGGCGCGGTCGATTCCATTTGCGACATCGTCGCCTCATGCCTCGCTCTGAACCTGCTGAACATTGATTCGGTCTACTGCTCGCCGGTCAATGTAGGCAGCGGCACCGTCCACACGGAACACGGCGTGTTGCCCGTGCCCGCCCCGGCCACCGCGAAACTCCTGCAGGGCCGCCCTATTTATTCAAGCGGACCCGCCATGGAACTCACCACGCCCACCGGCGCCGCTTTCGTCGCCGCGCTTGCGCAGGGTTTCGGCGCCATGCCGCCGCTCAGCATCAAGTCGGTTGGCTACGGCGCCGGCGACCGCGATTTCAAAGAGCAATCGAACGTGGTCCGCGTCATTGTCGGCGAAGCGTCAGGCGCCGTCGAATCCACCACGGTCTGCGTCATCGAGGCCAATATCGACGACGCCTCGCCGCAAGTGATCGCCTATGCCATCGAACGCGTCCTCGATGCGGGCGCGCTCGATGCCATCGTGATCGCGGCGCAAATGAAAAAAGGCAGGCCGGGAGTGCTGCTGCAGATTATCGCCACGCACGATACTCGCGAGGCCCTGGCTGAACTCTTATTTCGCGAAACCACCACGCTCGGAGTCCGTTTCTACGAAGCCGAACGGAGGGTGCAGCCGCGTGAGTGGATCGAAGTGCAGACGCCGCAAGGCCCGGTCCGCGTAAAGGCCGGGCCCAACGGCTTTGCTCCTGAATATGAGGACGCCCGCCGTCTGGCAGCTCAGTCGGGCGTCCCGCTGAAAACCATCCTGGCCGAAACCGCTCATGCCTGGCTCAAGCGCTGATCAGCGTGCGTGTCGTCCGACGTCCTGGCTAATGGGAAGAGATCGGCAGCTTTCCGCAGAGTTCCGGTTTGTCTTTGCGATGGTAGTTGGCGAGGAACCCAACGAGGCGAATACGGTGAAAGGCCGACGGCAAAGTGTGGATGAGAAAGCGAAGTGTCTGCCTGCCTGCCCAAAACAAAAAAGGTGGATCCAGACACATGCCCGAATCCACCGGTATCCCAAAGAAACTAAAGCTGCAAACTAACGCCCGGAGCCGAACTTGCGCCGCCCCGGCTTAAACGACATCCCGCCACGCGGCTTAAATCCGCCCGGCTTCGGCATCATGATCACCGGGGTCGTCGATTTGTCCTCGCGAGCAATACCCGCCGGAACGTCCATCTTCACCAGCTTCACCTTAAGGGTCCGCTCGATGTTCCGGATATCGCTGCGCTCAGCGCTTGTCGCAAACGTAGTCGCCACGCCCTCGGCTCCCGCACGTCCTGTACGGCCCACGCGATGGATAAAGTCCTCCGCCGCTTGCGGCAGATCGTAATTCACCACATGCGCGATCCCGTCCACGTGAATCCCGCGAGCCGCCACGTCGGTTGCCACCAGAACCCGGTAGAAACCTTCCTGAAAGCCCTTGAGCGCCATATTGCGCTGGTTCTGCGAGCGGTCGCCGTGAATCGCGGTCGCCTTGAAACCCTTCGCCGAAACCTTCTTGGCCAGCCGCTCCGCCCCGTGCTTGGTGCGCGCGAAAACCAGGAAGGAACCCTGCTCGTTGTTGAGCAGCATATCGAGTAGACCGAGCTTACGGTCCTGCTCGACTTCGTACACATGCATCTCAATGCTGTCGGCGGGACGAGTGGTCGATCCCACCGTGATCCGCACCGGATTTTTCATGTACTTATGGATCAGCCGTTCGGCGCCGCCCTCAAGGGTCGCGGAGAAGAACAGCGTCTGCCGGTCCTGCGCGGTCTTGCGCAGAATGCTCTCGACGGCCGGAAGGAAACCCATGTCCAGCATGCGGTCGGCTTCGTCCAGCACAACGATCTTCACGGAATCGAGCGACACCAGCTTGCGGTCGAGGAAATCGCAAAGACGGCCCGGGGTTGCGATCAGAACCTGCACGCCGCGGCGGATCGCCTGCAGCTGTTTGGCTTCACTCATGCCGCCGACCACGACCGCACAGCGCACGCCGGTGCCGGAGCCAACCCGGGTAATCGCTTCTTCAATCTGAATCGCGAGTTCGCGCGTGGGGCTGAGAATCAGAGCCAGAGGCTTAGCGGAAGGCTTGCCGCTCAGAAGTTCGAGGATCGGCAGGCCGAATGCCAGCGTCTTGCCGGTGCCGGTTTGCGCTGTGGCAACCAGATCGCGGCCGAGGATGGCGGGGGGGATAGCCTGCGCCTGTACGGGCGTCGGCTCTTTGAAGTTCTGCTTTGCGAGATTGCCTCGCAACACAGGAGATGTAACCAGATCGGTAAAATTATTCATTCAGACTTTTGTTTTTTGTTCTTTTCTGCTTCTTTTTGCTGCTGTGGAAGCTTCTACAAGGAAGGGAGACTCGGCGGGACCAGGACTGCGAGGAAAAGGCTTTGCCGAATTTAAACTTCGCCTACAACAACAGTATAGCGCGTTTCTGTTGCGAGCCGACGCTCGTTCCATAAGATACTGAACTCTATGCGCGCCGCGCTCGCCATTTGCCTGCTGGGTCTGGTCGCCGTAGTCCCGGCTCTCACCGACGCCTCTCCGCCTCAGGCTCTCTTCAACCAGGTGCGCGCGAAGATCCTCAACAATATCGCCCGCGTGCCGCGATACACCTGCGTCGAAACCATCGAACGCAACATGCATCGGCCCCAGCTCGGCTTCCGCCCATCCACGTGCGCCTCAACCATCGCCGCACGCGCCGGGCAGTCATCCCCGGGACTGCTCACGTGGCATGACCGACTGCGTCTCGATGTAGCTATCGTCGGCTACGCAGAGATGTTCTCATGGGCCGGAGCCAGTGCCTTCGAAACCGGCGCCATGGATCAGCTCGCCGCCACCGGAGCCACCGGCAGCGGGGCCTTCAGTTCCTTCCTCGCCAGCATCTTCGGAGCCGATGCCGACCATTTCCAGTATGTCGGCGAACGCCAAACGCCGTTCGGGCTTCTTTCGACCTTCGAGTACAACGTGCCAGTCGGAAAAAGCCATTACCAGACACGCATGGGCGACGGCAAAGACCGCATCATCGGCTATCACGGGGCTTTTTACGTCATTCCCGCCACGGCCACGCTCCGGCGCCTTGAAGTGGTCGCCGAGCAGTTCCTCACTGGTGAAGCCTGTCGCGTAGTCGACACCATGGACTACACGACGGTGAAGATCGGTTCGGGCGAGTTCATGCTGCCCGAAATCTCCACCATGGACGTGCTCTACGCCACCGGCGACGAAGCCCACAACGAAACCCACTTCTCCGGCTGCCGAGAGTACGTGGGCGAATCGACCATCCGCTTCGACGACCCTGACGACTCCGCTTCACCGGCCGCGGCGGCTCGCGAAGCCCTTAAGTCGCTGCCTCCGAAGACCCACATCCGGGTGAAGATCGATCCACCCATAAACAGCGCCACGGCGGCTGCCGGAGACCCGATCACCGCCGTAGTCGAGCGCGATGTGAAGCAAAAAGGACAGGTGATTGTGAGAGCCACCGATCGTCTCCATGGCCGTCTGCTTCGCCTCGAACAGAACATGGTGCCGACTCCGGAATGGACGGTCGCGATCCGCTTCGACGCCATCGAACGCGACGGAGTCACCCAGCCGGTCAGCTTCAAGCCCGTCGATGACGGGGACCGCCGCCCGACGCCGCCCCCTGGCATAATGGGCCGCCGCGGTGGAACCATCACGCCCCAACAGCCCGCAATGAACCTCAAACGACCGGAAGGCGCAGGAATCTTCATCCTGCCCGGGTTGGGCAATCTGATCCTCGATCAGAAATTCCACTCCGAATGGGAAACCCGATAATAAAGGCTCAGTGGCCGAACGAGAGCTGCGCCGGCATCATGGACGCCGGCGTCAAAGGCGTGGTCTTCCGGAAGAAATTGTCCGCCTCCAGCCGCTTATAGATATCGCCTGTAACCTGCGCGGCCGTCGCCCCGATCGACGGCCTGCCGCCCGTCAGCATCACCACAACCACCAGCTTCCGGCCGCTGCCCTCGTTGAATGACCCGAACCACCCCAGATGCGTGCGACCCTCACTGCACGTGCCGGTCTTGCCGAGCACTTCCTCGTCCTGCTTCGCCCGCTGCGCGGTACCGAAATCGACCGCGCCCCGCATACCCGGCTTGATCTCCGGGATCAGGTTCTTAATATCCAGGTGCCGTTTGACCTGCGGCTGGAAGTTCTTCAGGTCCTCTTCCGACTGCGGATACTGCATCCAGTAAAGCGTCCCGCCATTGGCTACCGACGAGATAATCGCCGCCAGTTCCAAAGGCGTCTGCGAAATCTCTTCGCCGAAACTCGTCAGCATCATCATGCCGCCGTTTTTCGGAGGCGCCGGAGGGAAATAACCGGGATGCTCGCCCTCGATATTCAAACCCGCCTTTTCTCCATAGCCGAACAGGTGTGCGTAATAGTTCACGCGCTCATAGCCGAGCTTCACGCCCAGGCTGCCGAAATAGTAATTATTGGAAAAGGCCAGCGCATCGGTGAGATCGAGCGACCGCCGGCTATAGAACCGAACCGGACTGGTTCGTTCCACCAGACCCTCGCGAAGAGCCGCCAGTGCGACCGAAACCTTAATCGTGGAACAGGGCTGAAACCCGCCCCCCAGCGCCAGTTGCTGGTTCACCATCGTGAGCACGCGCCCGGTGCTCGGATCGACCACAACGACGGAACCGTTGTACGGCCCCAGTCCCTCGACCACTGCCTTGCGGATTTCCGGATCGTCACCCTGGATACGATCGCCTGCCGCCGAGTCCTTATAGGTAGGCTCGTCCCACGTTTGCACCCAAACATGGCGCCGTGAAGTGGACTTGGCCGCAGCCACGGCGACAACTGCTTTGGTGGCCGCAGGTCGCACTGCCGCCGACTTCACCACCGCCTTTTTCTTCTTCTTGGAGGTCGTGGATTTGGGGGCAGTCGTCTGAGCGGGAGTGGCTGCCGCCAAACCAACGGCCAGCCCGATACCAAGAATCGCAATTACCGGAGCGAGGTTCGCTTTCATTAAGACCTTCGACGCGACCGACAGAGAGCCTGAAGAACTACTAACCTGCATTGTTTTCGGGGAGCAGCCGAAAATACCATTCTGTAACGTTTCGCCCGTCCGGTCAAATTCTTTCTTAATTCGCCCCATATTTCTTAACACTAGGCCGCCGTCCAGCCCCCGTCGATTGCGACCACCGACCCGTTCACAAACGCCGCCTGATCCGAACACAGATACAGCGCCAGCCAGGCAATCTCATCCGGTTTGCCCATGCGGCCCACCGGCTGCCGTTGATTGAGTTGCTCGCGGACCTGATCTTTCTCATGTTTATGGTATTTTTCCAGGTAACCCTCCACAAACGGCGTGTCCACTGTGCCGGGCGCGATGCAGTTGGCCCGGATTTCGGTCGGGTAATCGACCGCCAGCTGCCGCGTGATCGCGATTACAGCACCTTTCGTTCCACAGTAAGCAAACCGCTTCTTCACGCCCACAAGACCGGCTACCGAGCCGATATTCACGATGCATCCGCGTGCGGCGCGAAGCAACGGCAGTGCCGCCTTTGTAACCAGAAATAAGCCGCGAACATTCACCCTAAAGATCCGGTCGAAGTCGTCCACCTCGGTCTCTTCGACGCCGCCGACCAGCCCAATCCCGGCATTGTTGATCAGAATATCGAGATGTTCCAGGCCCTCGAAGCCCTGGCGGACCGCAGCCTCATCGGTAATATCGAAGATCCGGTACGAAGCGCCGGGCAGTTCGGCGGCCAGAGCGGCGGCTTTTGCCTGATCGATGTCGACGATAATGACTTTGGCGCCGGCGCCGGCCAGCACGCGCGAAGTCTGTTCTCCGATACCGCTGGCTCCGCCCGTTACCAGCGCCGATCGTCCGTCAATGCGGAAAGGTGTGTTCATCGCGTGAATTGTAACAGCGGCAAACAGTTACTGGCCGGCCTGAACCTGTCCATTACCCTGTGCAGACTATGTCCCCGGCTCGTCGCGCATCGCGAGGAAATCGCTGAAACGAAGCGCAAAGCGTATAGGGACCAGAATTACTGGGGCAAACCCGTTCCATCCTTTGGCGATCCCGCAGCACGTTTACTCATTCTCGGCCTCGCTCCCGGAGCGCATGGTGCTAATCGTACAGGACGTATGTTCACCGGCGACCGTTCCGGCGACTACCTCTACCGCTCGCTCTACCGCGCCGGTTTCGCCTCGCAGCCCGATAGCTGTTCCCTGGACGACGGTCTGGAACTGCGAGACGCATGGATCACCGCCTCGGTCCATTGTGCGCCGCCGGACAACAAGCCGACACCTGAGGAGCTAACAAACTGCCGCCCGTTCTTTACCACGGAACTGGAATTGCTATCGACTGTCCAACTGGTAATCGTGTTGGGGAAGATTGCGATGGATACGTATCTTGCCGAATTGAAGCGAACCGGTAAAATCTCAAAAATCGCAGGCTACCGATTCGGCCATGGCGAACTCTACTCCGACCTGAACCCCGCGCTCCTCTGTTCCTATCATCCGAGCCAGCAAAACACTTCGACCGGTCGCCTGACTCAGCAAATGCTGGACGACCTGTTCGCGAAGGCTCGCCGGATCGTCGGGCGACCTTACGCAATCCGGACCAGTTCGCGCTGAATCTGGCCGGTGACAATCGCACTGTCCGGCCTCACAAAGACGTTTACCTCGGACCGAATGCCGAAGTCTTCGAGATAGATGCCCGGTTCCACCGAGAACAGCGCGCCGGACAGAATACGACGGTCGTCATGGGTTTCGAGATTGTCCATGTTTGCCCCCGTGCTGTGGACTTCTTCACCGATCGAATGCCCCGTTCGATGCACGAACTGGTCCCCGAATCCCTGCGATGCGATATAGCTACGCGCCGCATCGTCTACTTCGAACCCACGGATCTCAACACCTTTCGCTACTGCATCGGCCACCTTCTGAACAGCAGCATCGCGCGCATCGCGCACGATTTCGAATACCTTCCGCACCCGTTCGGAAGGCTCCCCGCATACACCGGTCCATGTGATGTCGTAATAAACTGACCCGGGTTTTTCAAAACGTGCCCACATATCCAGGAGCACCAAATCGCCTCGCCGGATCGGCGAACTGTTCCAGGGCAGCGGCTCGTAATGAGGATCGCCGGCATGCGCGTTCACGCCGACGATGGGCCCGCTGTCGGTGATCAGTCTCGCAGACTCAAACTCCGCGCGCACGAATTTCTTCACCGCAAGCTCGTCAACGCCGCTCTCTACGCGCTCTCCCATGAATCGAAATGCAGCGGCGCGAATCTGGTCTACAATCCTGCCAGCCTCGACATGCGATGCGAACTGCGTCTCGTTCAGGCATGCCTCGAACTCCTGGACGAGTTCTGCGGAACTGACCACCTCGGGTCCCAGGTCGCGCACCAGTTCTACCGTGCCCGCGTCCACCATCGCTACATAAGGCACAGCGCAACGCGGCGAATATTGCATCGCCACACGGCGGGTCCCTGCCAACAATTTTCCGAGCTGCGCGTGCTGTTCCTGCCAGCTTGAGTATCGGAGCTTCTCGCCCGGCAGCGTATCGATCACATGCGGCTCCACCCGATGTACCAACCCCCTCGGCTCGCCTTGCGCCGGGATCAGATAGTACCAGCGGCGCGTGACATGGCGCACGGGCCGAAATCCCAGAACCGCGTAAGCGAGCGGGTCGCGTTCGTGATGATCGAAGAACAGCCAGCCGTCAAGTTTCTCGCGGCGGAGTGCTTCCTGTATGCGGGCGAGGTCCATGCGATTCGAGAATAGCGCGCTCCAGGCTTTCAAGGGAAACGCTCTCGATCTCGACGATCTTCCGGGATGACGTAAGGCCGCTGACGATGCTCACCGCGCCGTGAGGAACGGAGAGTAGTCGCGCGAGAAACTTCGTAATCTCATCGTTGGCTTTTCCGTCTACAGGCGGCGCCGCGACGTGAAGTTTCCAGGCTTCGCCGAAGCGGCCGGCGAACGCCGTTGCACGCGCGCCGGCGGCGATCTTAAGCGATAGGCGCGTTTTCACCGACCGCGGCCTTCCGCCAGTCGACGCGCGCCCGGAGATCGGTCACCCCTGCCGCCTGGCGCTTAGAAACAACGTCAAAGGTAAGCACGTCGTCCAGCCAGTCGTGGCTCGATCCGTCCAGATGCTGGGTAGCAACTGTGACCGTGTACTGGTGCGGCGTCAGCCAGCATTCAAACGAAAAATCGATCTCCAGCTCTTCGCCGGGATCGAAGCGGCCCAGATCGATTTGTTCGATGCGAGTGTTGGTGCCATAGACATCCATACCAATGCGGTTGCGAATCAGAATGCCGACCATCGGCTGCGCGCGCGGTTGATTGAAAGCCACCCGGATCCGAATCGTTACCTGTTCGCCGCCTTCTACAACACCGCACGGGCGCCCTGCGGCATCGAGCAGCGTCACATCGTGAACCACGCTTGCGCCATCGCCGTGCCGGTTGCTCGCGAGCAGGTTGCTGCGCTTATCGCCCGATTCGAAGGCCTTCTGGCGCTCCAGCACCAGACCGATGTATTTATCGATAACGTGCTTCGGCTCGCCTTCGGCTTCAATCCGCCCGTTGAGCAAAAAGATCGCCCGATGGGATAGCTGTTTCACCAGACCGAGATCGTGCGAGACGAACAACACCGTCGTTTTTTTCTCGCGCAACTCTTCGAACTTCCGGATGCAGCGATTGGCGAAAACCGCATCGCCGACTGCGAGCGCCTCATCCACGATCAAAATATCCGGGTTGACGTGAATCGCCGTCGAGAAGGCCAGCCGAACATACATGCCGCTCGAATATTCCTTAACCGGGCGATTCATGAACTCCCCAATCTCGGCGAACGCCTCGATCAGCGGCAGATTGCGCGACATCTCCGCCCTGCCGATGCCCATAATCTCGCCGTTAATGAAGACATTCTCGCGGCCGGTGAACTCGGGATTGAATCCTGCCCCGAGTTCCAGCAAAGCCGCAACGCGGCCGCAGGTTACCACACGCCCGGTTGTGGGTTGAAGGATCCCACTGATCACCTGCAAAAGGGTGCTCTTGCCGCACCCGTTTGGCCCCACCAGGCTTACGACCTCGCCGCGCTCCACGCTGAATGAAATGTCACGCAGCGCCCAGAAATCAGAATGCAGTGCGCTCTTTCGCAGGGGATTCAGCTCGCGGAGCCGGTCAAATGGGGTCCGATACAGCTTGTAGAGTTTGGAAACGTTCTGAACCAGCAGCAAGTTTCAGTGTAGCGGCTTAGAGACTCATCACAAGGGTAAGGTCGGATCCGGGGTTCGTAGTTCCGACGCCGGTGACATCCAGACTCAACTGATCCCCGGTGTGCAGA
>Ga0302320_10022853_pt1 | contig 12308 bp, 5 predicted proteins | sample Bog_T0_3_FD_202130 | JGI IMG/M metagenome (GOLD analysis project Ga0302320, IMG submission 202130) | Peat permafrost microbial communities from Stordalen Mire near Abisko, Sweden - Bog_T0_3 | ecosystem: Environmental > Terrestrial > Soil > Wetlands > Peat | place: Sweden: Abisko, Stordalen Mire...
TCTACTGGCTATTGATACCACCACGGACAGTATACGGCAGAGTGGATCGAGATTTATATGCTGAAGGAAATGGAAAAAATCCCTATCCAAGCCTGGGCGCGCGTGCGGGTCAGGGAGCCAAGGCGATCTTGTAAACGATGGCATAATCGGTGGCCGGCCTCTTTACCGGCGGATCGATCTGGAGCGCGTCGTCATTTTGGACCCAGTGGACATCGTCGGTGTCACCCAGCAGCGAGATGCTGTTGATCCTGCCGGCGAGATGCGCATTGGCACCCAGGGACTTGATCGAAACCGTCTTGGTTGGCACACCCAGTACGATTGCGTAAAGGGTATTACGTTTGGTGGTAAAGCGGATATCTTGGGCGGTGAATGGCTTAAGGCTCTTCTCATTAAAACTCAACTTCGCTCCCGGAGGCTGGACGGCGACAGCGGCTGGTCCTTCGCCAAAGACTTTCCAAGGGCGCGTGCCGAAGATGCTCTCCTTGTTCACGTCCATCCAATTGCCGATATTTTGGACGATCTTCAGCTCGTCGGAGTCGATGGTGCCGTCGGACTTGACGGGGACGTTCAGCAGCAGGTTTCCGTTTTTGCTGACGATATCGGCAAGGGCCTGTACAACTGTCTTTGCCGTCTTGTACTTGTGATGTTGGAAGATGGAGGCCTCGTAGTGCCAGTTGCCCAGGCAGGTATCCGTCTGCCAGGGGAGAGGCTCGATCTTGTCGCTGCGACCGCGCTCGATATCCAAGGTGATCGCCTTACGCTGGTCGGGGTTCAGATCCTTGCCAAAGAGTACAGCCTGTAACTGGCCGTTGTGGAGCGCCATGTTTGAGTTGTAGTAATGCGCCATTATTTTGAGGCCGGCGTCGCTAATCGGCCATAGCGGCAGCACTGAATCGTCAAAGTAGATCAGGTCGGGATGATACTGGTTAATCAGATCGATGGTCCGGTTATAAAACTTCTGGATATAGGCCTTGTTTGGAACACTTGAGCCCTGGCTCGCGTCCCAATCCCACACCAGTTTTTTGCCCGGCACATGGTTCTGCGCGTAGAGGTCCTGCGGGTCCAGGCCATCCCACCATTTGCCTTTGCCATCGGCCGCGGTCATATTGCCGTCATACGGCACGCCGGCCAGCGGGCCGGTCTTGTCTGAGCCCTGCGAGGGCTCGTACCAGCTCCATGAGTGCGCGGCATGAATGCTCACGCCGAACGGCAGCCCGTTGTCCCTTGCTGCCTTTGCCCATCCGGCGATCAGGTCCTTCTGCGGACCGATCTTAACGGAGTTCCACGGCTGATACTTGCTGTCCCAGAGGTCAAAGTTGTCGTGGTGATTCGCCAGCGCGAAGAAGTATTGCGCCCCAGCCCGCTTATAGAGTGCGACCAACTTCTCTGGGTCCCAGTTCTCGGCTTTCCATTGGTGAATGTCATCCTTGAATCCGACTTGCGACGGATGGCCGAAGTGGGCCACCTGGTAGTTATATTGCGGGCGTCCTTGCATATACATATTGCGGGCGTACCAATCGCCATCCTCCGCCACGCATTGCGGACCCCAATGCGCCCAAATGCCAAACTTCGCATCACGGAACCACTCGGGTGTCTTATTCTGCGACTCCAGCGATTCCCAGGTCGGCTGGAAGGGGCCTGACGCAACCGGTTCCTGCGTAGTGTCAACGATCAATGGATTTGCGGCACTGTAAGGTTGCTGGGCCAGAGCATGCGAGCAGACGGCGATGGCTGCGCAGACGAGCGCAGCGGGCAGGGGGGAGAGATTCATAAGTTAAATTGGGGTTTCACCGGGCGGTTTCATATTCATGGGAGGTGGGCTATAATCATCGATGCCGATTTGAAGCATTCCGGTGATTCCGTCCAAGCTTTACAAACGCTGAGGACAGGGTGCCAGTAAAATCCGGACGCAAACACAAAATAGACGCGGCGCCAGGTTGGTTCCAAAATCGCTCTCCCCCAATGTCGGGTTTTCGAGCTTGCATACGCCTGCGAACGGCTGTGCACACCCAGCGTACGCCATGAGTCATGGGCAGGCTCATGGCTGGCTTACCATCAAGCGCATGAAAGCGCATGGCGCTACTGAGATTGGAGTGTCGTCATGTGCCTGCAGGAGGGTCGAGGTATTTTGGTCGATGGTAATGTTGCTATTGCTCCAGTTTGCGGAATTGCTGATGTTAGTGCTTAGCTGAACCGTGAGGGTAACATCCGTGGCCGCGGGATTTTTTGTTACCGATAGCTGGAGGTATCCGTCGGAGTTCAAGGTGGTCACAATGTTGGTCCCGTATGGATAATGTACCGTTGCTTTCAGACCGAGTGCGTACTTGAGAAGGTTGGGCATCCCATCGCTGGCCGCTACGACGGTGGGGCCGGCAATGGCGGCATTATTCCAGTTTGTGCCGAAGTTGGCGGCCCGCCACTGCTGCCACGGTGCGGCAGGGGTCCAGACAAGATTGACGGCGGATAGTGTCTTTTGCAGGGAGAAGGCGCCGAACCAACTTGCGGATCGGCCCACACTATCAGCAGAGACAACGCCAAGTGCGAGCGTGCCGGTCAATGTGGTTGCGGAGAGGACCGTCCATGTATGGGCAGAGCCCCAAAAGCTATTGGAAAGATCGACCGTGCTATTAGATGCATTCAATACCACGCTGAGTGTCGCACCGTTGCCAACATTGGCCACGGCGGCGGTCACCGGCACTACGGTACTGGTGGTGTTGCTCGTAATAGATGCTGCCAGTTGGCCAGTCGGCTCGAGATTAAGCCCCTTGGAGAAAGTGAGGCCCGCGGCAGATGGCTGGAGGATCCCGTATATGGAAGTGGTCCCGGAAATGACGCCGGACCCGCCAAGCGTCGCGCCGGTAACGCTGACAGAGCCTCCGCCGGACAACCCGTTTACATCGAGAGTGCCACCGGTGACGGTGACCGGGCCGGTAAAGGTGTTAGAGCCTGTTAATGCCACCGTCCCTGATCCGTAGACTGCAAGCCCCCCGGGGCCGGTGACAGGTTCCGCGATGGTAAGCGATGCCCCGGAGTTAGTATTCACGGCGCCTCCACCGGCGCCAATTGTGACGCCGCCGTTGGCATTCGTAATGGCAAAGCTTGCCGTGGGCTCGAGAGTGCCATTATTGAACGTGAGTTGTCCCGCATCGAAGAAAGCTGGATTCCCTCCCAGATTCGATTGGGCACCCACCTGGATGGTTGAGCCGCCATTGACCAGCATCGTGCCGGAGAATGCGCTGTTATTGCCGGTGTAACTGACCGTGCCGGGGCCGCCATCGCCATTGGTCAAAGTGCCTGTACCGGAAAGAGCCGCGGAGACGTGAATTGTGCGCGTCGCGTCATTGCCCGGGTAAATCGTGGAGGGGGTGGTGACATCTGCGCTGCCGGCGAGCGTGAAGGCAGTACCCCCGATGTCATTTTGCACCATACCGCCCGCGAGGACCAGGCTGGGCACCGTAATAGTACCGCTTGTCGATCCCTCGAAGGAAAGGCAGCCGAGCAGTGGCAATGTGAGAGAATTGCCACCAAAGGTATAACTTCCGGACTGGCTGGGTGTCCGGAGGATATATTGCGCGGCGTTGTAGTTGCTGCCGGCATGGGGGGCGCTGGTGTCGTCCCAATTTCCGACCGTTTTCCATGATGAGGAGCCTGAAGTGTCGCTGGAGTTGAGAACGATGAGGGGTGTCGGCGCGGGCGCCGTGGTAAGAGTGACCACCGAGTAAGCGGGCAGCACATAAGTCAATTTTCCGCCACTGACGCTGACTGACGGCTCGCTGGCGAGGGAGAGAGTGCCAGAGGTGATCCATTGGTTGAGCGTCGCGTAAACGGGGCAACTAGTTACGTCGAAGGTTTGCGTAATGGAAAATGCGGTGGGATTGGCGGCGACAATGACATAGTTGGACGAAGCGGGATCCTTGTAAGCGCTGACGAGTGCTGCGGTTCCGTTGGTGACATTCACGCGGTAGAAACCTGGGCGGACGAACTTGCTGTAATTGCCCATGACATAGAGCCGCTTCGCGGGAGTAGCCGTTGTGTCTCCCGCAAGCGATCCGTTGCCGCTGCCGTAAAGCCACCAATAATGATAGGCGTTCGCATTGGCGACCGTCATGAAAGTGTGAATCTCCTGCGCAAGGGCGAGTCCGTTCTGGATGGAGTCATCTGTGCCGAAGTAGTGTTCCGTCTCCCAGATGGGGGCGGGCGGTGGCGTGCCGAATTGCGTTACCGCGGCTGGCGCCGTGCTCCCATAATTGTGTGCGGCCAGGATTCCCACGGCCCCGGCGGTGACGGGATCGGACATCGCTGTCGTCGCCATGGAGAAGTCCCAGTTCTGCTCCTCTGGCATCATTATGGTCGTGTCCGGCACGCCGGCGTTATAAAGCGCGGACGCGAGATATGGGATGAAGTCGTGCATCTGCTGGGCGGTCCAGACACAGGACTCGTAGGTGGTCTCATCATCACCGGGTTCATTCTGGATGGAGACCGCATGGACATTGATGCCATATGTGTTCTGCATGGTGGCCACGTACCCGGCAAGCTGCGCGGCGTAACTCTGGTAATTGCTCGTGCTGGAGACGAAATCACCGCCATCCACGGTCCCGGAATCTTTGTCGCTGGCAGGCGGACTCCATGGCGTGCTCCATACTGTGGCGCCACGCGCCTGCGCCATCTGCATGATATTTGACTCCACGGACGTCCCGTCCGGTGCGATGCGGCTGCGAAGGAGCGAAAGACCGATGCCGCCGCTGTTGGTGGAGAAAAACAGGTCCGCTTGCTGCACCGTCCAGGAACTGATCCATGCCGATGATGCGCCAAATCCGTCGATCTCCTGTTCGGTGCCCGTGTATTGTACGGCCGCGGTCCCTGTGGTCACGATATTTGCGACCTGGATCGCGTTCAACTGCGTGCCGCCGGTCCCCCCGGACGCGGTATTGGTATCGGTCTCGTAGATGGGCTGGGTCGTGGCGGTTGCGATGAATGTGCCAATCGCATATTGGCCCAGGCCGCCAGCTGGCGAGGTGGAGGTGCCCCCAACGCAATGTGCCAGGGCCACGGAATTGCCGCCTATGCTTGTGAGCGTTGCCACGCGCGTGGGGTAAGAGTTCGTGCCGCCCGAGGCGCCGCTGCGGCTGTCATTGATCCAGACTTGCACCTGGTAGGCATTCCCTACCGTCAATCCCTGCAGGGTGATCGTACCGGAGGTGGCTGCGCCCGCAGCCCCGGTATTTCCATAGACCAGGCCACGGACCAATCTCTTGTACGTGGTGCTGAGGTCATTGTATGGATTGCTGGTGCCGCCGCCGACGGCCGTGGCCGAAGTGCCTGCCGGAGAGGGGAATGCGATCGCGATATTCGAGTCGCCCGTGCTGCTGCCGTCGTAAGCGAACGGAATGCCATTCACTGTGGCAGCCGCGGCCCAGTCTTCTGCATACAGCAAGTTGCCTGAGGTTGACACGTCCGAGTCTGAGGTAATATCCGCCGCCGCGCTCCATGTGATGGCCGCAGCGGGACTCTTACCAGGATTCATTACCAATATCAGGACAGGGAGGAATATCGGGAAGCGTCTCAAAATCTTGCTGGTAGCATCCGCCGTCAACCGGCTGGCGCGCCAGTTGTTTTCAAGGCCTTATCTTTGCCGGGGACGTCCCATTCCAATCTCGAACCCTTCCTCCTTTTGCGCTGATAAACCGCAGGGGAGACGCCCATGAGGCTGCGGAAAATGATCCGAAAACGGCGCTCACTGTTAAACCCGCTCATTGACGCCACGTCCTTTATTAGGCGCTTCTTCCGCTCGCTGAGCAACATACAGGCGCGTTCGACGCGGCATCGGTTGATAAATGAGTAGGGATCAATGCCCAACTTCGCCGAAAATTCCTGCTCGAACGTCCGCTTTGGCATTGTGCAGATTTCCAGGAGATCCTTTAGCCCGAATGGCCTGTCCGCGTTCCGATGGATGAATTCAACGGCCTTTTCGACGCCGCTGACCTTGTCGATGGCGGCTTCGGTTGAACCGCGCCCCACCATTGCCTTTGGGAGGATCCCGATGGAGCGCGAGAGCGCCGGGCCGGCAGCAAAAAGTTGATCAGTGACCCAAATTTCAGCGTTTTTCCATGAATCCTGCATATTGCGCTTCCTAACTTGCATTGCCCCATATAAGCGGATGTGCGCCCGAAAACCCGACACCGCAGACGACGAAATTTGGAAGACGCGCCGCACGCCACGGACGCACTTCAGTGGACGATACTCCGAGATCCCGCTGGCATGCGCGGGTTCATCGAAGGGCTTGTGCGATTCGGAGCAGATTTCTTTCCCGTTCGACAGCGGCTGGATTGCGATTTATAGATATGGATTCCCCAGTCCAGGAAAACGGATCAGAATATATGCCCCCCCCGCCACGGCTTCATGAGCAATCAATGAGCGATGCGGTCGTCCCACAAGCACGCGAATCCGAGGAGGGAGTCGCTAATCACGAGATTACCCTGCTGCTGGATGCCGTAGGAAGGGGTGAGGCCGCGGCATCGGAGGAATTGATGCCTCTGGTGTATGACGAGTTGCGGCGTCTGGCCTCGGGGCTGCTTGTGCGTGAGACCCCCGGGGTAACCTTCCAGGCGACTTCGCTGGTGCATGAGGCGTGGCTGCGGCTGGCCGGGGCCGGAGACCGCAACTGGAATAACAGGGCTCATTTCTTCCGGGTGGCGGCGCAGGCGATGCGGCGCATTTTAGTGGATCGGGCCCGGCAGAAGGCGAGCGTCAAGTATGGGAGCGGGCGGGCGCAGTTGAATATCGATGATTTTGATTTGGAGGCCGCGCGCCCGGACGACCGGATCCTGATGATTGACGCAGCGCTGGACAGGCTCGAGGAGGAGGATCCGGAGAGCGCGCGTATTACGACGCTCAAGTTCTTTGGCGGATTCACGAACCGGGAAATTGCAAAGATCGACGGAGTAACGGAACGGACGGTCGAGCGACAGTGGGCTTACGCGAAGGCGTGTCTGTTTGACTTGATTGGTGAAATTGAGGCATGAACTGTCGGCATTTGAGGCTCCCGCTCGCTTCTTTTACCATAGGGGAATCCCCTTTATCTCAGTGGAGAACCCCTTAAAACAAATCGAGAAAACTCTCTTCGAGGGCGCGCTGAACCTAAGGGACCCGGAGGTGCGCGACGCCTTCATTGAGCAGTCCTGCCGTGGGAACCCGGTCTTGAGGGCACGCCTTGAGAAGCTTCTGCGGTTGCAATCCCGCGCGGAAACATTTTTCGATTTCGACATTCGCAAGACCCTGGGCAGCGTAAGCGCCGAGGATTTTCTTTCGCAATCACAGACATGGGACCAATTGGCGCTGGAACCGGCGTCCGACGCTGTGGACGATACCAATGCGAGGATCGGCCGGTACCGACTGGTGCGCCGGCTTGGGGATGGGGGATGCGGAGTGGTGTATGCCGCGGAGCAGCAGGAACCGGTGCAGCGGGAGGTCGCCCTGAAGATCATCCGGATGGGGATGAATACCGCGCGGGTAATCGCCCGCTTCGATGTGGAGCGGCGCGCGCTTGCGCTGATGAATCACCCGAACATCGCGCATGTATTGGACGCCGGCGCCACGAAGACAGGGCGGCCCTACTTTGTGATGGAATTAGTGCCAGGCACAAAGATTACCCAATATTGCGATGAGCATCGGCTGACCATCCGGGAGCGTCTGGAGCTGTTCGTTCAGGTTTGCCTCGCCATTCAACACGCGCATAAGAAGGGAATTCTGCACCTCGATATCAAGCCGTCGAATGTGCTGATTACCGCGAAGGAAGGCGCGCCGATACCCAAGGTTATTGATTTTGGCATTGGGAAGGCCATCGAGGGACCACTTGCGGATGGCTCCACCTTCATGAGCGCCGATCATTTCATTGGAACTCCGGCTTACATGAGCCCGGAACAGGCGGCAGGGCTCGAGGCGGACATCGATACCCAGAGTGATATCTACAGCCTTGGTGCGCTCCTCTACGAGCTGCTGACCGGGCGCCCGCCATTTGACGCGCAGCAATTGGTGTCATGCGATGTCCCAGAGATGCGGCGCATCCTGCGTGAGCAGGATTCCCTATCCCCCTCGGCGCTCTTGCTCTCCCTCAATCCACAGGAACTGGCCGTGGTCGTGGAGAGGCGCCGCTGCTCTGCGGCAGCCTTGATTGACTGCCTGCGCGAGGACCTCGATTGGATCGTGAAGCAGGCCATGCAAAAAGACAGGCAGCGCCGCTATACGACTGCCAACTGGCTGGCCGCGGATGTCCAGCGTTACCTGAAAGACCTTCCAGTTTCGGCCCGTCCCTCCAACCGGCGGTACGCGTTGCGCAAGCTGGTGCGGCGGAACCGGTTCGCCTTTCTTTCCGCAGCGGCAGTTGCCATCACCCTCGTCACCGGTTTAACCACCTCCACGTGGCTGTTTATCCGCGAGCGCGAAGCCCGGCAGCAGGCCGAGCGCCTGCAGGGCGAGGCGGAGGACGGTGAGAAATTGTCGCGGGCAGTATTTCTCACGCGGGAAGGCAATTTTGAGGATGCAGACAACTTGCTCAAGGAGATCAAAACGCCGCTCGCGAGACCGTCACTGGACGGAGTCTCCGCATACCGCTCCATGGGCACCGAGCTCTCCCAGCAAGGGCGGTGGCGCGGGGCGGCAGACCATTTCTCGGTGGTGGTGAATATCGACGGGCTGGACGTCAAACGGGTGCCGCGGGACTATCAATGCTATGCCGCTCTCCTCATGGAATGCGGAGATTACAACAGCTACGATGCCTTCAGGCAGTCGCTCATCCCCAAATACACCAACGCCCAGAACCAGGTTTGGCAACCAACCATCCTCAAAATTTGCCTGCTCGCGCCTGTGGACAAGAGTCTGCTCGCACGGTTCAAGCCGTTCGGCGATTACGCCGACAAATGGGTGGACGGACTGGGTAAGGATTCTACGCTGGGGTGGGCCGTCATCCCCGAAAGCCTATGGCATTACCGGATCGGCGATAATCAGGGCGCCATCGCTTATGCGCGCCGCGGATTCGTGGATTGGGATACGACTTCGGCGCACGCCGCGATTCTCCGCGTGATCATGGCGATGGCAATGGACCGGTTGGGGCATGGTGATGACGCCCGCCAACAGCTCGCCGCCGCGCGCGTCACGATCGAGGCGAGGCTGCACGTGCCACTGGTTCCTGGGGACTCCCACCTGGGGTTTTGGGATGACTGGCTGTTCGCGGACGTCCTGCTGCATGAGGCCAGCGCATTGATCGGCCGGTAACCTGGATCTGGCGGGTAAGGGTGGCATCATTTCCGGCGGGCGGCGCCGGCTCCATGGTGGGAGCCGGGTTTGATAAAATTCGGCCACTTTCCGAATAAAATATCCTTCAACCCTTTATCAAGCTGGGATATAAAACGATCATAAGGTACTGTATATAAGTAACTTATATACTACATTTGCCCGAATCTCTCCCGTGTCGGGTTTTGATAAAAAATTCCGCTTCTATCGGTGAGGCACTTTCTCAAGGAGGTGCCCCATGCCCACCCAGAAACCCCATGTTGAAGCAGGCGATCCAGTTCAGTTTTTAGTCTCCAACCGTCTTACCCCCATGAACAAATCCCCGAGTCGGTGCGACAGCACCATCACGCGTGGCGCGTCATCGTCCCATTCCGCCACCCGGTTCTCATTCACCGCCAAGTCGTTCCGATTGGCCCTATCAAGCGATCTCCCCGTCGTCGCGCGTAGAACGCTCCGCGCGGCGCCGGAGGTCGCCCTGCGCGGGATGGCGGGAATCCTCGCGATTTTTGCTCTCTTCGGATTCAATCCCCAGGCGCTGGCGGCCAGCGAAACCTGGAGCGGCAGCTCCAGCACCGACGGAAATTGGAGCGACACCGCCAACTGGGTTGGCGGCGCGGCTCCGGGCTCGACTACCGTCACAACCAATACCGACATCGCCACGTTCAACACTGCCATCACCAATAACTGGGGATTGATCGGCACCCCCATCGTCATTGACCAGGCGAGTCAGGACATCGGCGGCATCAGTTTCGACACGAACGCGGGGAATTACTACATCGGCTCGACCACCGGCAACTCCCTGCTGCTGACCAGCGGCGGCACGATCCAGATCCTCAGCACCTATGCGGGTACCAACGGAGTTGAGACCATCAATGCGCCGCTGGTGATCGAAGGCACGGGCGGGACCTACACCTTTGCCAACAATAGCGGCACCGGCTCGGGCGCCGGAGATGCAACCCTGGATTTTGGCGGCAACATCAGCGCTGCGTCCGGGAACGCAGTGCTCACTCTTGGCGGCGTCAATGCCAATGCCAACACCCTCAGTGGCACTATCTCCAACGGCTCGGCCACGACCTTGGGGGTTACCGTCAACGGAGCCGGCTCAGCCTGGACCCTTTCGGGGGCGAATACCTACACCGGCCCCACTACCATCACGAACGGCACCCTCAAAGTCGCCAATTCAGCCGCCCTGCAGGACAGCGTGCTGAACTATAGCGCGGGCACGTTGAGCTTCGGCTCCCTGACCTCGGCCACCGTCGGCGGCCTCTCCGGCTCCTCCAGCCTGCCGTCCAGCAGCCTGACCTCACTCAATATCAACCTGAATTCCAGCGCGACCCTGACCTACACGGGATCGATTGGTGGCGGGTCGGGCATGGGCTTGACGGTCACCAGCGCCGATAACGCCGGGGGCACGCAGCTTTTGACTGGTGCGGGCGGCGTGAGCACCTACACGGGCAATACGACCATCAATGGGCCGGGCACCCTGGAGCTGAACTACGCGGCGACGGGCGCGCCGACCAGCGGGATGATCAACAGCGGCAGCGTGCTGGTGATGAGCGGTGACTCCAGTTCACCGGGTAATTCCAAGACCGCGTTCACTACTGCGGTGGCGCCTGGCGGCACGTTGAATGTAACTGGGAACACCAGTAATACCGATGCTCAGACCTTTGCCAGCACGACGCTGAATGCGGGCGTGAACTTCATCACCACAGGCGGTGATGTGGCGTTGAATCTTGGCACCATTACGCCCAATGCCGGAGGCAGTGTGTACTTTACGCAGGCGAACGCAACCAGCACCACGAATTACGTCGGGGTCGGCAACTCAAACGACTCCACCGGCATCCTTGGTGGATGGGCGGTGTATAACGGCACTGGATGGGCATCGGTAAACGGCTCTCACCAGATTATTACGGCCCCGAGCACTGCCTATACGACACTGACCGCGAACAATGAGAATATCACGACGGCAAGCCTCCCGGCCACCACCAATCTTGAGAACACCACCAACACGTATACTGGCACTACCATGAATACGGGTGTCACGGCGATTAACTCACTAGTTCAACATGCCAACGCAAACTGGACGATCACAATCCCCACTGGCGCCACGCTGGAGCTCGGTGCTGACGGCGGCATATTGGACACTAATGGAAACTGGGAGGTAATTGTCGGCGCGACTGCCGGCACGGGGGATTTGACGGCGGGCAGCACCAGCGCAGGCGGCACGATCTACGGGGACCAGGATTCGACCGTGGGCGGCCTTGTGATCAACTCTGTCATCGAGAACAACCCCGCCGGCGGGCCGGTGACCGTGGTGATTGGTTCCACGGGCGGCTTTGGTGGCAGCACCACCGGTGGCAACAATGCTGTTGCGGGCGGCATCAATGGTGATAACGGCTTGCAGGCGGCAAATACCTACACCGGAGGGACGTACCTCGAAGCTGGCGTCACTTCGGGTGACAACCTCTCCGCATTCGGTACGGGAACGGTGTACGTAGCGAATGGCGCGCAGGCTTATCTGGGGGTGGGGAGCGGTACTTGGGCGAATAATTTCAACATCGCCGGCGCGGGAGATCCAAACAGCAGAACGGTGGATGCCGGCGCCATTGTGCTCGCGGCCAACACCACGACACTGTCTGGAAACATCACGCTTGCGGACGATGCCGCCATTTATCTCACCACCACCGGCGATACCATCTCGGGCAATATCACCGGCACCGGCAATCTGACCTTGGCCGGTGGCGCTGGCGCCGTATCGCTGACGAACGCGACCAATAACTTCGCGGGCAACCTCTTTATTAACAATACGGAGGCAATCACTGTCAGTGGCGCGGGCGCCCTCAATTCCGGAAGCTATGCTGGCAACATCGCCTTCGCCAGCACCGGGTCGCTGAACTTTACCAGCTCGGCCGCTCAAACCCTCTCCGGCGCCATTACAGGCCCGGGCTCCGTGACGGAAAACAGCACTACGGGCGGTTCTCTGACGCTCTCCGGCAGTCTTACCTACACAGGCGGCACCA
>Ga0302320_10022854_pt1 | contig 12308 bp, 10 predicted proteins | sample Bog_T0_3_FD_202130 | JGI IMG/M metagenome (GOLD analysis project Ga0302320, IMG submission 202130) | Peat permafrost microbial communities from Stordalen Mire near Abisko, Sweden - Bog_T0_3 | ecosystem: Environmental > Terrestrial > Soil > Wetlands > Peat | place: Sweden: Abisko, Stordalen Mire...
ATTTAAATAGAATTCAGATAACGCTAATAGGAAAATAAATTAGAAGAAATAATTCCATTTTAAAAGCTCATTGAGCTAATAATTGAAAATATTTACTAATTGAATATTACGTTTTTCAAATATTTTTTCTTTAAGATTTAAAGAAAAAAGAAAAAAATTCTTAATTTTATTTTAAAAAAAAAACAAACCTATTTGAAACAGTTTAAAAAAAAAATCAATAAAAACTAGACAAAAAAAAAAAATGTCAATTCAATAATATATAATTTGATTTTTATTTTTATTAACTTGCAAAAATTTGAATGTAGTTTTCCAAATTTAAAAGTCGATATATATATTACTTCCATTTTTTATTTAATTATCTCCATTGAACTTCTTTATTTTGACTAATATTTTTTTAAAAATCTTAAAATTTTTTTCAAACTTACTTGGTGTTTTTTCGTGATTTTTTTCTCAACACCATGAATCTCTTTTCTGCCTTCTATCCTTATTTTTTCTAAGTACTTCTTTACTTTATCAATTAACTCTTCCTTGTATCCTCCATTAGAAATATTTCTTGTTTTTAAAATAGTTTTCAACTGTTCGACTGTGAAATTATCAAAATTTATGTCATTTAAGTTTAAAAGATCTTTATCAGTTAAGTTTTTTAACTCATTAGCATTTGAGTCCTTTCTTTCAAGTTGAGGAACATTGTTTTGGTTTATCAAAAAAGAATTATTCAAATAAGGGGACAATGATGAATTCGCAGGATTATAGATAAATTTTTGTTGATAAGTTGGGATGGCAGGATTATAGATAACTTTTTGTTGATAAGTTGGGATGAATTGTGAAGGAGATATCAGATACTGAAGTTCGGGGCCTTGTTGAAAATTGTTTTTTTGTTCTAATTGATAATTTGGTTTGGGTGGAAAAGCTGGGATCAAATTTGGAATTTCTAGGCCTTTTGATAAATTTAGTTTTGTTTCTAATTTCTCAACGAAAATCTTCAATATCTTAAGCAATTCCTCATTATTTTGACTCTTCGTGATTTTATTTAAGAGGAGATTTTTTAATTCTTCGTGGGGGTTTCGTTGAGGTTGAGGATTATTCACATTTCCAGAAGAACTATGTTTTTCAATGGAAACCTTTTTATTATTCTCAAAAGCAGCATTTTTACTTTGAATTGAACAATTGACATCCTTTTTATTATTCTCAAAAGCAGCATTTTTACTTTGAATTGAACAATTGACATCCTTTTTATTATTCTCAAAAGCAGCATTTTTACTTTGAATTGAACAATTTACATCTTTAATAAAAGAATTTGGTTCTTTTGAAGAAATTATTGATTTTTTATAGAGTTCTTGGTTTTCATTGAAACTTTCATTTCTTTCCATATCTTCATTTTGAATCGATGTATTAGACTTTGGTAAGTCAGGTGCATTGTTTATATTTTGGACTGCTCTTTCATTGTCTTTTCTTGAATTTTGATCACCAATTGGCAGTGGTTCTTTAAAGGATGAAAAATCTCGGGTAACATTTATGCCATTTTGAGGTTCCTCTGGATTTTCAATTAAAATAGATTCTTTAATCGAATTAAGAGTCACATCATTGTTTTTCAGAAAAAATCGATTTATGTTAATTTTTGGAACCTCTTGTGGAAAAATCTTTTTGTTTTCTTCCCTAAAAATAACACCAAAATTTTGATTTTGATTTTGGTCAAAATCAATTAAATTCAATGGCTCTTCCCTAAAGAAATTGGCTAGTCTTTTGGGTTTGTCAAGGTTTTCCAACAAAATTCTTTTTTCCCATCCGAGACCAGCATATTCTTCCTTAATCTCTTCTTTTTTACATAAAAAATCTGAATCCGGCTTCATAATATCTATATTTTCTGCATTTTGGGGAATTTTTTGAAATTTGCAATTTTTTAGATGGTCTCGATAATTTTCGTAGAGAATCTCCTCTGGACAACCTTTCTTCAAATTTTCACACCTTAATCTAAATTTATTAAGCATATTCAGGAGAATTTGAACAAAATCTTTGGGCGATTCCTTAATTATGCTCGAACAATTTGGACATTTGTCTCCATTTAAATAGCATGATTGACAAACTATTTGTTGACAATTTTGACAGATCAAAGGATCTTCGACAAGATGAGAACTGTTATAAGAGCATCTAAAGATTTCTGAATTTTCCAAATCTTCTTGGTTGATTTGATCCAATGATATTTTTGTTCGTGACATTTTTTTTGGAGAGAAAAAAATCTTTTATTTTTAATTTTTTGTCAAATATGATAAAAAAATTATTTTTTATTTGTCAAAGGAAGCAGATTAGAAAATAATTAAAAAAAAACATTTAATAATATTTTTTATAAATTAGCATTTTTCAAAAATATAATGTAATTTTCCTAAGTCTTGCCTTTCAAAAATCATTCAACGATTTCTATTTTAGCTTCAATAAAAGTTTTGCAGATTGAACACTTAAAAATTTGTTCAATGCATGTTTTGCAATATTTTTTATGGGCACATGGCAGACAAGCATGAGTTGACGGATATAAGAGGCATATGCAGCAATAGTAATTTTCATCTTCATTGTTCTTGCTATTTTCAATTTTTACTTCCAGCTCAGAAAGCTCCTTTGTATATTTTACATATTGCGCATCTAATTCTCTCAAAATCTTTGCTTTTTCTTCAAGTTTTTCCTTATTTAACACATTTTCTTCACTCCGTTTAATGTTTTCGCTACTTTCTTTTAAATTTTCTTCTTTATTCCTAACCTTCAAATCCAATTTTTCATCTTCTAAATCTATTAGTCTGATTATTTGAATATTTTTTTGTTTTTCTTGACTCTCGATTTTATTTTGAAGGTCCTTAATTTTCAAACTATAATTGATTTTCAAAGAATGAAACTCGGCTTCCAAATTTCTTAAGGTTTCTGGAAATTTATCTGTTAAAATGCTTTTCGTCTTCAATTCTTGAATTAAATCAAATTCGTTTTTGCCTTTGGAAAATATTCGAAATCCTTTTTCTTTCAAAATTTTTTCTCTTCTTTTTTGGCTGATGACATCCATGGCCTTTGATTGTTCACTTTCTCCTTTGAAAATGTTATATTCATCAGAAGAGGAAGTATGTTTTTCTACATTGTCCATTTAATAAATTTATGGAATTTTTTCTACCACGCAAAAACAACAAAATAATTTAGAAAAATTGTTTTTAATTAATAATAGAAAAAAACAGAATAATTCAAAAAATTTCTTATGTTTGAGACTAAAAAAGAGAAAATCCAAAAAAAAAAAACTAAAAATATAACAAAACAAGAAAATATTGTTTCCTATTCATAAATTTTAATTTTTTTCTTCACTTCCGCTTTACATATTGAACAAACCTTTATGCAACCTATACACTTTTCGCAATATTTCTTATGACCGCAAGGAACACAAGCGTGTGTCTTCGGTTCTATCAGGCAAATGCAGCAACTGTTTTCTTGTCTTTGTTCTTCCTTTTTTTTCTCAATTTCCTTCAAATTCATCTCCATATCAAATAATTTGCTGAACATCTGGTCATTTTTTTCTTCTTGCTTCTTGATTTTAGTTTCGTATTGGGTCATCAAAATACGATGCTTGCTGTTTTCTTCTTCATGAGCCTTTTTCTCTTTCTTGGCTTGCTCACTTTGTGTTTTCTGGGAAATTTTTAGTTCTTTTATTTCATTTTGTAAACTTTTCTCCTTCTCCACCATTTCCTTCATGGCTTTTTCTTTTGTTTCGAGGTCTTTGATGAGACTCTCCACTTGTTTCGCCAGACTTCTTTTCATAGTGTCAAAATGGTCTTTTTTTGATTTTAAGGCTTCATCATTTGCTCTAATTAAGAGGCTCATTCTAGTGAGTTGTTCAAGGTATTGTTCTTCGTTTTTAAACTTGAATTGGATGTAACCCTTTTCTACAGAAATCTTGTTTTTAGTTTGTTCCTTCATAATATTAATTAGATCATTGCAACGCAGTTTTTTGGGATTCTCAAGGGTATGGCTTGATTCTGTCATTGAAAAAAATTGTTTAAAATGAAATTTTTTTTATTCGCCAAAATTTAAAAAGGATTAAGGAACGATAAATTTCGCTTTTTATGAAATTAAACACATATTTAAAAAACACACTCTTATTAATAATTAAAGGACTATTATTGCACAAAACATGAATTTGGATTCAAAAAACTCACAACTCACAGTTAATTATCTAGAGTTCCAATCAGAACCCAATGTCCAACAATCCAGTTTTAACACAAGCCACACAAATAGCAAAGTTTCTTTTTCAGAACCCACAGATTTTTCCTTCTCCACCTATTATGGCAAGAAATGTTGCGTTTTCTTCTCACTTTTGATACTTTTATCATTGATCTTGTTTATAGGAGGTTTATCACTCTTGATCATGCCATTCACCAACACCACTTATTTGAATAATATCAGATTAGATAAAATTTTCTCCCAATGGAAACGTCATAATTATTCCTCTGAATTCGCAAAGTATAGCATTGCTCTTAAAGTGGTTTCTATAGCTCTTTCAATAAATTTAAAACATCTGACCTATGACCCCCACTACACAAATCAAAAGTATTATAAGCCTAGCTTATTTTATTTGAATTTATCGATGAACAGCAGTGGAGATGTTTCGAAATTACAACAAAAAATGGGGGTTGTGAACTTGGTGAATCCGAAAGGACCCATTGGAAAATCCAAACCGTTTTGCCTTAGTTTTGTACAGACTCAAAGCACCAATGCTTCTACTTTAATTAGTAATTATTCAAATATTGGCAATTTACCATATTGTTCACAGAAAAATAAAAATAAATACCGTGGATTCAAAATAATTCCTTGGAAAAGAGTAAAAATATACAATAAAACTGAAAACAAATGCGTTAAAGGAAATGGAATTTATTCAGATGGGGTGTGCTATAAATATTTGATTTTAAAAGAAATCTGTTTGGAAGTGAAAAGTGACTCCAACAATAGTCTTGATTATAGGAGAGGATGCTATGAAACCTCCAATTCGACCAAATTTTTCAAATATAAAAAAGCGCACTTGCAAAGGAGTTACAATTTTAGCGATTTTGCGATATTTGTAAGACATTGGAGAGATCCTTACGTGATTTTGATGAATTTTTTTCATAAAGAAGATATTAGTTCTACAATATCGACTGGTTTTATGGAAAAACTTATTCCCGCATCAATTTTTGTTGGAATCTCAGCATTCACATTTTTTATCATGATTTATTTGTTGTTAAAAGGAAGGGTTCATTATAAATTTAAATTGATGTAAAGAATAAGATTTTTCTTTCTTTACAAAAGTCCATAGAAAATAATATAGAATAATAAAAGTCAAAAAAAATACTATAGTCAAATTTTTTTATTAAAAATTTAAAAATATTATAAAAATTTTCTCGAGATTTTTTTCTATAAGAAAGCATTCTATAGGAGTAATTCCTTAATATATGAGACTTAAATGATAGAATTCACAACATTTACAAACATAAATAGAAAAAGTGCTCATTTACAAAATGGCTAATCAATTTTCAACAATGATTCAACACAAAGAGAAATATACCCACTTGTATACCAATGTTTCATTCAAGAATAAAGCCAATAAACTCATGACAACTTCCAAAAATATCACAAAAGACAAAGGAAGAAAAAAAAATATCAAGAAAGTAAAGATTACAGTTATTCCAGAAGTTGCTCTGACCACAAATACTGGATTAACCAAAGAACATCAGTTTAAAAGAGTCTTTCAAACTTTATGTTTTGAAATCAAGGGTGTGGAAGTGGAAATTCATAATTGTATAACCGATTTCCCTTTAGATATAAAGGATGATTTAAAAAAGAGACTGATCGGTGCTGAATTATTTGCTAAACAAAAAAAATCAGAAAATCAAAACATCCAAGAAAAAGGAATAGTAGAGAATATGGAAAATTCTTTAAAAAATAATAAAATGGATGAATCTCTAGATTGCGAAAAAGAAGGATTGATAGGTGCCAAAAATTTGTTGTTGCATGAAGAAAATAAAATGTCTATAAATGTATGATGAAAAGTTTTTCATAACCAAATTTATGTCTCAATATAAATTTAGTCCAATTTGAATTTCTCAATATTAAATACAAAGAATGGATAAAAAAATACAAAGAAAAATTATTTTATCTATTTTTTCTAAACAATCATTTATTTTTGTTCTTTTTTATTTCACAAAAGTTTTTTTCTAAATTTATAATTATTTAAACATTTTTTTAGTTAAAAAACATCTAAAATGTGGAATATGGGTTCATCAAAAAAAACAGGAATTTGTTCACTTCAAAACACGATAGAGGTACCTGCCTTCCCCCTTTATAGACCTATTCAATAATGTAATTAAGGCTCAAAAAAAACATTTGCTTCATCTAAAAAATGCAAAACCTCTTATTGATAATAAATTGCCTTGGATGCCATATCGAGAATTCAGCATGAAGAATAAATCGAATAATCGTTGATAAATTCATAAAGTTAATATCTTTAAATCAACCCTTTATAGAAAGAAATCGAGAAATATATAATAACAATAAAATACTGTTACATAAAATGGAAAATATCGATGGAAAAGCAGGGGCCTTGAATCCTGTTAATCTAGTAAAACCTTACAACACCTTCCAAAAGTATCATCAATATGGAGTTGTCTCAAAAAGGATAAATTACCATAAAGCAATAGAAAATGAAAATATGGTTGGTTTTAAAAAAAAAAATTATATAATCATTTTAACAAATCAGAATTTTCTGAAGAGATTGCATTCTGCCAAAACACTTTATGGGAAGCAAAAATTTTCAAAGGATTTCATTCAAAGCGAACTTTACAAAAAAAACTATTCAAAAATTGGCAAAAGTACTTTTCTAAAAATTTTTTTATAAGTTTTTACAAAAAAAAATCGAAAGTAGTGGACATAGATTATACAGTTTTGGCCAAAAAAACACAGTCAAACCCTCCCAAAAAAATATATATGAAAAGTAAAAAATGAAAAATTTAATATATTTAAATTATTTTAAAATGCAGCTGACGCAAACTTTTCTTCAAACCAAAACTTGAGGCCTGAAACAGCTCCTAAATTAACGACGGAATATTAAATAAAGAAAATACATTAACTCTATATTTTTTTCTAAATTTGTATATTAACGAGCACGCCAAGACAAAAACCAAATTATTTGTTTTTAATATATATCACCAATCTAAATCCTTGGTTGAATGTGATCCGTCACAGTATGGTCCCGATTTTGGATCATTTCTCTTGCAAGCACATATTAATGCACTTAATTCATAAAAAAAAAGAATACATAAATAAGAATCTATTTTGTAAACTGATATAAAAAGTACTATTTAGCTTTGGATTTAAATTTAATTGGCTGAAATTTCGTTCCTATATGATTTCCATCACAAAATGGCTTTAATTACAATTTTTCAAAGAAATAATATAATGTTTTTGAACTTGAGAATTGGATAAACCACATGAACACCATAAATATTCTTTATCTTTCTCCAATTCCACTCTAAATCAACCAAATTAAAATAAGATAACTTATTGAAAAGAATTTCATTATAAAATCGGAACGAATAAGGATTAGGTTTTGCTACTTTTGGCTTTTCCATTTTTTTCTTCTCTTCTAAACTCAAATCCATTTTTTTCTTCACTTCTAAACTCAAATCCATTTTTTTTAAGTTTTTGTTTTATAATTCAATTTTAAATAATTATAATTTATATATTATATCATTTAATTCCAAATAAATAAAAATATGAAAAAAAATGAAGCTGAGGATTTAATCATCCCAAAACATGACTCCAAACATGAGACTTTGGATCATCATATTGAAGAAGAGGAGACCAAATGTGCAGAACATCGAGAACTGAGAAAAGATAAAAAATACATTACCAAAATTGATAAAATTTTGTGTTATCATGATAAATCCATTCCCTTGCATGTATTAATTGTGGTCACCTTCAGAGAAAAAGATTGTGTAATTCATATTCCTGAAGTTTATGCGTAAAAATTGAACAATTTTTTCTTTTGATAAATTTGTTTTCATAAGGATTTTGAAGAATTACAATATAAAATTTTTCCTAGATAACCGATCGCATAATGATCTCCACCTTTTTTTGCAAAATACAAAAAATAGTGATCTCAGTTTAACAGAATTCTCTGAATTCGATGCCGACTTGCATTGTAAAATTATTGATATAATCATAACAATTGGTGGAGATGGCATAATTCTCAAAGCAGCGAGTTTTTTCTCCAATAGAACAACACCTCCAATGATAACTTTCGAAAAAGAAATTCATGGGTTTTTGCAAAACTTCAAAATTGGCGAAATAGGCACAGCTTTACCCAGAATATTTAATAGGATGTTCAACGGATTGGACACCTTTGTTGAAAGAAGAATGAGACTTCATGCAAAGATAGTGAAAAAGCATGCAAGTGGAAAAGATGAAGATATCCTCTCCTTTTCAGCTTTGAATGAAATTATTGTGGATAGAGGACCTTCACCAATGTGTGTAAAGAGTGAAATTTATCTAAATAACAATTTGATCACAACAAATTTCGGAGATGGACTAATAATTTCCTCACCCACGGGTTCCACTGCTTATGCAATTTCCGCTTCAGGACCAATAATTCATAATTATGTAAAGACAAATTTTAAGGTTTTTTTCCAATTTAAAGATAGGTTAGATCTTTAAATCTTGTTCCGATTTGTCCACATTCTTTGTCTTTTAGACCTTTAGTGGTTCCTAGTGATTGTGTAATTAAAATCAAAGTATTTTTTTTGAATTTGTATTTGAATAAAAAAATGCATAATGTTAATTTTAGACTGCTCATGAAAGCAGGGCCAATGCGTTTATTTCTTCAGATGGAAAAAGGATTTTTGAATTGAGTAACAAATTCGAACTTATCATAACAGAGTCAATTCATGATGCTTTTAGTATTTTTTTATGTTTTTATCAATGTTTACGAATTTTGGTAAAAAGTGTTGATCGAAAATCCTGAGCAAGTTTTCGAGAGATGGATCTACCGATTAAAACAATTGTTAAATTGGAACCTGAAGTTTGTTAATTAATAATCTGGTTTCCCAAAGCGAATACCAGAAAAAAAATGATATTTTTAATCATCAATTTCTCAAAATTTTTAACAAATATCAAGTTTTAATTTTTTTAATTTGTTTTTAAAAAAGTTCGAAATATTTTTCTATTCTGGAAATTAATGCCATAAAACAATCGGAGAAGTGCTGGTTGGAGTTTCTCCTGTTTTTTCCTTTTCAATGTTTTCCTTTTCAATTTTATATAATTCCATCGACGAGTCTCTTAAATAAATCTCTGGTCGATAGGCTGCTCGATAAATCAATCCATGAGGCTGGAAAAGTAATCGGAATCTCAAAAATGGTTGCACATCATTCCAACATCCATAAAATAAGCCCTTTAAAAGAATTCTGATTTATTTCTGAAGAATTAAAACCGAAGCAATGTAATATAGTGGAGGTCCCACCAAAAAAAAAGCCAAAATGCCTCTAGATATATTGTTTCTTTGATATCTGCTTCGAGATTTTGCATCTTCAAGCCTATTTGATAAATAAATTCAGATTTTAAATTTAAATTTGGGCAACAATGCGTATTGAATCAAAGATCTCGCACTAGCATCTGGCTTTAGTCGGGTTCTGTCTGCAAAAAAACTGTGGCTCATCAGAGAGTTCAGAAATAAAACAAATGGATTTAAACAATATTTTTTGCTATAATTCAATTATTATTTTCCTGATTGAGTTTTCGTTTTTGTTATTTTTTCTTGAAAAATAATGACATATTTTTAATAAAATATATATATACTCCCATATTGTCCTATTCCAAGGATTTTTTTTTATGAATTTAAACAACCTGAATATAATCTCGTCTTGTCTTTAAAACTATTCAAAATTTTTATTTAATTAACTCCTCCTCCAAAAATAACGAATTATTTCCTTTACTTTAAAAAACAAATCAATATCTAAAAAAAAAACCCAAATTAAACCTAAATTTTTCGAACTTCTGAGAAACCAATGTCTCATACTCCGACAGAAGGTTATTGTGAAACCCTTTCAAAAACGCCTGTGTCAATGAAACTAACGATTGTTCTTCTTGTTTTCGCTTTCGGTGCAAGTGCAATAGTCACCAGCCCTTTAGCAATTCTTTTCGAAGAACCCCTGATTCTTTGCACAGACCTATCAACGAACACGACTTTTGAATGTTCCAGAGAAACCGCCTGCACACACAAATATCCTTTTTCCATTGACAAAGAAAATGGCCCTTATAGTTTTTCAACAGAATATGAGTTGATTTGTGAAAATGAGGTGAAACATCGATTGGCGTTAACGTGTATTTATATAGGGTTTACCATTGGAGCAATTATGCAAACTCTTGTCATTATACCACCTTCAAAAAGAAAGTTGGGAATAATTCTGGGAGGATATTCGTTATCTGGGGTTCTTTTCTTAATGCTTATGGCAGATTGGTTAAATTGGGATTTCTCAGTTATCTCATTTTTGTTTTTGTTGTCAGGAATAGGTGCGACATATGTTAATACCTATTGTTACATTTTTGTATGTGACGTTCTAAAGGGTAATCTTGGAAGTATGGGGATCATTGCTGTAGATTCTGGTTGGGGAATTATGGGTGTTTTCTTTGCTTTGCTGGGGTATTTCTCTAATGCTGACTGGAGAGTTTTAATTGGAAGTGCTGTTCTTATAGGACTTGCTTCTACAATTGGTTTTATGATTATCAAGCCTGAACCGAAAAAATTGGAAGAAGGTGAAGGAGACGAGGATGAGGGTGAGACTGAAGAACAAATGAGCATTGTTTCCTATTGGAAGGATATGTGGCCCAATGTAAACATTCGAAACAATTTTTTGATCTACATTTTGATTTGGTCTGTATACTGTACAGTTTATTGTGTGCAATTTGTGGAATTAGGCAGTTTGGGTGGAGACATATATTTTAAAGAAGTGGCATGTTGCTTAATGGAAGTTTCAACTATTTATGGTGGTAGTTATTTGACCACCAAATTTGGTTGTGAAAGAATCCTTAAATTCGCAGTTGGTCTGGAAGCCGTTGTTTTTCTCTTATTCTTATTATCTCCCACCTCAATTGCGGAAGCATCTGGCAACACGGTGGCCTTTTTTATTGTGTGTTTGTTGGCATCCAAATTTTCAAATGATCTGATAAATTTGATGATTTATTTGAACCTGCCAAAGATGTTCACTGATAAATACATAGGTTTGTTTGTGGTTCTTTCAAAAGGCTCTTCCAGATTCCTGCTCATCGCTATGCCGACCATCAATCATATAATGAAGCTTCTTTCTTTACATCCATTTGTTTTCTATGGCGTGATCCTTTTCGTATGTCGCATACTTTTGGTTTATACCAAAGAAGTCCAAGCAGAGGGCCTTGATGAATTGATGAATGAATGTGGACTTAGCATGGTTCAAAGAATGGCCATTGCTTCTGGTAGTCATTCAATGGCTGGATCTTTGCTTCATGATCAAATTTTGAAGAAAATCAAAGTCAAGGGGATTCAGTTGAGCGTAATTCGAAGACAGGGAACGATGAGTCGAGCCAACATCTCGCAAGCCAAATCACATGCGATAAAATTAGAAGTTCCTCTTTTGGGAAAGGGGAAAGATGTTGCTTCTAAATCAGCATATGCCCAGGGGGTAGAAATGAAAAAGTTACCAAAGGATAAATCAAAGGTTTGATTTTATAAATTCAAAGAATCTTTATTTCTATTAAAAAATAAAATAAAAACAATTAAATTTATTACAAAGTAGAAATAAAATAACATTCATTTCATTCATTTGGAAATGTTGTTTTGTAGTAATATGGTTAATTCTATTTTTTCATTGAAAGGATAATCGTCTTTTAGAAGGATTTGTGAAAAACATTATTTAATGAAAATTGTTATTTATATAAAAATAAAAGAAACTTTGAATGAATATAGTTTTTTCCCTCTAAATTATATAATAATTATTTTAATTTTCCGACACAAAAGCTCAGTTTTTTATCTTTGGAATTATTACAATTATTATTATTTTTTTTTTACCAATTCCAATAAACGTAAATAGTTTTCATATTTTCATATTTTTTTAAAAATTTTAAATTTTTTATTTTTTTGTTCCTTTTCAATTTTTTCATATTATTTTTTTTTTTCCTATTCTTTAAGAATTTTAGCAATAAAACTTAGCATCTTCACATCTACATCATATTCCATTTTCGGGTCATTAGCAAGCGAATGTCCACTTTCATAAACGAACGTCTCC
>Ga0302320_10022859_pt1 | contig 12306 bp, 5 predicted proteins | sample Bog_T0_3_FD_202130 | JGI IMG/M metagenome (GOLD analysis project Ga0302320, IMG submission 202130) | Peat permafrost microbial communities from Stordalen Mire near Abisko, Sweden - Bog_T0_3 | ecosystem: Environmental > Terrestrial > Soil > Wetlands > Peat | place: Sweden: Abisko, Stordalen Mire...
TTTCATTATGCTCGTATCCCTCGATATCGTGAAGCACAAAAATCAGGCGGTAGCCGGCAGGCAGGTCGCCGACGGCGCGTTCCAAAGCCAGCCTGTCAATGGTGCCGGCCAGGGTCAGATCGGCGGAGCCAAAGCTCCTTCCGGGACCTTCATCCTGAGTCGGCTCCATGGCCTCATCCAGCGAAATCAGCGAAAGTCCCTTTTTGCGCAGATGCATGAGCACCACATTGATGACCAACCGGTGAAGCCAGGTGGAGAACGCCGAATCGCCGCGGAAGGTGCCAATTTTGCGATGCAACTGCAGAAATGCTTCCTGGGTCAGGTCTTCCGCTTCCGCAATATTGCCCACCATCCGCAGGCATAAAGAGTAGATGCGCCGTTTGTGCTGCGCGTATAGTTCGGCGAAAGCCTGATGGTCCCCGCCCTGGGCACGCGAGAGCGCATCCAACGGAGGGGAATTGGGGGACGCCGCAGGCACAGACTCAGTTGCGGCCGGGGCGTCGGCGCGCTCGGGTTCGAGTCCGGCACTCGGGGCTGATTCCGCATCCGGCGGTTGCGTCCCAAATCTGGAATGGGGCATGCGCTTCCCTCTGTTCGCTCAGTAAATCGTGTGCTGCTGCGCCGGGGGCGCGTTCCTAGTTAGTATAAGGGTAGCGGTTGAGTTATGAGACCCTCGGCGCACTGTCGCCGCGGCCTGCGCCTCTCTGGATTCTTACTTTAAGATGTCCATTTCGCGCAACCGGTTGGCGTTTCCCGTGTTTTTTTGGGGAGAAAGATGATCTTGAGGACATTTCCGGCAGGGATTCCCGGCAAACTCATGTGGCTGCGCCGATGCCTAAATCGGAGAGTTTCCCGCCCCGGATTCGCCGCGGCGATCTGGGGAAAGGAGTTCCCTGCCGAAGCCGCCGGGGGCACGATTCTGCTTTCATGCTTGGTTCTTTTCCTCCTTCCCCAAGCCATTGTTGGGTGGGCGCAAATCCCGGCGCGGAACGCAAGTTCTGGCGCAGCCATCAACGGCGCAATTGTCTCCACTGGCGGTTCGGCCTCGAATGCAGTGGAGGCGCTCGATCCGTCCGGCCCCGGTTCCGTTGAGCAGTGGCTTGGACTCCCCGTCCGGAGTATCTCCTTTGAGGGGGTGGATGCGGCCCGTCTTGCCCCGTTGCCCGGGCATCTTGCCCAGGCCGAAGGAGCGCCGGTCACCCAGCAGAGCCTGACGAGGTCGCTCAGGCAGTTGTATGCAACCGGCCTCTTTGAAACCATCGATGTGGAAGGAATCCGCCTGGCGGATGGCGTGGCCCTGGTCTTTGTTGGAACGCCGCGAAGTTTCATTGGAACCATCAACGTGGATGGGGCAAAGGGCGCCACCATGAATACCCAGCTTGAGCGAGCCAGCCAGCTCGCCCCTGGCGCTCGCTTCAGTCAAGCCAAACTCGATCAGGCTTTGCAGCAGATGCGCAAGGCGCTTGCCGTTAACGGCTTCAACGAACCCACCATTACACACAACCTTGTGCCACACGCCGAGCAACAGCTCGTCGACATCGCCTTCCACGTCGTCTCCGGCCCGCAGGCGCGGGTAGGCACAGTGGACCTGACCGGCAATTCGGGTATGACTGCGGAGCAATTCCGTCATCACGCGCACTTGAGAACCGGCGCGCTGGTGGACCACGACACCGCCAATCGCGCCCTTGCCGGAGTGCTGAAGGTGTACCGGGCCGAAGAGCGGCTTGAGGCCGAGATCAAGCTTGAGTCCGAACGGTATGATGCAGGCCCCAGGAGAATCAACTTTCGCTTTTCCGCAAACCGCGGACCTCAGGTCAAGGTTCTGGTGGAGGGCGTCAAGTTGAGCGAAGAGCGCGTGAAGCACGTGATTCCCATTTTCGAAGAGGGCGCCGTGGACGACGATCTGCTGAATGAAGGCAATCGCCGGCTGCGCGACTTCTACCAGCGCCTCGGCTACTTCGATGTCAAGGTCGATCACCAGCAGCAAACCGCCAGCCCCGACCAGGTTGTAATTCTCTATAACGTCCATCTGGACCCGCGGCGTCGCGTGGAGAGGGTGTCGGTAACGGGAAACCACTATTTCGATTCCGCCACCTTAAAGGAGTTGCTGAGCGTGCATGCGGCCGACACGCTCGACCGGCATGGAGCCTACAGCCAGGCGCTGGTGTCTTCGGATATCGGAACCTTGCAGGCGGTCTATCAGAACAACGGCTTCTCCAAGGTAAAGATCGCAGCGGAGACCCCTGTTGCCGCCATGCCGGGCATTGCGGCCAGGGGCGGAACCACAGCCCGAACTGCCCCAATGATCGTGGTATACCGGATCGACGAAGGGCAGCAACTGCGCTCAGGCGCAGTGCGCATCGAAGGCAACGAACATGTCGACTCCACAAGACTGCTGCCGATGCTCAATACATCGCCGGGTCAGTTGCTCTCCCCGCAAAACCTCGCCGCCGACCGGGACACGCTGCTTACCGAATACTTCCGTCGCGGATTCGATCAGGTGCGGATTGAAGTGACTCAGCAGATAGAGACCTCCGACGCAGCCAGGGTGGACGTAGTCTTCCACATTACGGAAGGGCCGCAGATCTTTGTGCGCAACGTGCTGCTCACAGGATTGCATTACACTCGTCCCGGGACCGTGCAAAAGGCTATCACGCTGCACCCGGGCGACCCGTTGAACGAGACGGCGCTCACGGAAACGCAGCGCAACCTCTACGATCTCGCTCTTTTCAACGAGGTCGACACGGCGGTCGAAAACCCGGCCGGTGAGGAGACTTCGAAGACGGTTCTGCTGCAGGCTACCGAGGCGCGCCGCTATTCTCTCACCTACGGATTCGGATTCGAGGCGCAGACCGGGACGCCTCAGAACAACTGCGCAGGCGCCATCGCTGGGGGGGTACCCTGCAATCCGAACGGCAAGACAGGGGTGAGTCCCCGAGTGCTGGCCAATCTAACCCGCAACAATCTCTTTGGACGGGACCAGTCGGCTTCGCTACAAGGCAACTACGGCCTGCTGGAGCAGAAGATCGACCTGCTCTATCAGATTCCTCACCTTGAAGGCGACCGCGATTTCGCGCTCGCCATCTCCGGCGGTTATGCCAACAGCCTCGACGTAACCACCTACGTGGCTTCAAAGCTGGAAATCGGGGTGCGCTGGACCGAGCACTTCAGTTCGCCGGGCTCATTTCTTTCCAAAGCAAATACCTTTGTGTATGAATTCGACCTTCGCCGGGTCAAGGTGGCAGCCAGCAGCCTTCAGGTGGGACCCACCGAGATTGCACCCCTGTCCACAGCGACGCGTGTTGCGGGTCCTGCCATAACCTGGATTCGCGACACGCGAGACTCGCCTCTGGATGCTCATCGGGGCACCTACACCAGCTTTCAGGAGTTTGTTTCCGTATCACAATTTGGCGCGCAGGCAAACTTCAGCCGGCTCGACCTGTCCAATTCCAGTTATTACAGCTTCGACAAGGATCGATTTGTGCTGGCCCGCAATACCCGCTACGGCCAGGAGCGCGCCTTTGGCGTTCCTGAAAACGAGTTGATCCCCCTGCCTGAAAGGCTATACGCCGGAGGAGCCGCTTCCCTGCGCGGATTCTCCATCAATGCGGCAGGTCCCCGCGATCCCGAGACAGGTTACCCCATCGGCGGCGCAGGCGCTCTGATCGACAGCACCGAAGTGCGGCTTCCGCCGCCCATGCTTCCCTGGGTCGGCACCACCCTCAGTTTTGTTCTTTTCCACGACATGGGCAACGTATTCACAAACGCTTCCGATGCGTGGCCCAGCGCACTGCATACCCGCCAGCCGGACCGCGAGTCATGCGAGAAGCCGGTAGCCGCCACAAATCCGCCCACGCCTCCCGGCGGTCCGCCCGCTTCGACCGGACCGCAGGGGTCGTGCAGCTTCAACTACTTCTCACACACACCGGGGGCTGGGTTGCGCTACCATACGCCCATCGGACCCATTCGATTCGACTTCAGCTACAACTTGAATCCGCCCGTCTTTCCTGTGACCTACGACTACGCGAATCCGTCAACTCCGGCGCACGTGGGCGAGGCCGGCCACTTCAACTTCTTCTTCAGCCTGGGGCAGACCTTCTGATGCGCAACCGGCTCGCAACCCGGCTTTCAAACACGCTCGGACTCCCGCTTGGCCATCTTTCGCGGTGGAGCCTGGCCATAAGCCTGGCAGCGGCGTGTCCAATCCCGGGGTTTACTCAAACAGCGCCGCCGGCGCCCCAGCCGCCGGCACGCGTGGTTCTCGACCGCATCGTCGCCGTGGTCAATAACCACGCCGTCCTCTCCAGCGACCTCGACGATGAAATCCGGCTGTCGGTTCTGGACCCCGGCCGCGGCGGCCTTGGAGTTCTTACGCGCAAGCCTGCCCTTGAGCAGTTGATCAGCCGGTCGCTCATCCAACAGCAAATCCGACAGGAAGACGCGCAGGCCTCCGAACCCTCGCAGGCCGAGGTCGATGCCCGCCTGGCGGAGATTCGCAAGGAACTTCCCGCCTGCGTGCTCCAGAACTGCGCCTCCGATGCGGGATGGAAGGCATTCCTGACCGATCACGGGCTTACATCGGAGCGCGTGGACAACTACCTCCGTTACCGGCTTGAGATTCTTTCCTTCATCGAGAGGCGATTCAGGCTCGGCATCAACATTCAGCCGCAGGAGATTCTCGCCTATTACCACGACACGCTTCTGCCGCAATACGCCAATGGCGAAGCAGTCCCGCCGCTCGAAACAGTCTCCCCGCGGATTCAGGAAATCCTCCTCCAGGAAAAGGTCAACGTCCTGTTCGACGATTGGCTCAGCAACCTGCGCAAGCAAGGCGATGTGGAAGTGCTGGATCCATCGCTGGAAACAGCCCCATCGCTCGAAGCCGCTCCGCCACCGGCCGGTGCAGGATCGGGAGAAGCGAGCCGATGACCGAGCCCGAGTCCACACTCCCCTTCACTCCCTTGGCCGCTCCGGCGCCACGTCGCCGCCGCCTGCGGCGATTTTTCCTGCGTCATCTTCCGCTCTCTCTGGCTGGCTTAGTGGCTCTCGCTGCCATCTCCATCGTGATCCTCTATGTCTGGGCCAGTTCCCCCCGCTTCGAGGGTTTCGTCCGCAAGCGCATCATCGCCCAGATCGAGCAGTCTACCGGAGGGCGGGTCGAAATCAACTTCTTCCACTGGGACCTGCTCCATCTCGAAGCCGATGCGGACGGCCTGGTCATTCACGGGCTCGAAGCACCCGGCGAGGCGCCCTATGCCCGCATCCAGCACCTGCAAGTCAAGTTCACGCTGCTCGGAATGTGGAGCCCGAGCCTGCTCCTTCGCAGTCTTGACGTATCGCAACCCGGCTTCCACCTGATCCTCTACGAAGACGGATCCACCAACCAGCCGCAGCCCCGCAAACCATCGAGGCAAGGCAAGCCCGTGCTCGATACCCTCTTCGATCTCCAGGCCGGCCATGTTTCCGTCGAGCAAGGAGTCCTGGACATTGAAAACCGTGCCTCCTCCTTCGACTTCCAGAACCGTTGGGCACTGCTCGACTTTGAAGCCAGCGATGTTTCTCTGCTCATCCGATTCGTTCCCGCAGCCGGCGGATTTCCTGAGAGCTATCGCATCCGGGCCGGCGCCACCGATCTGAACCTGTCGCGAGGCACAAAGCAAAATACGCACGGCTTTATGGAGGCCACGGTCGATCTGACCCGCTCGGCCGCGTATCTGCGTTCGCTGCGAATCACATCCAAAGGTCGAGCTTCAAAGGGCCACGGGGCGAGGGACCAGGCTCTGGAGGTATCCGGTTCCCTCCACGACTTTGCCCATCCCGTTTGGCAAGCCAGGGTGGCGGGCAACCTGGACATGGAGTTGCTGGACCCGATCTTCGGCTATCCATTCGCCCCGGAAGGCATAGCCCACCTTGACCTCGACAGTGAAGGCCATGCCGGGGAATTCCGCGTCGATGGAACCATTCATATCGACAACGGCTCCTATATTGGTACCGGGGTTATTGCCACCGGCATCCGCCTCGATGCGCGTGTACACGCCGACGCAAATCGGTTGCTCCTCACGTCAATCGTCGCCCACCTCCGCCAGGGCGGCGAATTGGCAGGCGAGGTTTCGCTTGCCCCCTGGCTGCCCAACATTCCCGGAACCGCCGAGTTGCAGCCGTCGGGGATCAGTGTGGTGCGTGCCGCACCTGAAGAAACCAGGTCCCCAATCGTCCATCCTCCCCCCATCGATATCCTGGTCAACGGCAAGGTGACGGCTCAGTTCAAGGACGTTTCCCTCGACACGCTATTGGATATGGTGGGCCAGGCACCCTTTCAGCGGCTGGGCCTCGATGCGCGGGTCAACGGCCCTGCCAATGCAACCTGGACCCACGGCGACCAAGCGACGGTTGTCGTCGGCGCAACTTTCAACCTGAGCCCCTCCAGCCAGCCCGTGACAAATGAAGTTCCCACCAACGGCTCGGTCGATGCCACCTATACCCATCGCGACGGCGCGGTGGATATGCGCAAGCTCGAGATTCACACGCCTGCCAGCGAATTGGAAGCGCGCGGCCATTTAGGCGCATACCCGCTGACCAGTCCCTCAGCGTTTGCGGTGGATTTCCATTCCAGAGACCTGAATGAGTTCGACGCCGTGTTGCGCGACCTGGGGTTGAATCGCTACGGCAAAACCGGCGCAGCCGCCATGCCCATAAGCCTGGCCGGGCAACTCGATTTTCTCCACGGTGCGTGGACCGGCTCGCTCGCTGTCCCCCGCATCGCGGGCAGTCTCAAAGCAACGCAATTGTCCATTGAGATGCTGCCCATCCAGCCCACCCCGAATGCAAAAGAGGCTCATCCACAAACCGTCCAGCCAAAACTTGTGCGCTGGGATACAGTTGACCTCACCGGCAGCTACGCGCCCGAACGAATCACCATCGAGCACGGACGGCTGCACCGCGGCAAAGCGGAGATCACGTTGAACGGAACCCTGGATGCCGCACCCGGCCGCGGGTCAATTCCGGAGGCATTCGACACCAAATCCACCCTGCATCTCCGTCTGAATGCTGAAAAAGTCGGCCTCGAAGACCTGCTCCCACTGACCGGCCAGGACTGGCCCCTTACCGGCCTGCTCAACACGCAGTTCCAGCTTGACGGGCCTGTCCATGCGCTGGGCGGCGCAGGGTGGTTGGAGCTGGACGGCGCAACGGTGTACGGGGAGCCGGTGGCACGTCTCCGGGCGCAGGGAACAATGGCCAACCAGGTGTTCAAACTGGATTCGATTTCGGTAACCGACGCGGCGGGAGGTCTTGCCGCTTCGGGAAGCTTCGACATGAAATCCCGCCGATTTCAATTGAACTCTCACGCCTCAGGGATCGATATTGCCAAAATCGACTGCCAGCACCGCATGAATTTGGAAGCCACAGGCAAGCTTGCATTCACCGCTACCGGCTCCGGCACGCTTGACGATCCGCGCCTGGAGGCGCATGCAACCCTCAGCGACCTCGCCCTGGGCGGGCAGTCTATGGGCGACCTGGTGCTTGCCGCCCACACCGCCAACCGCTCCATCCTCTACGATGCAACCACCCGGTTCGAGGGCACTGAAGTCGATCTGAACGGGCAAACCGCGCTGACCGGCGATTATGCCACCCAGGCCAAAGTCGAGTTTTCGCAATTCAACATCGGCGCGCTGCTAAAAATGGCACACGTCGAGAGCATTAGCGGCGAATCTGCGCTGGCCGGCACAGTCACAGTGGAAGGCCCCCTGGCGCGCCTGGAGCAGTTGCATGGCGACGTTAGCCTTGGCGAAGTTGCCGTAACCGTTGCCGGCGTTCACTTGAAGAGCGCGGGCCGAGTCCACGCCACCTTGGCAAACGGTCTCCTGAGCCTCGACCCCCTGCATGTCACAGGCGAAGACACCGACCTGCGCGGCCAGGGCAGCGTGATGCTCAAAGGAAAACGGCAGCTTGATCTCGCCGCCAGCGGCTCCGTCAACCTCAAGCTGGCCGAGACGCTCGATCCCGATCTCACCGCAAGTGGGATCACCACTTTCCAGTTGGAAGCGCACGGCCCTCTGAAGAGTCCCGACCTCCAGGGCCGCATCGACTTCCAGAATGGCTCGCTCTCCCTGGAAGACGTTCCCAACGGCCTGAGCCAGTTGCACGGCACCCTGGTGTTCAACCAGAACCAGTTGGAGGTCAAATCGCTTACGGCGATGAGCGGCGGCGGACTGCTCAGCGTGGGCGGCTCTCTGGCTTACCAGCACGGCATCTACGCCGACCTTTCCGTCCAGGGCAACGGAATTCGGATTCGCTATCCACAGGGTGTCAGTTCCCTCGCCGACGCCACCTTTCGACTCCAGGGCTCGCAAAACAACCTTCTTCTCAGCGGCGACGTACTCATCACGCGCTTTACGGTGAGCGCCGATCTCGACATAGCGGCTCTGGCTTCGCAGGCCAACGCGGTACAAACCATCGCGCCGCCAGACGCGCCGTCCAACCACATCCGGCTCGACGTCCACATCGCTTCGTCGCCGCAGTTGAACTTCCAAAACGCCTACGCCAAGCTGGCCGGCGATGTAGACCTGCATCTGCGTGGAACGGTAGCCTCGCCCTCGTTGCTCGGCCGCGTCTCCATCACGGAGGGCTCCGCGACCATCGCCGGAACTCGGTATGACTTGCAGCGCGGCGACATTCTCTTCACCAATCCGGTGCGCATCGAGCCCACCATCGACCTTGACGCCACCGCGCGGGTCGAAGACTACGACATTACGCTCGGAATCCACGGCACTCCCGAGAAGCCTGCCGTCACTTGGCGAAGCGATCCTCCGCTGCCCGAGGCCGACGTAGTCGCACTGCTCGCGCTGGGACGCACCGGCAGCCAGCAGCGCCTCTACACCCAGCAGCAGGAGCAGTCGCTCACCAATCCCACCACCGACGCGCTGCTTGGCGGAGCTCTGAACGCCACCGTAAGCAGCCGTGTGCAAAAACTCTTCGGCGCTGGTTCGGTAAAGGTGGACCCCAACTACCTCGGCGCGCTGGGAAACTCCACGTCCCGCATCATCGTCGAGGAGCAACTGGGCCGCAATCTCGCCCTCACCTATGCCACCAACGTCAACACCACCCAGCAGCAGCTCATCCAGGCCGAAGTGGCCATCAACCGCCATGTCTCCCTTGTAGTGGCCCGCGACGAGTCCGGCGTCTTCTCCATAGTCGTCAAAGCGACTCGCCGCTTCCGCTAACACTCCAACTTCACTTTCTTGCAAACGCTTGGTGTTCACGGTCTGCCTTTGTAGCCAAGCCCTTTCGCTCTGCATTCTTGCGATACTACGATGACAGTTCAATACCATGTCAGGGTGTAGACTTCTTGACAACGTGGGTTTATGTGAAGGCAAGTTTCTTCGACCGGGGGCCGGAATGACCATAGCGCACATCAATCGAATCGCGACGGCAGTACCGCAGCACGATGTGCATCGGGCTTTCATCGATTTCGCCACCGGCATGCTTCCCGAGGGAACGACACGCAATCTATTCAAGCGCATGGCGCGCTTGTCGGCCATCGAGCATCGCTACTCCTTCGTGCAACCCGTCCCAACTGAAAGTGGAACGTGGAGAGACGCTGAAGAGGTCTATGTGCCTGGAGCGTTCCCGCCGACTGCGCGCCGCATGAAATTCTTTGAGCGCTTCGCTCCGCGCCTGGCGCAATCTGCCCTCGACAATCTCGCCCTGACGGAAGAAGAACGCCGGAGCGTAACTCACGTGATCGTCACGTCATGCACCGGACTCTACGCGCCGGGCCTGGACTTTGAGGTGGTGCGCCATCTGGGTCTTGACCCATCGGTGGAGCGCACAATGATCGGCTTCATGGGTTGTTACGCTGCCATCAACGCGCTCAAGGCCGCCCACCACATTGTTCGCTCCGTGCCGGATGCCAGGGTGCTGACGATGAACCTCGAACTGTGCTCTTTGCATTTTCAGGAGACCACGCAACTGGAGCAGGTGCTCTCGTTCCTTGTCTTCGCGGATGGTTGCGCCGCATCGCTGATCAGTGCGGAAGAGGAAGGATTGGCCATCGACAGCTTTCTCGCCGTCAACATCCCCCGGACAAGCGAATTGATCACGTGGCGCATTGGTGAACTTGGTTTCGACATGCACCTCTCCGGCCAGGTCCCCGGTGAGATCGGCCGCGCGCTGAAGGAAATGGGAAGCCAGGTCACGCGTGGAAAAGAACTGTCGTCGGTCGATCTTTGGGCAGTCCATCCCGGAGGCAAATCCATTCTCGATTCGGTAGAAAAAGGACTTGAACTCCCCGCCGACGCGCTCTCTCATTCCCGAAGTGTTCTGGCGAAGTACGGCAACATGTCTTCCGCAACCGTAATGTTCGTCTTGCAGCAGATGATGCATGCGGCCCAGAGTGGCCAACAGGGTTGCGCCATGTCTTTCGGGCCTGGCCTTACGGCTGAGACCATGCTCTTTCATGCGGCCTAGCCCCATCGATTTCCGCGTCCGCGCACAGCTCACCGAGCTGATGGACGAGCCATGCAGTCGCGACGAACTGCGCGCCTGCCTCCGCGATCTCGCCAAAACAAATCGATGGACGCTGGGCTATCGGCCTGTCCTGCGCTGGCTCGATGCTCTCGTTCGGTCGCAACCGCCAATTGCGGAACCGATTTGCATTCTCGACGTGGGAAGCGGATACGGAGACACCCTGCGAAAAATTGAAGGATGGGCAAATCAACGATCCATTCCAGTTGAGTTGACTGGACTCGATATCAATCCAAATGCAACCGCAATCGCCGCCGAGGCCAGCCCCGCGCCAAGCCGCATTCGATGGATCGCCGCGGACGTTTTTCAATACGCCCCCTCGAAGCCGCCCCACCTTGTGATCAGCTCTTTGTTCACGCATCATCTTTCCAACGACGATGTGATTCGATTTCTCCGATGGATGGAAGAGCACGCCACATTGGGATGGTGCATCAACGATCTTTATCGTGCTCCCATTCCTTATTATTTCTTTCGCGTAGCCTCAAAACTGGCCGAGCTCCATCGATTTGTACAGCACGATGGCCCCGTCTCCATCGCGCGCTCCTTTGTTCCGGAAGAGTGGCGATCAATGTGTGCCGCTGCCGGCCTTCGTGAATCCGACATCGAAATTCGAAGCCACAAACCTGCGAGGCTCTGTGTAGGCCGGAGAAAAATGCAGTGACCATTCGCAGCAAGAAAGTAAGAATCCTCCGGCAGAGCCGGAGGCTTTCGGTTGCTGGCCCCTCAAAGGGGCCTTATCGCAACCGTTGAAAAGCGAAAGCAACTGCAACAGCCAATAGCTCGTTCGACAATGAGCTTCTACAAAGCCAAAGCAACAGCCCGGGAAATGCTCCCGGAATTCTCAAAGTTTGACTGCCTCCCCGGCAGAGCCGGGGGAACTCCCGATTGATTAGCCCGCCGGAGCCGGAATTCTGCGGATTAATGCCGCTTCAGAAACTCCACCACCTTCGGCCCAATCTGCCCGGCACACTGCATCTGCGCCAGGTGGCCGCACCGTGGAATCACCACGAATTCCGATTGCGGAACCAGGCCGTGCATCGTCTCGCCATGACGAAGCGGCATAATGCGATCCTCGGCGCCCCACACAATCAGCACAGGCATTTTGAGTTCCGGCAGCACGTTATCGGTGGTGTCCTTCCCGCTCAACATCGTCGCCAGCGCCCGTCGAATAATCCACGCTCTCTGATTGCTTACGCGCACAACGTCGCGCGCGACAAACCCTGGCACAGTGGACGGATGGGGCATCAACAGCGCTTCCAACTGGTCCAGTTCTCCGGCCGTCTGGGGCGTAAACAGCCGTGTATCCCAGTCCGGAGCCTCGGCAAGGCCCGCACTGTCGAAAAGCATCAGCCTTTTCACCCGCTCCGGATGCCTTGCGGCCACAAGCTGCGCAATCCAGCCGCCCATTGAGCTGCCTCCGAGGTCCGCCTGCTTCAACCCCGCAGCATCCATGAAGGCGGCTACCACAGCGGCCTCGTCCGCCACAGAATAGGAGAAGTCTGCCGGCTTCTCACTGCGTCCGTAGCCGGGCAAATCGAGCATGTAGACACGAAATCCGGCATTGACCAGGTAAGGCGCCTCGTTGCTCCACTCCTCCGCGCTGCCGCCCAACCCATGCAGCAGCACCACCGCCGGCCCAGCCGCATTACCCTCCGCCACATAATGCACGCGATAGGCGCCAACCTGGACCGAGCGGCTCTGAGCGCCAGAGAGGCACTCGTGCAAATAGATTGCGTGATTGTAGAACCAGAGCGGCCGCAGCCAGAACCCGATCCCGGCAAC
>Ga0302320_10022860_pt1 | contig 12306 bp, 10 predicted proteins | sample Bog_T0_3_FD_202130 | JGI IMG/M metagenome (GOLD analysis project Ga0302320, IMG submission 202130) | Peat permafrost microbial communities from Stordalen Mire near Abisko, Sweden - Bog_T0_3 | ecosystem: Environmental > Terrestrial > Soil > Wetlands > Peat | place: Sweden: Abisko, Stordalen Mire...
CAGCGTTTGAATTGAGGTGAAGCCGGTATCGAAAGGTGAGCCACCCTGGGCAAGAGCGGCGATTGGGAAGGCCAAGCATACGGCTGGAATCAGGGTGGAAAGGCGCATCCACTTGTGAGATGCCTGGGCCGTCTTCAACAAATTAGAGATTCGGATTTTGCGGGACATTGTCTCCTCCAGCGACTGTGCTTCAGCCGCGATATTTCGGAGACTAGGCGCGATTATTCTTCGCGTCCAATACTTCTTACCTATGGCAGTTTGCTTGAGATGCCTAGCTGCCATAGGCGGAAGCGATGGGAGATATGTGCGCTAACCGAAGAGGGGAAGGGTCTGCTTTGCAGCTGTTGGGCGCGCTGATTGGGGAGGCTTCGCGGGCGGTAGATGTGCTTGCATCCGTAGTCTCTTTCGCAGTTCCTTCAGCAGCATTGGGATGGTCTTTTGCGTGGTTGATTTCTTGGAGATCAGAACGCTATCGACCATCCAATTCACTCCCGCCACTGGACGGGTAACGATCCCCTCGACGAGTTCCGACCCCTCGCGAATCAATGCGTGGCCAAAACCGGATTTCACCATCCACTGGATGTCATGGGGACTTCCGGTAGTGCTAGCCACTTTCGGGTGAATTCCGACCTCGTCAAGCATCTCCATCAACCGGCGGTGCGCCTCGGGGTGCTGCTTCGGTTCACGAAAGATCGTGAGCCTCTTTGCAAGTACCGACGGAGCAATCTCTTCTTTGTTGGCTGCCGGGTCATTTGCCCGCAGGCAGACTACAAGGCGATCTTGTGCGAGTGGTTGCGTGTTTAGGCCTATGCCATCTGCGGGAAGAGTCAACAATGCCGCATCGATGATGCCCCCCTCAACTAAGGAAAGCAGTTCGACATGGTCGCCACTCTTTGGCGTGATCTCGGAGTTCGGAAACAGGTCGGTATGCGCATCACAAACCATCTGCAAAAGGGCGCGATCAACGAACTGAGAAAACCCGATTCGCAGTGGTGCAATGGAGACGTTGTGGCTTGCCTGCGCAGCCGCAATCACTTCGTTGCGAAGTGCAAGTATCTGTCGGGCCCCTGCAGCCAACACCTCCGCTGCCGGAGTCAATTTCACTCCTTTTGGAACTCGCACCAGGAGGTCTATTAAAAGAGATTCTTCCATGGACTTTAGCTGAGTGCTCAAGGAGGGTTGAGCGAGGAAGAGACGCTTCGCCGCACGGCTGATATTTGCCTCTTCTGCAACTGCAATTAGGTATCGCAGGTGCCTGAATTCGAGTAGGTCTGACATGCTATAACGCTCCACTGCTAGATTTGCGAAGCTGTTCGATTGGTCCAGGACCACAAGCGTGTCAGTGTTCCCCCTCCATGGGGGATACCGATTATGACGGGCAGGAATCAAGAAAGTCAACAAGGCCAACAGCTTAAGTTCCCTTTACTGACAAATTGGATGCTATAGGCGAGAGCTATGGTCCCAATGCAATTGCCATAGCTGAGAAGTATTGGACAACAAACTCGCTGGCCCTCAGTCTGAAGGTGTCACTTGCGATCACGGGGAAGGGAACTCCCGTTTTCACAGCTTATGACGGAGAAACAGGATCTTTGGCCTGATTGGCAAGGATGCACGGAAACCAGAATATGAGTCGAGGTGAGGTCACATGGAGCAAGGTGTAGAGAAGTTGCTGTATTCCCGCCGCGACACTGCTGAGGCACTCTGCCTCAGCATTCGCTCTGTCGATTACCTCATCACGACCGGGCGTCTTTCCACGCGTCGAATTGGGGGCAAGATTCTCATTCCGGCGACTGCGGTCCGGCGGTTTGCCAGGGAGGATCACCCGGAATTCGTCCGCGCCGCCGGTATGCCCGCTCCCATTAGCGGCAAGCCAAATTCACAACCTTCCGCAGTACCGCCAGCCCGTTTTGCGCCGCAGAGCGAAACCAATGATGACGAAGCGCTTATTAGAGCGAACGGCAATCGGTGATTCCTTCGTAGGTTGGAGGGAAACCTAGCGAAGAGGCGACTTGCGCGGACTGATCCATTGTCACTGAGTGCCTTGGGGGATTTGGTGCCAACTGATAATTTTTCTGGCGACAACACTGTTTGTCTACGGTTCGGCAACCTACCATTGGTGAAGTAGGATTGATGGACTTGGGTCGCCTGCCCCCGGATCAACAATGGCTTCTCTTCTGGTTATTGACCCGGTGGGTCACGTCTAAGGTGCCAAGGCGGGTAACTTTTGGCGAGTGCATCAGCCTCGCCGATTATCCGTAATCCAACCTTCCACGATATCGCCACCATAATCAAGATAAGCAAATAAATACCCGTCGCTATCCAAAAAACCAACATGTGAAACCAAGAGAAATCGGTTATGATTATCGCGTTTGCGGAATAAAGCGCAAAAATGGTAAATCCAATCACCATTAAACCAACTCCGCCGTAGACGAAATATGTAATCAGTTTGTGGGCGGCTTTCGATTTTGTAATATCCATGATCTTGTCACCCGCCTCTGAGCCCACTAGATCTCTTTTAACTCGCAGTTGAGACGCTTCGAATAACGCCTCCTCGATGATTCGGACTGAAATCCCGTGACTCATCGCGTTGAGCGTCATAAGCGAATGGAATGCAACAATTAGCCAAAGCGGAATCGGGAGCAAAAGTAGAAAGAGCCAGCCAAATTGTCCATGGCCGAGACTGCCCACGAATGGGATAGCGCTGAGTAAATACAGCACTGCAATACCCATCATTGCCATTGCCGTATTAAACACGTACGAAGCGTCAGTCTTCTCGCCCTGATAGAGAGCTGCCAGTGCGGGGATTGGATCGTTCATCCTCTTGATCTCTTCTGTCTCGGCTCTTGCTACCGACGTTGCCTGGGGATGGTGCAAATTCGTGGATAAGGGTTTCTTCAATGCCGGTGTCCTTTCTTCCGGAAACCTAAGAAGATGTTGCGATCATTGCTTGGACTGTCTCGCGAGGATACTCCACAAGGGGCAAGTGCCATCGGCCGTTTCGGCCCTTCATTGTGATGACCTTAAGGTTGTGGAACGCTATGCGCCAACCAGCGACCGCCTCTGATACCCGCACTAGGGGATCATTGTCTGATGAATAACCTTGCAAAAAAAACACTTGCTGAGCTACATCAAGCAGTTCATCTTGCTTCAGAGGACCGAACTTCGCGATGAAGCAAGCCTGACTTGTCGCAGCCGGTGTCCCGACCAACGCTCCAGCGCGGCGAGCAGTGCGGACGATGTCTTGCTGTGCGTCATTTCCGGTTGGAGGCTTAGTCCCAAATTCACTAGCTGCGGCCCATACTGCGCTAGACAACAGACCACCGGGGTACCAACAACTCACGTCAAGTAAGAAGGGGTAGCGCTTGATATCGTCTCGACTCGCAGGCGCCGAATCAAGGATCAGTATGACTTTTCCATAAGGCGCACCGGCTTGACGATATTGATCAAGAAACAGTTTGCTAAGCATGCCACCCATTGAGGCGCCGTAGATACGAAGCTCAACTGGCCTTAGTGTGTGCAGCGCTGCCATAACCTGATTAAAAATCCGCGATACGTTTACCCCACGTTCAGCATAGTTCACAACGACCATTGCGTCGTCGTCCGCGACGTAAGGTTCGAACGCTTTGCCCAGAGTGTCACCGGGCATAACGTAGCCTGGGAAAATCACAATTGCGCGATGCACCGTACCGGAACGCGGGAAAATAATCTTCACATCAGCATTTGTATTTGTTCGGTATGCAAAACTCGTCAGCAGGTCCACGATTAACAGGGCTGGAAGTCCGGCTAGTGCCCACCATACCCACAACCTAGGATGATATCCAATTCCCATAATCTCTCTCTGGATGCAAGGCCCTTTTGTCTTTTGACTGTCCTTGCACGAATTGTACGCTTGCGGGTGTTCATCCCTTGATTTTCCAACAATTTAGGTGTTCTATTCTTCGCTTTCTTCGGCGGATGATGGAAGCAGCGAACCTCGATTGCCGCAGAGTTCCCCAGCAAGCGGGAGGGCACATAGCCCTTGCAGTCGATGTCAACTGTTGGTTAAAAGACCAATGCACTCATTCAGCGTGCTTTTGGTGAACGGCAGTCGGATCGGTCCCCAAAATAGCCGCAGTATCCAGAAAATGATCGGTCCCGGATGGTGCCATCTGGAACTTGAGCCGCCTCGATGCATGCAGTAGACCGTTCTGGGATCAGGTGTGGAGTCCCTTTGCCGATCTTTGGGCCGAGTTCTTCCGCCAGGACTCCTGTCGGCAAGTCCGGCACCGGGCCTTGGGGTGACCATTGCGTTGCTCGGTCACGGTGTTCTCCGGGGTCATCAGGTGACCTTTTGGGCACGTCTTGAGGTGGACGGTAGGTGGGGAAGCCTTGGGCGAATTGCTGACCCGCAGGTGGTCTGGATTGCAGCAGGCATGGCCGATGCACAGATCAGCCGGAAGGTGATGTTGCAGATACATGCCGTCCGGGATCGGCCCCTCGCAGATCTCATAAAAGACACGGTGGGCCTTCAGCTCCTTGTTGTCGGAGTACATTCGGCCGTATCCGTCGGCGCTTCGATTTCCCCTGAATTCCCAACAATTGGTGTCTGGCAGAACCTGAACCTGGTTGAGCAATTGCTTCACGGTGAATTCCATATGCAGCAGAATACACCGTTCAAAAGTTACTAGTACGGTTGGGGTGGCGTGGTGTCACTTTTGGTGTCACTTTTCCTTGGTATTCGGTGCAATATGGTGCCCTAAAGTGCCACTTTTGCACAGACAGAGGGCCGCAAACCCGACCGGATTGCGGTTGATATTATTTGCTTATTCGATTGATTTCATTGGATTTGTGTGGCGGAGAGGGAGGGATTCGAACCCCCGATAGCCTTGCGACTATGTCTGATTTCGAGTCAGGTGCATTCAACCGGGCTCTGCCACCTCTCCGCTGATTCGTGCCGTTTACTTCGTCTATTTATCTCCGTATCCGCAATTTTCGCCGATGAGCGGCGATTCGGTTTCCATATCAGCGTTCGACGAACAACGCGCGAAAAGCCACAGCGGCCATAACAAGTCTACCGGCAAAGGTATGGCGGGTGCAATGCCGTCTGGCTTTGGACACAGGGTACGCCTGATGGCGCGGCGGCAGTGTGCCGGTGGTTCCCTCCATATTGGCGGCGAAGGCTTGGATCTCGACTTGGCACATCCAGTTTCAGTTGTTTGCTGGGCCCCCTGAACATGCGGGCACAAAATGGCAGCGGGCTGCGGCGCCAACTCGCGTTAGAGGGCAGATTCCAGGGTCGGCTCTGCGCTTATTTTTCGTTCAATCCTGAGGATATGGCCGGGCAAGGTTGCGGGGTTCAATTCAACGTAGTTGCGGGGGCCGTTCCAGATGTATCGGCTCGCAGTCAGCAGATCTTCGACCTCGTAGGGCGCGTCCGGAGAAATCTCAAGCTGCTCCAACGGCAAGGTTACGAAACCTGACTGGGTGAAATGCGGATCGAGGTTGACCACTACTACGATGAGATTGGCGCGATCTTCCGACTGCTTGCTGTAGCAGAGAAGTTGCTCATTGTCGGTGAAGTGGAACCTGAGGGACCAGTCGCCGTGCAGAGCTTGATTGCCTATTCGGATGGCGTTAACGGCGGCAATGAAATCGCGAAGGCTGTCGGCGCGGTCGAGATCCCAGGTGCGTATCTGGTACTTCTCGGAATCGAGATACTCTTCGCTGCCAGGACGCAGGGGGCGATTTTCGAGCAGTTCAAAAGCGGGCCCATAGATGCCGTAGTTGGCCCCCAAAGTTGCGGCCAGGAGGAGGCGAATCGCGAATGCGGGCCGTCCTCCAACTTGAAGGAACTCGATAAGGATGTCGGGGGTATTGGTCCACTGGCTGGGGCGGAAGAACTCGCGCACCGGTGACTGGGTGAGCTCGGTGAGGTAGGTTGCAAGTTCGGCCTTGCCGGTGCGCCAGGGGAAGTAAGTGTAGGACTGGCTGAAGCCCAGCTTGGCGAGGCGATACATAATTTTTGGCCGCGTGAATGCCTCGGCCAGGAAGAGAACCTCGGGATGGTCCCGCTTGATTTCCGCGATGACCCACTCCCAGAATGCGAAGGCTTTGGTATGGGGGTTATCGACGCGGAAGATGGTTACGCCCTGGCGAATCCAGTAGACAAATACATCTTTCAGCTCGTGCCACAAGGCTTCCCAATCCTGGCTCTCAAAATCGAAGGGATAGATGTCCTGGTATTTCTTGGGAGGGTTTTCAGCATATTGAATGGTGCCGTCGGGGCGTTTGCGGAACCAGTTTTCGTGGTCGCTGACATAGGGATGTTCGGGCGCTACCTGAAAGGCAATGTCGAGGGCTACGAGAAGGTCGAGGCTTTTGGCTTTCTTGACGAAGCTATGGAAGTCGTCGAGGGTACCGAGCTCGCTATGAATTACCTTATGGCCGCCAGCTCCGGAACCGATGGCCCAGGGACTGCCGGGTTCGCCGGGCTGCGCCTGAGGGTTGTTGTTGCGACCCTTGCGGAAGGTTCGACCGATGGGATGAATGGGCGGAAGGTAGACGACATTGAAGCCCATTTTCGAGATGTAGGGCAGGCGCGCTTCGCAATCTGCGAAGGTGCCGTGCTCACCGGGCTGGGCAGATGTGGAGCGTGGAAAGAACTCGTACCAGGCGCTGAAGCGCGCATGATCGGGATCAACCACAATGGTGGCATTGGCGCCGGACTCTGTGGCGAAGCGCTTGTCAGGGTAGCGCAACATCATTTCGTGGAGCGATTCGTCGATGGCAAAGGAGCGGAGATCCGGTTTATCGGCCGGGGAGCGCAACAAGTCAACTTGTTCGCGGAGAAAAGCAGCATCGGAGCCGGATGCGCGAGCGGCGGCGGCTTCGATGAGGTCAGCGCCGATTCGATAGTCGATGAAGGTATCGGTTTCAGCCGCGATACGTTTCAGCAAGTCGCCACGCCAGGTTGCAAAGTGGTCAACCCAGCCTTGCAGCCTGAAGCCGTAGTGTCCCAATTGGGTGACTTGAAACGATCCGGCCCAGCGGTCGTTCCCCAGCGGTTGCATGGGCATCTCCGTCGACAGCTCGGAGCCCGGGTGGTGAACGAAGAGCGAGGCGGCAATCGAGTCGTGCCCGTCGGTAAATATATCCGCTTCGACGCGGACCCAATCGCCCAGAATGCGTTTTGCGGGAAAGCGGCCGCCGTCGACCAGGGGGGAAATCCCTTCAATTACGACACGTTTACGTCCATCGTCCTTTATCGTCGCCATGTTCGGTCCAGTTTCCTCATTAACCAGGGCAGCATCGATTAAGCGGATCAGTCTTCCCTCAGGGGCTAAAGCCCACATTGATTTTGCGGCATTTGCGGCACGACTGAAGTCGTGCCCTTTCAAAGCGCGGGATTTTCAAAAGCTCCCTGGAGTCATCCCTCCCAAATTTTACGCTCCGCTTCTTCGCTGCACGATTAAGGTCTGGTAGAGCTCTACGGTCTGGTGGGCGATTGCTGTCCAACTGAAGATGTCTTCCACACGCCTTCTTCCGGCATCGCCGAAGCGCCGGCATTGCTCCGGATCGTCTAGCAGTTGATGGATTCGGGATGCCAGATCGCGCGCGAACTGTTCTGGATGGGTGGGAAAGCTGGTTTCGGGGTCCTGATCGAAGGGCACCAGGTAGCCCGTTTCCCCGTCGACGACGACCTCTTTGATGCCGCCCGTGGCGCTGGCAACCACCGGCGCGCGGCAGGCCATGGCTTCCAGATTGATGATACCGAATGGCTCGTAGACCGACGGACAGCAGAAGACCCGGGCGTTGGAGTAGAGCTGGATGGCCTGCGGCTTGGTGACCATCTTCTCAATCCACACGATTCTCGGATGGTGATGGCGGGCTTGCTCAACTTTCTCGCGCAGCTCGGCGGCAATTTCGGGCGTGTCTGGCGCGCCGGCGCAGAGGACTACCTGGGTGTTGGCGGGCAGATAGCGGATGGCGTCGACGAGATGGGTGACACCTTTTTGGCGGGTGATGCGGCCTACAAACAGGACGTAGGGTTCGGTGGGGTCGACGCCGTACTCGGTCAGGGCGGCGGTGTCTGAGGTCTTCTGGTATTCGGCAAGATCGATGCCGTTGTAGATGACATGGATGTGCTGCGGATCGACCTCAGGATAGGCACGCAGGATGTCTGCCCGGGTGCCCTGGGAGACGGCGATGATGGCGTCGGCATCGAGGATGGCGGTTCGCTCCATCCAGGAGCTCATGGCGTAGCCGCTTCCCAACTGCTCGGCTTTCCAGGCGCGCAGGGGTTCGAGCGAGTGGGTGGTCAAGACAAAGGGCACTCCGTAAAGCTTTTTGGCGAGAAACCCGGCCATGGAAACATACCAGGTATGGGTGTGGACGATGTCGATGTTCTGGAGCGCCTTGATCTGGGTCAGGTTCAGGCTGAAGGCTTCGAGCGCTCCTTTGAACTTGCCTTCGGTGCCCTGGGTGATTTCGCTCCACGGCTCAGCGCCGCGAACGTGCAGGTTGCCCTGGTCGGAGTGCTGCTTTCCCCAGCAATGAACCTCGACCTCAATCATCTTTGCGAGTTCACGGCTGAGGTAATCGACGTGGACTCCGGCGCCCCCGTAGACCTGGGGAGGATATTCGCGTGTAAACAAGCCGGCACGCATTGGTGGTTCCTCCATTTGACGTCGAGTGGATAGCTCAAGCGCCGGGAAAACTCATTCAGGATACAGGAGTTGAAGGCATCGATCCGACGAAGGTCATCTTATAACGGGGGGTTGGCTTGGGTAAATGAAGGGGCGCGCATCAGGGCAATCGCATGAACCTCCGATGACCGCATGGCGCCATCTCGTTCCGCCCCTCCAGGGCGGGTGAATGTGGTTGGGGACACTTTCCCCGGATTCCGTCCGCGGCGGCGGACTCGATCCGGGGCTACTTTCATCCCCTCCCTCTGGGAGGAAGTACGCGATTTGATCGTCTGAAACCATAGAGTAAGCCAGACTAGTCAGCAAAGCTGCTTGATGCGGTTGCCCTGGGGCGCGCATGTTGCGTTTCCTTAATCCTGCCCGCAATGCTATGCTCGGTCGCATGGCAGAATTCAGCGTAAATCCTACCCGCCACGATCCCTACAAGAACTTCAACTTTCGCGTGAAATGGGACGGCGCATACATTGCCGGAATCTCGCGCGTCACGGGATTGATTCGGACCACCGGCGTTGTTGAGCATCGCGAGGGAGGCGATCCGTCGACCAGCCGGAAGTCTACCGGGCTGACGCAGTTTGACGCCATCACCATGGAACGTGGACTGACCGAAGACACGGCCTTTGAAGACTGGGCCAACCTGGTTTGGAAACTGGGCGCCGGCCTGGGATCTGAAATGGCGTTGAACGAGTTCCGGAAGGATATCCTGATCGAACTTTATAACGAAGCCGGGCAACTGGTTCGCGCGTACCATGTATACCGTTGCTGGCCGTCGGAGTATCAGGCTCTTCCGGATCTGGATGCCGGCGCGAACGCCGTTGCGATTGAGCGGATCAAGCTTGAAAACGAAGGGTGGGAGCGGGATGTGCTGGTGACGGAGCCGGTGCAGACTTAGAGAAATATTGAATGAGATCACGGGCTTCAGGCCGGGGCTCTTGGTTCCTGGATAAATAATGTCCTTGCGCCGTCCCTACGGGACTCCGTAACGAACATTTGGAATCCCTTTTCCCCACGCTAAAGCGCGGGGCTAACCAACTCTGCGCCTCCGGCGCGTTTGTCCGGACATTGCTTATGCGGCCCTCAATAAAGCCCAGTTGATTTGATTGGCTTTATGCCGGGGATGAATCCCCGGCCTACCGCCCGAATGAGGTTTGCCGCAGTTTGTGACGCCGTGTGCTTTCAAAGCGCGAAATGATTCAGCGACTCCTTAGCCCTGTGCGGCTGCTTCGAGCTCCGCCCACTCATCCGCGGGCAGATTTAGATTCGCGGCGGCGATGTTCTCTTCGAGGTGGGCGACTTTTGAGGTTCCGGGGATGGGCAGCATTACCGGCGAGCGTTGAAGGAGCCATGCCAGCGATAATTGCGCGGGCGTGGCAGAGTGGGCGGCGGCGATGCGGGCCAGAACCTGCGCGGATGGGTGCTCGGGCTTGAGCAGCTTGCCGCCGGCGATGGGATACCAGGGCAGGAATCCGATGCCGTGACTCTGGCAATAGGTGAGCGTTTGGTCGTGGCGGCGGTCGGCCAGACTGTATCGATTTTGGACAGTCACGATTTCGACGATCTTGCGCGCGTCTTCAATTTCGGCGGGGGTGACCTCGCTCAAGCCGATGTGGCGGATCTTGCCTTGCTCCTGCATCCGCTTGAGCGCGCCCAGACTCTCTTCAAGGGGAGTGCGGGGGTCGATGCGGTGGAGCTGGTAGAGGTCGATGCGCTCGAGTTTGAGTCGGCGCAGGCTCATTTCCACACATTGGATGAGATAGCCGGCGCGGCCCACATACTCGGTTTTGGCTGGGCCCTGACGGGTGATGCCGCCCTTGGTGGCGATGACCAGGCCTGCGGGATAGGGCGCCAGCGCCTCGCCGATGAGCCGCTCGGCGATTTCGGGGCCGTAGGCGTCGGCGGTGTCGATGAGGGTTACGCCTAACTCGACGGCGCGTCGGAGAACGCGGCGCGCCTCGACTGGGTCGGCAGGCTCGCCCCATGCGCCGTCGCCAACGAGGCGCATGGTTCCGTAGCCGAGGCGGTGAACGGGGAGATCGCCGCCGATGAGGAATGTGCCGCTGGTTGCGGCGGAAGGGGTATGCGCGTCCATCATGGAATTGATGCTACGCCATGGCGGGACGGGTTGGGGTTCTGGGTATCCTTCATTTCGACAGAACAACGAGACGCAGGTCCTTCCGCTCCGCTTTGCTCCGGTCAGGATGACAGCAAAGAACTCCATCAGGCGATGCGGCGACGGAACCCCGGTGATTCCGATTGCGTATTCTTAGGTCAAGAGGATTTAGCCATGGGCAGCCAACCGTATTTCAACCCGCAGGCAGTTTTTTACCAGCATTATGAGGCGGTTCGCCGCGACGAGGTTGTGGGGATTCTGCTGGCGCTGTTTTTGGGAGGCTTCGGCGTTCACCATTTTTATCTGCGCCGGACCGGCCTGGGGATTCTCTACTGCTGCTTTTTCTGGTCGCCGATCCCGTGGGTTCTCGGCTTTGTGGAGTGCTTCTTCATGCCGGGGCGAGTGCGCGAGTTCAACGCGATTCAGGCGGCGGGAATTGCGGCCGCGCTGGGCATTCCCATGCCGGGCTGGGGCCCGCCGTTGAACGTGACGGTGAACATGCCGGGAGCGGGAAACTCTGCTGCTGCTCAGCCGACCACGATCGTCGCATGTGGACGCTGTGGCCAGACCAACGCGGCGGGAGCGCGGTTCTGCTCGGGGTGCGGGGCGGGGATGTGAAGGGCAGAGAATAGGGAATAGGGAATAGGGATTAGGGATTTGCGAGCCGAAGATCGATCATTCGATTTCTTCGATTAATTCTGCGGAGGGCATGCCTCAGGGGCTGAAGCCCGCGCTTCCTTCGGCCATGATCGGCACGACTGAAGTCGTGCCCTTTCAAAGCTTCGAGTTTATCCCGCTTCGTACAGAATATCCCGTCGATTGCTGTTCACTAACCACGGTCTACTGTCCACTATTCACTAACCACTGATCACTGTTCACTAACCACTAATCACTATTCACTAACCACTGATCACTGTTTCTTCAGCACTGCGGTGCTTTTTTCGTCGCCCAGGATGGCGCTTTCGAGGAGACGGAAGGACGAGGCTTTGTCGGGAGGAATTTCTACCTGGCGGACGACGTATTCGCGCTCGTAGTGGAGGAGGCCTGGTTTGGCCGAGACGGACGAGTGATAGCTGGCGAAGTCGAGGTCGATGTTTACGGGGTCAGGGGTCTCATCGACGACATAGCCGGGCGGGATGGCAATATCGAAGCTGTCGTGGAAATGGCCGGGATTGCCGAGTTCGATGGAATAGACACGCTTTTTGCCCTCCATAACGTCGGGCACGGAGCGGACGTGAGAACCGAGGACGCGCGGGCGCAGCAGCAGGAGGGTGCCTGCGGGGTGGGCGTAGTTGGATGCCGCCAGGTGCAGATCGAGGTCGAGGGGTTTATCGAGATCGGCCGTCTGGTGGAATTCGAATCCTTTGAAAGCCAGACCGGGCAGATCGGAACCGAGAGAGCGTTCGAGTGATTCGTGAAGCTCCCTGGAGTCGGCTTCTTTGATTCCGTAGCGCGCCCAGGTGGCGTCGTCGCCGGTGAAGACCTCATTGACATCTCCGGCCAGCGCGCCGTCTG
>Ga0302320_10022862_pt1 | contig 12305 bp, 8 predicted proteins | sample Bog_T0_3_FD_202130 | JGI IMG/M metagenome (GOLD analysis project Ga0302320, IMG submission 202130) | Peat permafrost microbial communities from Stordalen Mire near Abisko, Sweden - Bog_T0_3 | ecosystem: Environmental > Terrestrial > Soil > Wetlands > Peat | place: Sweden: Abisko, Stordalen Mire...
CTAGCGAGCGCGGTAAGCAGGAAGTGGAGAGGCATGAGGTTGCCGAGTGTGTCTTCGAAGCTGCCAAGCCTATCGTCTTTGATATTTCGCGCGATATTGAAGCCACTGGGCGATTTGTATTGGTCGACAACTACGAGATCGCTGGCGGCGGAATCATCACGGAAAACGCCTCTACTGCCGGTTCCAGTTTGCAGGAACACGTTCGGCAGCGGGAGGCCGGATGGGAGCAGAGTGCCATTCCGGTTGCAGCCCGCGCTGGCCGTTACGGTCACCGTTCGAAGTTCGTTGTCATAACAGGCGCGTCGGAATCCGTAAATAGGGCGATTGCACAAGCACTCGAAAAGCGCCTGTTCGACGAGTCCCGCTTGGCTTACTACCTTGGCGTCACAAACATCGACCGCGGTCTGGACAGCGATGTGCTCGATTCATTCGATCAGCGCGAAGAGCGTGTGCGGCGACTTGGTGAGTTGGCACGCATACTTACCGACAGCGGGCAGATATTCATTACGACTATTACCGATGTCGATGTGCATGACGTTAAACAGCTAATAGCGCTCAACGCCCCCAGTGAGATATTGGTCGTTGTCGCAGGTGCAACGGAGTATCAAGACGTTCATGCCGACGTGCAGATTTCTGACGGCCAAGACCTTCATTCAGCCGTCGAGCAGGTGTATAAGTATCTCCAAGAGCAGGAAGTTATTCCAGATTATTGCATTTGACTTAGCCGATCCTGATGCGTTGACGGCGAATGGAACAGGGCAGTTTATTCTGAGTTAGACTTTCCGGACCACTCAGGCATTTCTTGGCGTCTGGGCTGTCTGAAAGATGAAATGCCGGTGCGAAGCAAGTTGCTGAAGCGACGGATCGCGTTCTTTCACGCCGTGTCTTGTCATGCGCTGAAGGAGACTGACCAGAGTGCAAACGGATTGGTCCCGATAAATCGACCAGTGCCCTCCGAAATCGGCTTGTAGTAAGTTCACCAGATCGTCGCGCTTTTCGGGACCGCAGAGATACATGTGGGCACGATTGATAAAGTTCCGAAGTACGCTCCCATCTGCAATCGCAACGTACTCGTCTAGAAAGGGCCGCGACTATGGAACCACATGCTCTTGGAGGTAGAAGTGGGGCCGATTGAACCTCAGGCAGCAGTTTTCTCCCTTAGCGAAGAGAGCTGATTTTCGGCTCTTCTGCACACGTACTTCGGTTGCCCCAATCATGACGCGATAGTCGATGATGTCTCCGAGATAGGTTTTTTGCTTGATGAATCCTCGGATCCCGTCGTCCCTGGTGAGCTCGATCTCCGATGGCCTACAGGCGAGAGTTATTCGCGGACCGGGAGGCAGATTGGAGGGCAGGTCGCAAGTGACAGGGCCGCAAGCCTCAGAATTTGCGACATAGATAGCGCCATCGGCGACAGTAGCGGGGAGAAAGTTCGAGAGTCCAATGAAGCTGAAGATAAAACGGTTCGCGGGCTTGGTATAGATGTCCAGGGGCGTACCAACCTGTTGTGCGACCCCATCGCGCATCACCAGAATACGGTCGGACAGCGCCATTGCTTCCGACTGATCGTGGGTAACGAAAATAATGGTGAAGCCGAACTTTCTCTGCAGATCCTTGATCTCGAAACGCATTTCCTCGCGCAGCTTCGGATCAAGATTGGAAAGCGGCTCGTCCAGCAGCATGACGGATGGATTGATGGCGATGGCGCGGGCCAAGGCAATGCGCTGTTTCTGTCCGCCGGAGATTTCGTTCGGATAGGCTGTTTCGTATTTTTCGAGGCCGGTGTGCAGGATCGCTTTCCTGGTGCGCTCGGCGATTTCCGTGCGGCTGAGGCCGCGGATCTGCAGAGGGAAAGCAACATTATCGAAGACGTTCAGATGCGGCCACACGGCAAAGGCCTGGAAAACCATACCAAAGTTCCGCTTCTCCGGAGGAAGATAGTATTTTTTCACGCTGGAGGACAGCAGGCGACCGCCGACCGAAATCTCACCCTCATCGAGGTCTTCGAAGCCGGCCACCATTCTCAGCGTAGTGGTCTTGCCGCAGCCCGAAGGCCCCAGCATGGAAAAACATTCGCCCTGCTCGATATCGATGTTCAGGTCGCTGACGGCCGTGACCTTACCGAAGCGCTTTGTGACGTGTTCCAGCTTTACATAGGACACGATTATTCGCCCTCCAGCTTCGACCGAGTGACCCGCTTGATGACCAATTGGCCGATGACGATAATGACCAAGGCAACCGACGCGAGGGCAGCCGCATAAACCGTCTCGCCGTCTTCGTTCAGCGTGTAGATGGCAACACCGATGGTGCGTGTTTTGGGGCCATAGAGCAGCACTGAGGTGGTCAGTTCGCGGAGGGCAGGCAAGAAGATTAAGAAAAAAGCGGCGACCATGCCCGGCTTGATCAGCGGGATGACGATGTCTTTCAGAGCCTGCCAGTGCGTGGCTCCGCAGGCACGCGCAGCTTCTTCCAGCGAGTCATGCACCTGTTCGAGCGCAGCCGAGTTGGACTTCAACGAAAAAGCCATGTAGCGCGCGATGTAGGCTATCAGGATGATCCAAGCCGTGTTGTAGAGGTTGACTCCGAAGCGGCCGCTCCACATCAGGATCACGCCCAGGGCGATCACCGTGCCAGGCAACGAGAAGGGCAGCACGCCGAGGAACTCCAGCAGAAACTTGCCGCGCACTTTCATCTTGACGATCACGTAGGAGATGAGAGTGCCGACCAGCATGGTGACTAAGGCCGCCGCCAGGGAGATATAGAAGCTGTTCCAGATGGCATCCTGCGTCATCTTCCATTCGAAGAGAATGTACTTGATGTTGTCGAGCGTCATATTCGCGGCCGTGAACTCCAGTCCATAGGTCTTGAGCGTCCCAACCATGAAGATGGTGACTGTCGGCAGCACGACGGTGATCGCGATGTAGATAATGCTGAGAATTAATAGCGGGATCTTCATCCCGCGCAACTTCAGCAGCACTGGCCGCATACTCTTGCCGGAGATCACTTGAAAGCGTCCGGCCTTCAATATGAAACTCTGCAGGTAAAGAATGACTCCGGCCGAGACCACGAGGATTGTCGAGAGGATGGTTGCAGTGCGAATTGCCGAGAAATTTCCGCCACTCTGGTAAATACGCTCGTAAATCTTGGTAGGAATGTTGTAGATTCCGACCTCACTGCCGAGAATAGCGGGCACGCCGAAGTGGGCGAGTGAATACAACGCAACCAGGAGCGCGCCGGCGCCAATACTGGGCATCATGAGCGGCAGTGTGATTCTGCGCGTGATGGTGAACAATCCCGCGCCGGAGATGCGGGCCGACTCCTCGAGCGTCGGGTCCATTCGCTCAAGCGCCCCCGAGACCTGGATAAAGACAAACGGAAATAGATACATCGTCTCAACCGCAATAATGCCGGCCAAGCTATAAATATTGAAGGGCGCACTCTCCAGGCCAAAGCTGCTCATCAGTAGCTTGGTGATGTATCCCGAACGCGGGGACAGCAACATCTTCCAGGCCAGCGCTCCGATGAAAGAGGGCAGCATAAACGGGATAAGAAATAATAGCTTCATCGTGCCCTTGAAGGGCAGGTCTGTCCGCGAGACCAGCCAGGCGAAAAAGACTCCGATGAAGGTGCTGAACAGCGTTACCCCGGCAGCGATGACCAGCGAGTTCTTGAGCGCCTCATAAGTATCCGGCTCGGTCAGTACCTGTACAACGTCTTTGATATTGAAATGCCCGTCGACGAAGAAGGCTGTCCCCAAAATGAGAAGCACCGGGATGGCAACTACCACCACGAGCACGAGCACCGAGAGGGCGAGCAGTATCTCGGCAATTCCCATCGATTTCAAATGTCGAATCACTGTGCGGCCTCCGCGGCGACTGCCAGCTCTTTTTCGCGGAACCACTTCAGGTCAAAGAAGCGCAGTCCCACCGTGTCTCCTTCGCGGAAGATGCAGCTCTTGGTGAGAACCTCGTAAATATCCTTTTGCGCGCGAATCTCCACCTTTCCGACCGAGACGCGGTAGTCCATGACTGGACCCAGGTAAACCGCACGCCTCACGACACCCCAGTTATCGCTCACCTTTGCCGAAAGATCGACATCGTGAGGACGGCACCCAGCAACCAGGGTTCCGGAGCGAACGGCCTCGATCTGCTCGGCGTCCAGCGGACAGTCCAGAACGGAATCGCTACCCATGACGTACACGCTTCCGCTCCGCCACTCCAGCGGAATGAAATTGGACACGCCCATGAACTTGAAAACGAAGCTGTCGGCTGGTTTTTCGTAGATATCGTCGGGCGCGCCAACCTGACGAATCACGCCGTTCTCGTCCATGACCGCCATGCGGTCTGAGATCGCCAGCGCGACCTCCTGGTCGTGGGTGACGTAGAGAATCGTGACCCCGGTGTTCTTCTGTAATTCCTTGATCTCGAATCGCATCTCCTCGCGGAGGTTGGCGTCGAGGTTCGACAGAGGCTCATCGAGCAGCATAATCTGCGGACGGGAGATAAGAGCGCGGGCAAGCGCAACGCGCTGCTGCTGCCCGCCTGAGAGTTGAAACGGAAGACGGTCGCCCAACCCTTCCAGTCCTACCATGGCAACTGTTCTAGCCGTGCGTTCCGCCGCCTCGGCACGAGTGACCTTCTGGATGGTGAGCGGATATATGATATTCTCCGCCACCGTCTTATGCGGCCAAACCGCATAGTCCTGGAAGACAATGCCTATGCGCCGCTTCTCTGGAGGGAGAAATACACCGCGGGCCGGGCTTGACACCAAGGTGTCGCCGATCCAGATCTCTCCGCTATCCGGCTGCTCGAAGCCGGCAATCATTCGCAAAACGACCGTCTTGCCACAACCCGAGGGTCCGAGGAATGTGAAACATTCGCCATCCTGGATGGTCATGCTCAGGTCATGCACTACTGTGTGCTTACCATAAGCTTTACAGACCTTTTCCAAACGCACGCTCGCCATGCCGCTAGTGCGCTCGCATGATGGATTCGAATCGCTTAATGATCGACTGCTTCTCGCGCATAGTTTTGGCGTAGTCCAGTTGCATGGCCCGCCTGATGGCATCGGAAGTAGAAGGTAGCCCGAATTTGCCCATTCCGGCAACGTCGGAGCGTACCGGAAGTGTCCCAGAGGCGGCGATGATAGTCTGGCCTTCCTTGGAGAGCAGGAAGTCAATGAATTTCTGTGCGGCGTTTTGGTTTGGTGTGCCCTTGATGATGGCGACAGGGCTGGGGATAACTAACATTTCCTTCGGGAATACGAAACCAATGTTCGCGCCCTTTTCCATCTTGTCGGTCACGATGTAGTCGACGCCGAGCGTACCTTTGAGATCGCCAGAAGCAGTGTCATCTACCACCTGGCCGGAACCCTGCCCCATGAGTGCGCCATTGGCCTTGAGTTTCTGGATGAAGTCCCAGCCGAGGTTGTTGGTAATCATGGCGACACTCATGAATGCCGTACCTGAGAGTGCCGGATTCGCAATGGCGAAGCCGCCCTTGAAGCGTGGGTCGAGCAGGTCTTGCCAGGTCTTCGGCGGATTTGTCACCTTCTTGGTGTTGTACGCGATGCCTAGCGTCCCAAGGCGGGCGGGGGTAAAGAAGCCGTCGGGATCCTTCACTGGGCTCTGCACAAACTTAGCCTCGGGCGAAACGTACCTCACAAACATGCCCTCACTCTTAAGCTGATAGAAGTCCGGCACCTCACTGTGCCAGAGCACATCCACGGTCATTCTGCCCGACTGGCGTTCGGCGGCAATCTTGGCCATAAGCTTGCCGGCCCCAGCCGAATAGTAATCGAACGCAACTTCCGGGTGCCTCTTGACAAACGCGTCGCGTAGCTTCCCGATAAGGCTCTCCTTCATCGAGGTGTACACCATCAGGCGCTCCGGTGGCGCTGCAAAAGCAAATGAAACATTGCTGAGAATAAAAGCGAATAGCAGAATGATAAAAAGTAATTTTCTCATTTGGATTCCTCCTACAGCACAAACCGCTTCAGCAGATTTACAGGCGTCGGCGGCGCGAGTTCCCGCACCACCAGGAAAATCACCGTGGTGCATTGAAACGCGTACTGGGTTGAGATTGCTTCGCATGAGCAGGGTAGCAGGATGAGCGCACCGTGTAAACGTTAATTTCCTTGTAATGCCATGGTTTTGCTTCGCCCTTCGTACCAACTTGTTATCGTAACGGACAGCGCGTCATCCGAACCCATGGTGTTCCACAAGGCGATCTCCTCAATCACCCGTTCATGCTTCGCAGCGTCGCGGTTTCATTTCCGAACCAGTTAGCAGCGTGAGGCAGGTACAGCTAGTTGGAACGTGTGTACCACAACAGAGTAACCACAAGGATGACAAGCCTCTACCTAAACCTTTGTCTTTCCTTTGGTAATTCTTTGGACAGAATTAGGGATTAATAAAATTACAGTTTGCGGGCATAGTGGGTGCATTGCCTTTCTTTGTCGCAGTTCCCCTGAGTTCCTCGGCACTTACCACGCCTCCGATGTTATTCGCGAAACCAATTCCTCGAATTCCGCCTCGTCAAAGCACCTACTTTGGAATGCAAAGTGCCAGAAGGAATTCCGTCAAGGTAATGAAAGTGATTTTCAGTTCACTCCTGGGTAAGAAGTCGGCATTAACCAGGTGCATTGTGCGAGGTTACACAAATGGTAGCGCGCCCGTGGAGTCACTCAATTTTGCGTATGCACGGCAACCTTGCGATATCTGCGAGCCAAGGCCGTGCTTCGCTCAGCGAATCCGCTGTCGGGAGGTCAGGATGCTAAGCATTGATACTCACGCGTCGTGTGCTACTTGTGGACGATATCGAGGATGCACGAATGTCGTGGGGGACGTTTGGGCGTTTTACTACTGTCCGCAGTGTGCCAACTGCATGCAGCATCTGTGCATCGCCGACGCTGCATTACTGGCATCAGTTAGCCGCCTCACGGTGTATTGGTGGGTAAGCGGGGCTAGTCCACTGGACGACTCTGCCCTGCGAACATCGTGTCATCTGCCTTGAATCACTGATTGCGACAGCGCAGATGGCGGCCAGTGACGCCCATGTGTTGGAAGACTCTCCGGCACTACTAATGCCGCCACCACCGTTTTGGGAAATCCATTTTCCAGCCACCTACGACTTGATCGGTATGGGGGAACCCGAAGATCTGAGTACCGGTGAATCATGCGTGAAAGCTCGTACCGCCGCATGCGGATATCGACAGAACTTAACTCCGAACAGTTGACGATCTATCGAGTTTGAAACAGTACAACACCTGTCGCAGTAGTGCAACTGAGCGTCGGTGTCTTCGGGAAAGCGATAGGTAGGGGGCAAACGATGAAGATGATGAAAACTTCCGGGGAGTCAGTAGCGAAAATGCAAGCGCCACTCGCTGCCTACCACTTCACCATCTTTCCTTTACTTACTCTCCCCTCTCATCCAACCGGCAACTGCCAAAACAACTTGCAATAAGCAGGAGGAGACAGCATGGTTACGAATAAGAGAAGTTGGTTGTGGCTGGTAGTGCTGCTTGGCAGTATTGGCAGCGTGACCGTGAGTGCCCAATCATTCCGGGTGCAATGCCCAACCAGCACCATCACCCACCCGGTGGCGGTCAACAATAACTCAGAACCGCCGTACACGGGACCAACGACATTTGCGCCAGGGTCGGCTGGATATCAAACGCCCAGCGCAAAGGTGAACGGCGCGATCAAGTGCCAGCAGATTTCAGGCGGCGACGGTTACGCGACAATGGGCGACGGCACGCAGACGTTTATGTTCTCTTTCGGGCCTTTGTCCGGGCTCGCGGACATGGCTAACGGCCTTCCGGGTACGGAGTTCCCGAATGTGTTTAACACGACTTATTCGGGCACGCTCATGCCTGGTGATCCCGCTACTACGGATGGCCTGCCTACCAACACGTGGCCTCCTGTTAACAACCTGGGAGCGTTCACTTATAACGGCGCCGTGGGTCTCGCTCCTGACCTGGATGCTATAGGCGATGGGCTTTGCACCGCCCCCTGTCTAGACGGACACGTGGATCCACGCCAGATCATGGATGTCGGCGTAATGAACGGCAACATTCCGGCTCCGTTGATGGCAATCGACGAGGATGACGAATACTTCCTCACACTTACTAACGTGGGCATGATTATGCGACCCGATCTGTTTGAGCAACACACCGTTCACTTCCATGGTTATCCCAATGCCTCGGCGTTTTATGACGGCGTTCCGGACGCCTCGATAGCGATTAACATCGGTGGCAGCTTTACCTATTACTACCTTGCCCCGGACGCAGGCACTTACTTCTGGCACTGCCATATTACGCCTCCCGAACACTTACAGATGGGTATGGTCGGGCAGATGTATGTGCGCCCGCGTCAGAATCGAGTGGCAAGCACAACAACCCTCTATGCTGCTCTCCAGCAGCAGGAGTTGGATCCGCGCACGGCTTGCAATTCCGCCGCTGATATTCTGTGCAGCAATCCGCTGCCGGCGGTAAATACCGGAGTTACAGGTGGCGGCAAGTATGCCTATAACGACGGTGACGGATCGACGGCATACGACGTAGAGTATCCCATTCAGATACACGGCTTCGATCCCAACTTCCATTTTGTCGGCATGACTTTCAACCCAGAAGGTTTTACCGATATGAAGGATAAGTATTTTCTGCTGAACGGGCGGAGTTATCCCGACACGGTCACGCCCGGTCCAATGCAAACGCAGACAGCTGACGGCAGGAGGCATTTCTCACAGCCGCTGCCTTCGATCATCGAAATTACAGCGGGCCAAAAGGCGCTCTTGCGCATCTCCGACCTAGACGTTACGGAGTATCAGACGCTGGCTTCCTATGGGATTCCGATGCACGTCGTCGGATACAACGCCAAACTGCTGCGCGACCAAGCCGGAAACAACATGTATTACTACACCAACTCAATCACGCTGGCTGGGGGTGAGTCGCTCGACGTGATTCTGGATAGCGCTGGCATTCCCAAGGGAATCTACTACCTCTACACCCCGCAACTCGACCACCTGTCTAACGATGCCGAGAACTTCGGCGGACTTATGACCGAGGTTCATGTCAATTAGGAGAGCAGCAATGAGGCCGACGAATATGAAACAAGCGATTTTGAAGACACGATTGCTTCTGGCGATGGCAGTGGCCCTGTGGCTCACGGCGACGGCTCACGCAGCGGCTCCTGGCATCACCGGCCCTACGTTCAACCTGATAGCGCAAACCGCTTTCCTCAACCAGCCGGACGGGTCAACCGTCTACTCCTGGGGATACGGGTGCAACGGATCGCCGACTGGCTATGCTCCGGCGGCGATTACGAACGCCACTTGCCCCTCAATGCAAGTTCCCGGCCCGACGATGATCGTCACGGAAGGACAGATTGTCACCGTGACGCTGACGAATGGTCTCCCCGCGGCGGCCGGAAATACGTCGATTCTGTTTCCCGGCTTTGCGGTTGCAGCGACGGGCGGGACGGTCGGGCTGCTGGCGCAGGAGGCTGCGCCAGGTGGCACGGTGACGTACACGTTCACTGCTTCGTCGCCGGGGACACACTCCTACTACAGCGGCACGCAAAGCGACCTGCAAGTAGAGATGGGATTGTACGGCGCGATCATTGTGCTCCCGAAGACCGTTCCAGCCGCTTGCACAACCGGGCTGGCTGCTTCGAACCTGACTGCGGAAGCACACTGGGGCGAACATGATTTCCGGTTGGCCCCAGCGGCCTACGACCACGCCAGGAGTTGCTACGACCGGGAGTACCTATTTCAGTTCTCCGAGATGGATACCAACATTCACAGACAGGCATTAGCACAGGTGACCGACCCAGCACGGATGGCACTCTGTGCAACTGGGGCTGCAACTCCGGGATGCAGTCTCGAGGTTCCGACCGAGCCTTACCATCCCGCGTACTTCCTGATTAACGGACGCTCAATGCCGGATGACATGGATCCCAACTACGCGCTCGAGTATCCGCACCAGCCCTACAACGGGAATCCGCACATGCATCCGGGAGAACAGGTGCTGATTCGCGTTATCGGCCAAGGCAGGTGGCAACATCCGTTCCACGAGCATGGCAATCACGTACGCATCCTGGGGCGCGACGGAAACCTGATTCTGAGCGCGACTGATTCGAATAGTCTCGCTGGGCCGCTATTGTTTACCACGACGACGACTCCGGGACTTGCCTTCGATGGAATCTTCTACTGGACAGGCAGAGGTCTGAACTGGGATGCGTACGCTCATAATCCCAACTCCACGGATGCCAACGCCAAGCTTCCCTGTACTCCGGATGCAAACGGCTATAACACCAGTGCTCCGACGGCGATCAACTATTACGAGTGGTGCCAGGACCACAACAAGCCACTTCAGGTCGCTCCGTTCGGCGATGTTGCGGCGGGCGGCCCAGTCACTCTGCCCGATGCGAACATCCTCACGAACGGCGCCTGGTACAGCGGCAGTCCGTATCTTGGGCCGGATGCGACCGCCCGAGCCACTGGACCCAATAGCTCTTTCCTGCCCGCCAATACACAGGCCAACCCGTCCGCAGAACGCGGCTTTGCATTCATGTGGCACTCGCACAACGAGCGCGAGATCACTACCAACAACGTTTTTCCCGGCGGAATGATGATGATGATGCTGGTCGATTCCCGGGAATTTGTAATTGACGAGTCCAACTAACGAGGAGAGACGAATGGGATCCACTATTCTCAAGAAACTGAAAACAGCGGTACTCGTAGCAACTGTTCTCCTCGTCGGAGTGGGTATCACAGTCGCTCAACAGCAGGTGAATCTGACCGCAGGCCCAGCGACGGCCATCATGCCGGATGGCACAGCGGTGCCGATGTGGGGCTACAGTTGCGGTGCCGCCGTGGGCTCCACTGCGACCTGCGCCAAATCGAATCCAACGGCAATTGGCTGGTCTCCTGTCGTGATTACGGTTCCGACGGGGCAAGACCTGACGATCAGCCTCACCAACAATCTTTCGTTTGGCGCGAATTCGGTACCCACCTCACTCGCGATCGTGGGTCAGTTGGGCGGCGGTCTCGGCACCACGGCAACCACCACACCGAGTCCGGCCCACGCGACCCAGGCAACAACCTGGCCCACTGCGAGCGTTGCAGGCATAACGAATACGCCCCCCGCGCAGGGACCACGCGTGCAGTCATTCAATACAGAAGTGGCTGCGGGTTCAACAACCGCACTCACCTGGAAAGCACCTCGGCCCGGAACGTACCTGATTGAGTCCGGCACGCACCCTTCGATCCAGGGCCCCATGGGGCTCTATGGAGTACTGGTAGTAACTTCTGCTCCATCGGGCGCTACTGCGGGCGCCGCTTATCCTGGCGTGAGTTACAACGCCGAAGTCCCGTTACTACTCAGTGAAATCGATCCGGTCCAAAATAACGCAGTCAGCGCTGCGGTCAACACCGTTGGATTCAGCGAGACTGCAGTTTGGTCCGGCCAGTCCGGCGGCTGCGGCAATCCTAGTTCGTCGACTTACCACACCTGTTATCCGCCAGCAGTGAACTACACGCCACTGTATTACCTCTTCAACGGGGTCGCGTTCAACAAAACCAGCGCCTCGGCGTCGTTGTTTACAACGACGCCCGCTGCGGGAGTCTCCGGAAACGTTTTGGTACGCTTCGTGAATGCTGGTTTGCGCATGCACGTGCCCGCGATCGTCGGATCACAAACAGGAACGTCTGCGGCGGTTGGATTCTCACTGATCGCGGAAGACGGCAACCCTCTCCCCGGCCTGCCCCGAGTGCAGAGCGAAGTGTTCATGGCAGCGGGCAAGACGTACGACGTGATGATAAATGTGCCTGTCACGTCTACAACTCCGGCCTTGGCGGTATACGACCGAGAGTTGAGCTTGTCGGGCAACGCTATCGGGCGCGACGCCGGAATGTTGGCTTACATCAGCGTCAATGGCGCCGGGCTCCCAGCCGCCAGTGCGCTCGCGAGTGCAGTAGCTAACCCGGATATCTATAACTCCGTGGTTCCGGGCCAGACACTAACTGTGTCCGATCCAGGGAAGGGCGTGATCGCCAACGACATTAATGTCTATGGCGTTAAGGTCTACACACCTCCCGCTAAGGGCACACTTACTCTCAACACGAACGGCACCTTTACCTATGTTCCCAATGCTGGATGGACCGGAGGGGACTCGTTCGTTTATCAGGCGAATGGAACCGGTCCCACCGCCACGGTGACGCTGGGTGCGGCACCGATTGAGGCTGCTGGCGGCATCACCGTTAACAACCTTACCTACACGTCGAAGGTGGCGACGTACCTGAAAA
>Ga0302320_10022863_pt1 | contig 12305 bp, 14 predicted proteins | sample Bog_T0_3_FD_202130 | JGI IMG/M metagenome (GOLD analysis project Ga0302320, IMG submission 202130) | Peat permafrost microbial communities from Stordalen Mire near Abisko, Sweden - Bog_T0_3 | ecosystem: Environmental > Terrestrial > Soil > Wetlands > Peat | place: Sweden: Abisko, Stordalen Mire...
AACCTCGGGCTGCGCGCGAAGTACATCGGCACCGTCGGCGACGATGAGCGAGGCCGCATCCAGATGGAAAGCCTGCGAAACTGCGGAATCAATCTCGACCACATCCAGCAGCGAATCAACTGCCCCAATCAGTCGGCGTACATCGTAATCGATCAATCCACCGGGGAGCGTACTGTTTTCTGGAATCGGCCGGATTGCCTGCGGATCGCGCCCGAAGAGATCACGGAAGACCAGATTGCCTGCGCCAGACTGCTGCACATTGACGGCCACGATACAGCCGCCGTCGAGCACGCCGCGCGAATCGCGCGCGGCCGCGGGATACCGGTGACCGTCGATGTGGACACAATTTATCCGGGGTTCGGCAAAGTGCTGCCGCTGATCGATTACCTGATCGCCAGTTCGGAGTTTCCCGGCCGCTGGACGAATCTTACGGATCCTTTCGAAGCACTCGCGGCGATTCAGGCGCAATACGGCATGCGGGTAGCGGCGATGACACTCGGCGCTCACGGAGCGCTGGCCCGCGCGGACGCCCGGTATTTTTATTCGCCAGGCTTCATCGTGGATTGTGTCGACACCACCGGCGCTGGTGACGTCTTTCACGGGGCATTCTGTTATTCTGTGTTGCAGAAGATGCCACTCGCCGAAGCGCTCGAATTTTCCAATGCCATGGCGGCGCTGAACTGTACGGGAACGGGTGCGCGGGGCCACATAGCCGCGCTCGAAGAAGTGCGGTTACTGATGGCTCGCGGGGTGCGGCTTAGCCGGCCCGATATCGCGGGCAGGGCACAGGCCGCTTAATGTTTCCCCTTCGGGACGATCGTCCCACCTATACCCCGCCGGTCGTCACCACGCTGCTCATCGTCGCATGCGCATGTGTCTTCCTGCACGAAATCACGCTGGATGACTTTTCGCGCAACTATTTTGTCGAGAAATACGCCGTGGTGCCTGCTCACCTGAACCCAGTCACCCTGGTGACCTCATTGTTCGTCCATGCCGGATGGATGCACATCATCGGGAACATGCTGTTCCTTTGGGCGTTCGGCAAGAGCCTGGAAGATGCGATGGGGCACGTGAAGTTCTTCAGTTTTTACATGCTGTGCGGAGTCGCGGCGGGCGTCGTGCATGTATTCTTCAACTACTACTCCCGCGTGCCCACAGTGGGCGCGAGCGGCGCGATTGCGGGGGTGATGGGGGCCTATCTGATCAAGTTCCCGAAGGCCTGGATTCATACCCTGGTCTTCATCGTGGTGTTCGTCACGACCGTGGATATCCCGGCCTGGTTCTTCACCATCTTCTGGTTTGTCACGCAACTGTTCAGCGGTTTCGGCTCCATCACCCAGACCCAGATTTCCGACGGCGGCACCGCTTGGTTTGCCCATATCGGCGGGTTCCTGGCCGGTATGCTGCTGGTTACCGTCATGGGTACGCGCAACCGCTATGTCCGCCGCCAGGAGAATGTATGGTAGACGTACTGGCCATTGCCGCGCATCCCGATGACGTGGAGCAAACCTGCGGTGGTACCCTGCTGCGTATGGCGGAAGCCGGCTATTCGACCGGCATTATCGATCTGACGGCGGGCGATATGGGGACGCGCGGTTCGCCCGAGATCCGTGTGGAGGAATCCGAGGTGGCAGCGCGGATACTGGGCGTAACCCATCGCGAGAATCTGCACTTCCCCGACGCGCGCCTCGAAAACTCGATGGCCGGACGCATGACCGTGGCGCACCGGATCCGCGAACTGCGTCCGAAGACCGTAATTCTGCCGTATTGGACTGGCCGGCATCCCGATCATTACCGGGCGGCCGAGATCGGCTATGAAGCCTGCTTTCTGGCTGGTCTTAAAAAGATCGATCAATACACCGAGCCGCACCGCCCGCACAAGATCATCTACTCGTCGCTCTACGCGAACGTCACGCCGTCGTTCGTGGTGGATATTTCGCGCTGGTTCGACAAGCGGATGGAATCTCTGTTCGCCTACCGGTCGCAATACGGGCCTGTAGAGGAAGGGCAGACGCTCTTCCCCGATGAGGCGGAAATCCGCGAGCGTTTGGCGGCGATCGCGCGCTTCTACGGAAATTTGATCGGCGTGAAGTATGGCGAACCATTTGCCGTGAAGGAGACGATGAGGATAGACGACGTTGTCGCCTTTCCCGTCCGCAGTGTGTGAGCGAATTACGCTGGCACCCGCTGCTGCGGGAGTGGGTATCGGTAGCGGCCGCGCGGCAGAACCGCCCGCAGATGCCAACGGACTGGTGCCCCTTCTGCCCTGGTTCGGGCAGGGTGCCGGACCATTACGAGACGCTGCTCTATCCCAACGATTTCGCCGCATTCAGCCCGAATAACCCGCCGTTTGAAGACAAGCCCGGCATCTTCGCGACGACCGGCAGCCGGGGTTCCTGCGATGTAGTGCTCTATCACCCCGATCACAATCTGACGCCCGCCGCGATGTCCGCCGATCATTGGGCCAAAGTGGTCGAACTGTGGCGCGCCCGCACCGAGGAGTTGTTCGCCAACCCGGATATCGCGTTCGTCTACATCTTCGAAAACACGGGCGAGGCGATTGGCGTGACCATGCCGCATCCTCACGGGCAGATTTACGGGCTTCCGATGGTGCCTCCGCTGGTCGCGAGGGAACTGGATTCCGCACGTGCGCACATGGAGGCTGAAGCCGAGTGCCTGTACTGCCGGTTGCTGGCTGAAGAACTGAAGGAGGAGAAGCGGGTAGTTATCGAGTCGGAGCATTTTGTGGCGTTCGTGCCGTTTCATGCCCGTTGGCCGGGTGAAGTCCAGATCTATTCGCGGCGGCACGCGCAATCGCTGGCGGACCTGAGCGAGGCGGAACGATCGGAGCTTGCTCGCGTCATCAAGTCCGTTCGGATGAAGTACGATAACCTGTGGGGCTTCGCGATCCCCCTCATGATGGCCGTGCGGCAGCGGCCATATCTTCACTTCCACGTGGAGTTCATGCCCATCCAGCGCAGCGCCACGAAGATCAAATATCTGGCCGGGGTGGAATCGGGCCTGGGGCTGTTTCTCAACGACACCGTGGCGGAAGAAAAGGCCGCGGAACTGCGGGACGCCCAGGGTTACGACGGGGGTTACGACGCTGACGCGTAGACCATCGCGATGATGCCGACCACGCAGGCGAGAAAGATGCTGTGCCGCAGAGTGAACCTGAACAGCTTGCTTTCATCGGCCGCGGCGAGACCGGTGGCGGCGGCGGCTACCGCGATATTCTGCAGGCTGATCATCTTACCCATGACGCCGCCGCTCGAGTTCGCGGCAGCCATCAGGACCGGGCTGATGTGAAGCTTCTGGGCCGTGATGACCTGGAGGCTGCCGAACAAAGCGTTGGCGGAAGTATCGCTGCCGGTGAGGAAGACACCGACCCAGCCCAGCAGCGCTCCAAAGAACGGGAACAGGCTGCCAGTCGCGGCAAACGTGAGCCCCAGAGTACCGGTCGCACCCGAGTAGTTCATGAGGAAGGCCAGGCCGAGAACCACGGCTATGGTCACTTCCGCGAGGACCAGTTGCCGGGCGGTGCGGCCGACGACGCGGACGAAGGCCGCGGGTTTTATGCGACACACAAAGGCGGAGAGTATGGCTGCCACTAAGCAGGCGGTTCCCGACGCCGAGAGCCAGCTGAAAGTGTACAGCGCATCGTAGGGCGTGGCACGAACGGCGACCGGAGGCATCCGTATGATGAGGCGGTGCAGTCCGGGCCAGGGAAACTTGAGGGCGGCGCTTGCGAGTTGCGTCTGGATAGGCGGATAGCCCCACGCGGCGACGCAAACGACCAGCAACGCGAACGGCGCCCAGCCGGCACAAACCCGGCGTACGGGGATGACGGAGCGCGGATGCGGGGCGCCATCGCCTTCCAGCTGAAAGGAGTCGCTCGGGCTCCAGAACTGAAGGAGCAGCACCAGAGCTCCCATCGCGGTTATCGAGGCGAGGATATCGGTCAGGCCGGCGCGGGTGAGTTCGGTGCCGACGTAGTTCGATACCAGGAACTGCATGCCGCCGAAAGAGACTCCGCAAAGAATCGCGGCGGGCAGGACGCCCCGCAGGGCTTTCCAGCCTCCCATCGTAAGGATCAGATAGGCCGGGATGAAGAGGGACACCGGAGCACAGAAACGGCCCACCCAGCCGCTCAGCTGCAGCAGAGGTAAGCCGGTCACCGCAGCCAGCATGATCAGCGGCGTCCCGATGGATCCGAAGGCCACGGGCGCGGTGTTGGCGAGCAGGCAGATGGTCGCGGCGCGAAATGGCTTAAAGCCGAGGCCGGTCAGCATCGCGGCCGCTACGGCAACAGGCGTGCCAAAACCCGCCGCGCCTTCGATGAAGGCGCCGAACGCGAAGGCAATCAGAAGGGCCTGCAATCGGCGGTCAGCTGTCAGGTTGGCAACGGAGCTGCGGACGATGTCAAACCGTCCGGTGGTTACCGTGATGTTGTACAGCAGTACCGCCGTGAACACGACCCAACCAATCGGGAACAGGCCTTGCGCGGCCCCGTAGGCGAAGGCGCTGGCAGCGAGGAACACGGGCATACCGTAGACGGCGATGGCCACGATTGCCGCCGTGGCCAGCCCCGCGAGGGATGCTATCCAGGCGGCTTTACGAAGTCCAGCCAGGACGATGAGGAGGGCGGCTACGGGGAGCGCGGCCACGATAGCGGAGAGGGGCAGACTATTGCCGACGGGGGTGTACTGATGTTGCCACATGGGTGGACCAAATCATATCATTACGAGTTCTTCAGGATGTGGGAAGCGAAGTCTTCCATGCTGTCCACGAGAAGATCGGGCGGGCAGTCGCCCAGTGTCTCCGGCTGGAATCCCCAGGTAACCCCGCAGGCCCTGACTCCGGCGTTGCGCGCGGTCTGCATGTCGACGATACTGTCGCCCACCATCCAGGTCTCGTCTGGCGCGATGCCAGTCTCCGTGCGCAGGGTATCGATGCCGATCGGGTGCGGCTTCTTGTGGCCGAAGCTGTTGCCGCCGTAGACCCTGATCATCATGGGGCTGAGGCCGAAGAAGTCCATGATGGCGTGACTGATCCGCACCGGCTTGTTGGTCAGTACGGCAAGCGGTATTCCCGCCGCGTGAAGCTGGTCGAGCGATTGGCGGACTCCGGGGTACAGCTCAGTTGCATCCACCGCGTGCTCCCGGTAATACGCCAGAAAGAACGCGAGCGCGTGACGCACTTCGTCTTCGGTCGCGTCCGGTCCCATTGCTTTGCGGATCAGCACCGGCGCGCCGTTGCCGACGTACGAGAAGACCGTCGAGTGCTCGAGCGGCGGCTTACCCATTTCAGCGCGGGTCGCATTGACCGCGTTGGCGAGGTCCAGGCGGGAATCGATGAGGGTGCCGTCGAGATCGAAGATCAGCAGAGGCAAGAGCTAGGAAGCCTTACGCCGGGGCGTCGTTTTGCGGGTTGCCGTTTTCGCGCGGGACTGCGGCTTGCGGCGGGGATGCTTGCCATCGATCTGGAACTGGGTCATCTTCCTTTGCAGGGTGTTGCGATGGATCCCCAGCAGCTTGCTGGCCTCCGACTGATTCTGGTTCGTCTTCGCCAGCGCGCGCCCGATCATGCCTTTTTCCAGGATCTCGACCGCTTCCTCCATGAAAAAGCCCCCGCCTACCAGATGATCGATCAGCTCGTCAAAACTCTCTTTCATTTCTCTCCGATTGCCCTATCATAGACCTCGCGGAAGCTTCGCTTCAGTTCCTCCGGCGCAGCGTCTGTGAACACGCCGGCCGCGTCCATGAGAAAGGGCGCAATCTGCGAGTGTAGCACTGCGGCCGGCTCAGATTTCGGATCGGCTCGCGGACCAAAAGCGATGTACGCGGTCAGCAGCGCGATGGCGATCAGCGCGCCGCGGATGAGTCCGAAACCAGCGCCGAGCAGCCGGTCGAAAAACGACAGGCCGACTGCTCTTACGAAGCGCCTGATGACTGCGCCAACCATCGCTCCGATGAGGAGAACCGAACCCATTACCAGGATGAAGCCCACAAAATCGGAAGCTCTTTCCGAGACGATCCACGGTTTAACCAGCCTCGCACCGGTTGGATAAAACCACATTCCGAGCACGAGCGAGAGAATCGCCGCGATGAGGCCGACGATCTCCCGGGTGAAGCCCCGGCGAATGCCCCGAACTACGGAGAACGCCAGGACGGCGATCAGCAGGTAGTCGAGCCAGTTCACAGGCTCACCTTAGAGACTGCGGCCGGTGATCCGCGTGTACGCTTCGAGGTATTTCTCCGACGTTTTTGCGATCACATCCTCCGGCAGCGGCGGGGCTGGCGGAGTCTTGTCCCAGTCGAGTGTTTCGAGATAATCGCGCACGAACTGCTTGTCGAAAGACGGCTGCGCGCCGCCTGGCTTATAGCCATCGACCGGCCAGTAGCGTGAGGAGTCCGGTGTGAGGACTTCATCGGCGAGGAGCAGTTCTCCATCGTGCCAGCCGAACTCAAACTTGGTATCGGCGAGGATGATGCCGCGCGTGGCCGCGTGGGTGGCGCCCTTACTGTAGATCTTCAGGGTGAGATCGCGCAGGAGCGACGCGGTTTTTCCGCCGACGATTTTTACGGTGTCTTCGTAGGATATGTTTTCGTCGTGGCCCGTCTCGGCCTTGGAGGCCGGGGTGTAGATCGGCTCAGGAAGGGCGGCGCATTCGAGCAGTCCGGGCGGGAGTTGGATGCCGCAGATCGCGCCGGTCTTCTTATAGTCCTTCCAGCCGGAGCCGACCACGTAGCCGCGGGCGACGCATTCGATCGGTTCCATGCGGCAACGCTTGACCAGCATGGATCGGCCTTCGAGCTGATCGCGATAGGCGTGGAGCGGGGCGGGGTAGTCGTCGACGTTCGCGCTGATGAGGTGATTCGGCACCGTATCGCGCAGGAAGTCGAACCAGAAGAGCGACATCTGCGTGAGGACGCGGCCCTTGTTGGGAATGCCCTGAGGCAGGATGCAGTCGAACGCGGAGATGCGGTCGGTGGCGACGATGAGGAGCGGATCGCCCAGCATTTTGTCGTTGATGCTATAGACGTCGCGGACTTTGCCGCGCGCGATGCGTTCGATGCCCGGAAGCTCGGTTTGGGTGATGACTGGAGTGTTCACGAAATCTATTTTCCACCACCGCTCAGCGTGAGTTTGCTGTGGTAGCGGCTGTAGCTGAAATAGATCACGAGGCCGATAACCATCCAGACGATCAGGCGCAGCCAGTTGGTCCAGCCGAGGCCGAAGATCATGGCGCCGCAGGTGAAAATGCCGAGGACCGCGACTACGGGCAGGGCGGGAACCGTGAAGCCGCGCGGGATGTCGGGACGCCGCTTGCGCATGATCCAGACACCGATGCAGACCAGAATAAAGGCGAAGAGGGTTCCGATGCTGGTCATTTCGCCGACAATGTCTCCGGGGATAAAACCGCCGAAGGCCGCGGTGACGACGAAGAAAAGCACATTGTTCTTATAGGGCGTCCGGAATTTCGGATGGACCTCGGAAAACATCCTGGGAACGAGGCCATCGCAGCTCATCGAATAGAAGACGCGCGACTGGCCCAGCAGCATGACGAGAATCACGGAGGAGAAGCCGCCCAGAATAGCCACGGAGACCAGGTTGGCGAGCCAGCCGTAGCCGGTCATGTACTTGCTGATGGCGTAAGCTACGGAGGCTTCCTTGCCGGCGGTCCGGAAATCCTGCACGGTGGCCACGCCGCTGAGTACGTGGGAGAAGAGCACGTACAGCGTGGTGCAGATGACAAGAGAACCGAGAATGCCAATCGGCATATCGCGCTTCGGATCGATGGTTTCCTGCGCGGCGGTGGAGACGGCATCGAAGCCGATGAAGGCGAAAAAGACCACGCCCGCGGCTCCAAGAATTCCCATGATGCCGCCGAAGGGATGGGTGACGCCTTCGGGCGTTGTGTAGGTAGTCGCGGCCGGAATGTAGGGCGTGTGATTAGCGGGATTCATGAAGCCCCAGCCGATGATGATGACCGCGATGACGATCGACAGCTTCGCGATCACGATGATGTTGTTGACGGTGGCGGATTCCTGAATGCCACGGATCAGCAGGAGCGTCATCATCAGGAGAATGAAGATGGCGGGCAGATTGGCGATGCCGTGAACATTGCTCAACGTGCCGTTCGCCGCCTGCATGGTCTCGAAGGGCGAGTGGCACCATTCATACGGGACCTGCAGGCCAACCAGTCCGAGAACCTTGTTGAAATATTCGCTCCAGGCGCTCGCAACCGTGGCCGCGCCGACCGCGTACTCGAGCACGAGATCCCAGCCGATGATCCAGGCCACGAGTTCGCCCATCGTCGCGTAGGAGTACGTGTAGGCGCTGCCGGCCATCGGGATCATGGAGGCGAATTCGGCGTAGCAGAGGCCCGCGAAGGCGCAGCCGATGCCGGCCACGAGAAAGGCGATGGTGACCGACGCTCCGGCTCGTTCCGCGATGGCAGCGGCGGTACGTACGAAAATGCCCGCGCCGATGACGGCTCCGATACCGAGCGCGATGAGTTGCCAGGGTCCGAGGGTGCGTTTGAGCTGATGCTCGCCGCCTTCGCCTTCGGCAAGAATACGGGAAATCGGTTTGACCGCAAAAAGACTCACGTCGATTGACCTTCTTTCCTCTGCCAGAGGAAGTAAACCGGAACCCCCAGCAGAACCAGAATTAATCCGCGCACAGTGAATGTGGGCTTGTTGATCAGCAGCAGGACTTCAATAATACCCGCAACCACGATGTACAGGGCAGGGAGGACGGGGTAGCCTACGGCTCGGTAGGGGCGCTCCATATCGGGTCGCGTGTGGCGGAGCCGGAACAACGCGCCGATCGTCAGCATGTAGAACAGCAGAACTGCAAAGATAACATAGTCGAGCAGATCGCCGTACTGCCCGGACAAGGTGAGCAGGATGGTCCACGCGCACTGGATCCAGAGCGCGAAATCGGGTGCGTGGGTTTTGGGATTCAGTTCGCCTGCGCCGCGGAAGAAGAGATTGTCGTGCGCCATCGTGTAATAGACGCGCGCGCCGGAGAGAATCAGCCCGTTGACGCAGCCGAAGGTGGAGATCATGATGGCGGCGGCCATGATCTTTGTCGCTACCGCGCCAAACATGACGGCGACCACGGCCGTGGCCACGCGATCTTCCGGGGCGGTCTGGATTTGCGGCAGCGTGAGGACCGACAGGTAGACGAAGTTACACGCAACGTAAAGCGAGGAGACCACGCCTACGCCGACGCCCAGTGAAAGCGGGAGGTCGCGTTTCGGGTTGCGGACTTCGCCCGCGGTGAAGGTGATGTTATTCCAGGCGTCCGAGGAGAAGAGCGGGCCGACCATGGCGGTGCCGACCACTGCGACGCAGGCCCAGCTCCAGGACGCACCGCGCCAGAAATCGTGAAAATTGGCGGCCATCGCGGTGGGATTGCGGCCCATGAGGAAGCCGAGTCCGGCCAGACCGACCAAGGAGATCACCTTGGCTACCGTGAAGACGTTTTGGACGATTGCGCCGGTTCGAATGCCGCGCGTGTTTACGAGTGTGAGGATGAGCACTATCGCGATCGCCAGAAGCTGTTGGGTGGTGAGGCCGATTTTGCCCGAGCCGACCAGATAATTTCCGGCGGACACCGACGGCATAAAGACGCCGGTAAATTTTGCGAACGCGACGGCTACTGCGGCGATGGTACCGCTCTGGATGACGATGAAGCTCGACCAGCCGAACAGGAAGGCCCAGAGGCGGCCGAAGGCTTCGCGCAGGTAGACGTACTGGCCTCCGGCGTGAGGCATGGCGGCGGCGAGTTCGCCGTAGCTGAGCGCCGCAATGATGGTGAGGATTGCGCCGATGATCCAGCAGAGGAGGAGCAGGCCGGGAGATTTAACCTGGCGGGCGATATCGGCGCTGACGATGAAGATGCCGGAGCCGATCATGGAGCCCATGACCAGAGTGGTGGCGTCGAACAGGCTCAAGCCTTTTACGAAACCGCTTTTTGTTGTTACTGCTTCGTCAGTTTGCGCCATTCGGTCATCCGATCTCGCAGCGTTATTTTCGTGCACGGGTCTGGATAAAGATCGGCGATGACGGCCACCGAGTCGGCTCCCGCTTCGAGGCAGGTTAATGCATTGTCGCGCGTGATGCCTCCAATAGCAACCAGCGGTTTGCGGGTGAGGGCACGGATGGCCTTCAGGCCCGCCATTCCCACGGTGGGATCGGGACGGTCTTTAGAGACGGTGGGGAAGACGGGGCCGAATGCCAGGTAGTCGATGATGAGGCTTTCGGCTACGGCGCGAATTTGATTGGGGGTGTGGGTGGAATAGCCCAGGGTGGCGTGGGGTCCGACGACACGTCTGGCGTCTTCGGGCGGGAGATCGTCCTGACCGAGGTGGAGGGCGGCGTTCAGGATGGCCGCGTAATCAGCTCGGTCATTGATTACGAATGGGATGTTGGCTCCCCGGCAGAGATTGGCCAGGCTTTCGGCCAGATGGAACGTTTCGCGGGACCAGAAGGTTTTGTGGCGCAGCTGGAGAATTTGCGCCCCTCCTTCGAGCATTGCTTCGGCTGCCGTTACGCAAGCGAGGTTCAGGCGTTCCAGTGTGGCGGTGTCGAGGATCGGGTAGATTCGCGGGATCAAAATAATGGCCACAGATTAACACGGATGCACACGGATAAGAGAAAATCAGGCTGCATGTAGCACGGCCGGGGCGTCTTTTCCGCAGCAGCGTTTGTATTTGAGGCCTGATTTGCAGGGGCATTCTGCGTTGCGCGCGGTCTGGGGCGGCTGGCTACAAAACGAACCTGGTTTGGCGGGCGGCGGCGGGTAGGTGGGGGTGAGGAGGTCGTCCAGCCGGGATGCGTCGATTAGCTTTTTCCGGCGGAACTGGGCTGCTGTCAGAGCTTCGATGCCTTTTCTGACGGATTGGCAGTCACAGATGCCGAGATTGGAGATGTCGGTGCCTTCTTCGAAAAAATTGTTGCGGAACTGGCGCTCCGTCTGGAGAGCGCGCAGTTCGGCAGTGCATTTGTGGAGGAGGCGATGAGAGAGGGAGCGTGCGCGGTCGACGGAGAGCTGGAGTTTGGCGGCGGATTCCTGGTCGGCGGGGTCTTGCAGGGCGAGGCCGGCCTCGATTTCTCCGCAGCGCTGGAGACGCCACATGGCCCGGCGGATTTCGTCGACCAGGTTTTGTTCGAGAAGGCCGACGGGGGAGAGGTCGGTCTGGAGGGATTCGGCCAGTTCGTTGTAGAGCGATTGTTCGCCGGGGCGGATGAAGTCGCGGGCGGCGAAGAGGCCGTATTTTATGGCGTTTTGGGCGGAGGCGGCTTTGCCTTTTTCGGTGCGGGGGCCTCCGTGGGGGTTGGAGATTTGGGCGTCGGTTATGGGGGCCAGTTGCGATGCGGTCGACATTTTTGCGTTCCTTTCAGGGGAACGTGATGGTTCCCTGGAGTCAGAACTAACATGCGTGGGATGGGCTGGCTGGATGGAAATCCGTAAGGCCATGAAAACATGCCAGATTCAGTTTTCACTTTCGTTGGACTGGAACATGTACGGATAATCTTGACAGATGTACATATATAAGTGTACCGTTTAATTATGGCAGTGACTGCTACCCAACTTCGGAAGCAGCTGTTCAGGACGCTCGACCGGGCTGTGCAGGGCGAAACCGTGGAAATCAGCTATAAAGGCACGACTATCCTGCTGAAAACTGCCAGCACTTCTAAGCTCGCGCGCGCCGTGCGGAGGCCGACGATTCTCGTCAATCCAGACGAACTGGTCGAATCCGATGCCGAGCTGATGACCGAACTGGAAAGCAAATGGGTCAGCGAGGCGGAGTCCCTTTGAGGTCGGTTTATCTGGATACACACGCGGCTATATTTCTCCACGCGGGCGAACTCGAGCGGCTGGGCACTGAAGGGAAACGGCAGATTGAGAGCAACGACGTGCTGATCTCTCCCATGGTTCTGCTTGAAATGAACTATCTTTACGAGTCGGGCAAGGTTCGCTACGGCGCGAAGGAGATCTACGCGGCGCTCAATGCCACTTTCGGGATTCGCCTGTGCCCGATTCCTTTTTCCGACGTGGCTCTTCAGGCCCTGGAGGTGACCTGGACGCGGGATCCTTTCGATCGCATGATCGTGGCTCAGGCACAGGTCAACCAGCACGCGACCCTGATCACGCGCGACCGCATGCTCCAGATTCATTACAAGCGGTGCGTCTGGTAGGAATGGGTTGGCGCCAGAGTTATATCGGGCGCTAATCTAAAACGGCATGGCAGTGGAAATCCGCACTCTTCGGGAATCGGATGCTTCAGC
>Ga0302320_10022866_pt1 | contig 12304 bp, 7 predicted proteins | sample Bog_T0_3_FD_202130 | JGI IMG/M metagenome (GOLD analysis project Ga0302320, IMG submission 202130) | Peat permafrost microbial communities from Stordalen Mire near Abisko, Sweden - Bog_T0_3 | ecosystem: Environmental > Terrestrial > Soil > Wetlands > Peat | place: Sweden: Abisko, Stordalen Mire...
CGATGTGCGAGGTAATCCGCGCGCCTTTCTTGGCGATCGGCTCCTTGGCAATCTGAACCAGGATCTCCTGGCCTGGCTTGAGCAGATCGCTGATGATGGGCAGGTCAGACGTCTGTGCGGCGCGCCGGGTCATGCCGCGGCGCTGGCCCTGGCCTCCCTGCGGTCCAGCCTGCTGGCCTCCGCGTCCACGGCGACCGCGGCCACCACGATCGCGGCGCTGCTGCGATGAATCCTGTCCGGCCCCTGCGGGCTGTCCTTCAGCGGCCGGTTCTTCTTCGTCCTCGTCTTCATCGAAGGCTTCGTCCTCGACATTCTTATCGTCGAAGTTGAGCTGGATCTTGTGGTCGAGATGCGCTTCCTGCAGCATCTCACCCAGGTCGCCGGTGCGAAGCTGCGGAGGAAGCGTCTCTTCCTCGAAATCTTCCAGATCGTGATCGTCGGTCTTGCTGTGGTGATGGTGCGGTGCGTCGAACTCCTCTTCTTCAATCACCTCTTCTTCAATCACACCGGCGCCCGGAGCATAAGAGGATGCCGATGCAACCGTGGCCGGCTTTGTTACCGGCGGAGGAGGTGGAACGGGAGCAGATTCTTCAGTCTTCTTTTTGCCCAGCCCGAACAAGCGGAAGCCTGTGGGCGCCGCACGATCGACGTGGTGCGAGGCGGATGCATCGGAATCTTGCGCCTCTGGCTCAGTCTCCTCGACGGTGGCGGTTTCATGCCCCGCTACTTCTTCGTCCTGACTCTCTTCGGCTTGTTCAACAAGCTCTTCGGTCGAAACCTCGACCATCCCTTCTTCCGCCCCGAATTCGCTCGCCTCGGCATCCTCACGTGCGTTCCTCGCGTGCGAGACTTCCGAGGTTTCCTCGAATTCATCCTCTTCCAAAAAGGGTTGCTCCGCTTCCTCGTAAACAAGCTGATGTGGCACCGTTTCAGACGCAGCTTTAGCCGCATATCCGGCTTCGACTTCCATCCGCTCAGCGAAGAATTCCTGCTCCTCGATTACGTCCGGCGCCGCGGCGCTGAACTCGAGGTCAGGGGCCGCAGGCGCATCGGAGAAAGTCCCCTGTGGCTCCGCATCCACTTCAACCTCTGGCTCAGGCTGGCGCTTGCGATGACGGGATAGCGATTCGCCGGGCAGCAAGCCGCTGCCGTCCCACTCCAGCGGTGCTTCAACCAGCGTTGCCGGTTTGAATGTGGAAGCCGGGCGGGCTGGTGCCGCCTGCGCAGGCGTGGAGTTCTGCGAATCGTCCTCCGCCGTACCGCCGTACTTGCGCAGCGATTCACCGGGCAGAACGAAAGGCGTCGGCAGCTGGCTCGCGTGCGACGAAGCAGGAGCCGGAGTGGGAGCAGCCCAGCTTTGTGGCTGCGATCTATCTGATCGATCGTTCGGCGCTGCGCTCGCTTGAATGTTCGGCGTCGCGGTGTCTTCAGAGGGCGTCTCGCTGTAATCCTCGGTAGACCCTTCGGTACCGGATTGGCCTTCAGGCGTACCTGCGGAACCACGGCCGCCGCGACGCCGCCTGCGTCCCCGCCAGCGCTTGGCGCCTGCGCCGTCGTCCTGGCCAGTGTCCGCCGCACCAGGGCTGAATGAAGCTTGAGAAACGGGCGCATCGGGAGTTTCGCTCACCGGCTCAACAACGAACTGCTTCTCCCGGGGTTGGCGATCCTGCCCTCCACGCTCAGAACGCGGCTCCTGCTTTTGGTCGGATCGTTGTCCCGGACGCTGGCCATTTTCGCCGCCGCGGATGTCTGGCCGTGCCGCGGTGCGTTCTGGTCCGCCCGTATTGCGCTCTGATCCATTGGTATGGCGCACCTCGCGCGGCGCCTGGTTAGCCCCCGTGGCGGCGGCCTTTTCAAGCTCGTCCGTCTCTTCGGGGTCTTCGAGCTCCATGAAGTCGGTTACATATAAGAACGCGTCCCGCTCCAGGCCCACGTCCACAAAGGCGGACTGCATGCCGGGCAGTACCCGCGTGACGCGGCCGTTGTAAATGGACCCCGCCAGCGTGTACTCGTTTTCGCGTTCGTAATAGATTTCCGCGAGTTGATCGTCTTCAAGGATTGCTAGCCGCGTCTCATGCGGCGTGCTGGAAATACAAATCTCTTTTGCCATCGTACCTTTCCGTCCAGCGGCATTTGCCTGCTGGGATTATGGGCAAGGAGGGATGGAGACGCTCGAGTACGGAAGGGGAGGGAGTAAGCGGGAGGGATGACCTGCGAGTCGCTGGCGTGCCGATTGTCGCGTTGCGGGCGGCCCAGGTGGGCGGCGGGCTCTGCGGTGTGCGGCGGGAATCCTGACGAACAAGCTGTGTGGTACGGTGACCCAATTGCAGAGAGTTTGTGGCCAACCTTACCGATAAATCCGGCGGGGCCGTTCCAACCCTGGCGATTGCACGGGCAAACCACGCGATCAAGTCGAGCCAGATCCGGCCCAATCCATTCGCGATCTCCGCACAGTTTTTACGCTGCCAACGGTCTTCCCGTCTCTGCGTGCTCATGAACCCTTTGTCCTGCCGGGCTCGAGATCCATCCGGACCTGGCCGGCTATCGCGCGCATTCCCAATTGGAAATACGCGGTAAATGCTTGAAACTTAGACTCTTGCGGTCCGGACCATTCCAGTCGGGGCGCAAAAGGTGAACTTGTCTTGCAAAGCCCGGCCCCCAATGAGACCGGACTTTTCAATTCACGAACCGGCGCATACGGACATTCATTACCGTACCCAGCGCCAGGAACGTAAACAACACCGAAGAACCGCCGTAACTCATTAACGGTAAAGGAATTCCGGTGACTGGCATAAAACCGATGACCATGCCCACGTTGACCGCGATCTGAAAGGTCAACACAGCCACTACGCCCATGATAATCAAGGAGCCGGACATGTCCGCGGCTGTTTGAGCGTTTTGAATCAAACGCATCAATATGAAAAAGTATAGCAGCAGCACAAAAATCGCGCCTACGAACCCGTGCTCCTCGCCAAATGCGGCAAAGATGAAGTCAGCATGTGGGATGGGCAGGAAATCGCCCTGGGTCTGGGTTCCCTTGGCCGCGCCCTTGCCCCAGACACCTCCAGATCCGACCGCGATCAGCGACTGACGGATCTGGTAGCCGGTGCCTTTGGGATCGTTATCCGGATTGATGAAGCTGGTCAGGCGGGCCTTCTGGTAAGGCTTGAGCAGCTTGCCGCTGGACCATACGCCGGCTATCAGCGCCACAGCGCACGTCCCCAGGATGAGCGTCTGTCGAAAATTGATGCCGCCCAGCAGCAATCCCGCAACCAGAATTGGCGTGTAGGTGAGTGTGGTGCCGAGGTCAGGCTGAATCAGCACCAGCGCCATCGGAACGCCGACCAGCGCCAGGGCTTTGAAGATGTCCTTCCAGGTCAGCGAGCGGCCGCCGAGGTTGGCGAAGTAACGGGCCACCGCGATGATCAGCACCAGCTTCACCCACTCCGAGGGCTGGAACTGTATATGCCCGATCCTGATCCAGCGACGGGCGCCCAGCACTTTGACTCCAAACAGCTTGACCGCGACCAGGCAGATCAGAAAAACGCCGTAAGCCCATGGCACGAAATCGATAAGCTTGTGATAGTCGATTCGGGCGAATATGAACATACCCACCAGCCCGCCCGCAATCCAGAACATCTGCTTGGTGTGAAAGCCCGTGTATTTGGTGTGGAGCGTAGCGGAGTAGATTTCCAGCACAGAAATGGTGCAGAGCAGCAGCACCATTGCCAGAAGGGTCCAGTCGAAGTCTCGGAAGCTCAAGATGCGTCGCATGCCTATCGTCCCTTGCCAGTTGCGATAATCGCGGGCTGGGGGTCTGGTTTGGATTGGTTGACCGGAAGATGAGCTGGTTTCGGCTGTTGGCTCCCCACCCTTGCGACAGAAGGAAGTCGCAAGGATGGGGCACCCGGCTTTTTTGCCGATTCGGGTGCGGGTTTGGTGACGATCTGGCCTTTATCCACCAGGAAATGCCCGGTTTGCAGTCGATCTGGTTCGGCCTTGGCGCCGGAACTTTGGTTCGGCACTGTCCAGACGGCACTCATTTCCACCGGAGCCGCCGGTTTGGCTGGCTGAACGAGATTGTTGGCGAGACGGCGCTGCTTCTCAATATAAGCTGCTACAACCCTGGCGCCGATGCGAGCGGGGTAGTAGCTGAACCCGCCATTCTGCCAGAGGACGGCGACCACCAATTCGGGATTGCGGGTGGGTGTGACGCCCACAAACCACACGTTTGGGTTCGTGGACTTGCCCTTCGTTGTTTTGCCCAGGGCCTCGTGGCTCATGACCTGGGCGGTTCCGGTTTTGCCGCCGAAGTCGATTCCTCGTAAGCCATCCGCGCCGGCGGTGTGATACAAGCCGGGCTGGGTCACCTGGTACATGCCGTCCGTAACTGTGGTCCAATTCTCCGGATCGATTGGGATGTACGAAGCGCCGGAGCCGGGAAAGCTTTCGAGCAAAGCATTGCGAAACTCGGCATTGAGCTGATCCGGAAAAACAACATGTGGCCTCACCAGATGCCCGCCTGATGCGATGCCGCCAATAATGCGGGCAAGTTGCATCGGCGTAGCTTCAACCGCGCCTTGCCCGATGGCCACGTCCAAGGTCTCGTCCGGATACCAGCGATTGTGGTAATTCTTCATCTTCCACTGCGCCGATGGCATCAGGCCGGCCTGTTCGCCGGGCAAATCGATGCCCGTCTTCTGACCGTACCCGAACTCGGTTGCATATTTTGCAATGCGGTCGATGCCCAGCTTGTCGCCGAGCATGTAATAAAAGGTGTCGCAGGAGAAGGGAATCGCGTTGTGGATATCTACAGCGCCGTGATGTTCGTCGCAATGGTGGAAGAAGCCGTAAGGGCCCCACCCGCCGCTGCAAGTGATCTTGAGGTTCTGCGCCACGCCTTCCTGCAATCCCGCGACCGACATGAGAATCTTGAAAGTTGACCCTGGCGCCAACTGTGCCTGAATCGCCTTGTTCATCAGCGGATGATCGGGATCGGTGATGAGCTGATTCCAGTCGGTGCGATTGATGTGGACGGCAAAGTCGTTGGGATCGAAGCTGGGCCGTGAAACCAGCGCCAGGATCTCCCCGTTGCGCGGATCCATGGCCACGATGGCCCCGTTTCGGTTGCCCAATGCCAGCTCAGCCGCGCGTTGAAGGTCATTGTCGATCGTCAGCCGCAAGTCCTGCCCCGGCTTTGCGTGCTGCACTCCCAGGTAGCCGACCTCACGGCCGTGGCTATCCACAATCACGTCGCGGGAGCCGTCTTCACCCCGCAGAAGTTCATCGTATGTCTCTTCGATACCGGCTTTTCCCACCACGTCGCCGGGCTCGTAGTAGGCATACCGCGGATTATTGAGGTCCTCTTCGCTCACCTCGCCCACATACCCGATGATGTGAGCGGCAAATCCATCCCGTGGATAAAGCCTGCGTTCTTCGTGAATGGTCTCAAGTTCCGGCAATTCGTTCTTGTGTGCCTCAATGAAGGCATCTTCGTCGGCCGTAATGTCCTGCTTGATGGGAATGGGCTGGTAGCCGGGGGAGGCGCGGTAGCGGCGCAACGTTGCGCGCAACTGATCGAGATCCAGGTTCAACCCCTTCGCAATCAGCGGCAGGTCTGCATCTACATTCTGGTTCTGTTCGCGGACCAGGAAGCAGGAAACGGACGGGTAGTTGTCCACGATGAGCCTGTTTTCGCGATCGAACAGCTTCCCGCGCGCGGCCAGCACGGGCTCTTTGCGCACACGGTTCTGCTCCGCCTGCAGGCGATAGAAGTCCGCGCCCAACACCTGCAGCCGCCACAGGCCTGCCGCCAGCGCCAGCATCATCAGCAAAATGCCGTATTGCACCACCGTCAGCTTGAGGGTGGGGAGCTTCTCTTTTCGATCGATGATTCCGCCTGTTTCCATATGTCTACGCCTTCAGAATACAGCTAGCTTCCGTGATTGTGCAGTTTTCCAAGCCGGTACAGGGGCTCCAGAATTCCCTCAGCTTAGGTCACCGAAGAAGGCGGTCAGGTCCCCTGCGACCGCCGCTGGTTCCTCCGCCGGGGCAAAGTGCCCGCCGCGCGGAAAGACTGTCCAGCGCTGGATGTTGTATAGGCGCTCCAGATACGAGCGCGGCAGTTCGCCCTCGGGAACGGTCTGATGCGCGAAAACACCAAATGCCGTGGGCGTGTTGATGTAGGCGGGTTCGACGGGGTGCCAGCGATTGTCCCAATAGTCGCGCATTGACGAGGTGATGGTCTGCGTGACCCAGTATAGGGTGAGCGTGGCGCAGAGGTAGTCGTCAGACGGCGTGACGTCGCTCCACGAGTGCCACTTCTCACCCAGGTATGCGGCCAGCCCCGCTGGGGAGTCGTTGAGTCCATAGCCGACAGTTTGCGGCTTAGTGGACTGGATCGCGCTGTAGCCCCGCTCGGTCGTATCCCAGTCCCGGTTCACAGCAAGGTAGGAACGCTCGACATCGGAAAGTTCGGCATCGTCCACCACGTGGGCGAGGTCCGACTCCAGTGTGGTGAGATGGATTCCGATCACCGACTCGGAATGGTCGAGCGCAAGGATCGTCGTCACCCCGGCCCCAAAGTCATAACCGCTCGCACCGTATCGGGAATACCCAAGCTCAGACATGAGCCGGTGCCAGCGATCCGAGACATACCGGTAATTGATACCGACCCTGGGTGGGCGCGGCGAGAATCCATACCCCGGCAGGGAGGGAATTACAACGTCGAAGTGTTCGAGCATCGGCAGCATGTCAACGTAATCGAGGAAACTGCTGGGCCAGCCGTGCGTGAGGATGAGCGGCATACCCCGGCCCGATGCCGCACGCTGATGCACAAAGTGGATGCCCTCCCAGGTGAACTGGTTGAGCGTGTTGAGCCGCTGCTCCCAAGCACGCCAGTCAAACTCATGAGCCCAGTAGGAGACGAGGCGGCGTAACCAATCCAACTCGGTACCCTGTTTCCAGCCCATACCTGGTATCTGGTCGGGCCATCTCGCATGACGCAACCGTGCCCGCAGATCGTCGAGCACTTCATCCGCGACATGAATCCGAAACGGTTCTATCACACCAACTCCGTCTAGGCGACTATTCCCTAATCCCTAGTCCCTAGTCCCTAATCTGCAGACGGTCCAGCAGCGGAAACAGCACCACCGCGATCAGCGAGTTGCCAATGGCTGCGAAGAGCGCCGTATACCAGCGCCATTCCAATTCCAGGCCAAGCAGGAACCGCGACACAAAAACAACAATGCCGCTCGAGAGCAGAGAAAGCAGGAAGTTAAGCACCAGGCGGATCGTGTGGTTCTCCACGTCAATGCGCACGCCGATGGAAGCCGCCAGAAATCCGGCCACCGTCTTGGCGACGCCATTGATGCCAATCGCGTGATTAGAGAATGCATCCTCGAACAACCCCATGGCCGCGCCCATCAGCGTGCCTTGGATAGGGCTGCGTCTGTCCAGTGCGAAGTAGACGGTCACCACCAGCGGCAGGTCGAACCAGGCAAACCGGCCCATGACGCGCGGCAGCCAGGCCTGCAACACCAGGGCCGCCAGCGGCACCAATGCATAAGCCAGGATGGGAAAACGTCGAATTTCCTGATTGCGGCGGTCATCGCCGAGCAGGGGCATCTAGTTATTCTCCCCAGGCTGGCCATTTTGTGGCGGCTTACCCGTTTGCGGTCCGGTTTGCTTCGGCTGGGCGGGTCTGGAGGCCGGTTTACCCGCAGGTGAGGCGGGTTTTCCGACAGGAGTGGATTGAGCGCTCCCAGGCTTCATCGCCGGCTTTTGCGCCTTGGGCTGTGTGGCCGCGTCGCCTTCGGCGGGAGCATTGGAATCAGGCTTTCCTGCGGAAGTTGCATCGGGAACCGCTCCAGGAGCATTCCCTGGCGTAAAGCGGTCCGGATGCAGCGCCACGGGCGGATGTGCCACGGTGGTGGGGTTAGAACTGTCGTGGAGCGGCTGCTGATCCGGCGGGAGATTCGGATCGATAAGGCCCGGAAGCCGCTCAGCCATGATCTCTGAGGCCTTCTTCTGCTCCTTGATGGCTGCCGCTTCAGAGCCCTTAAGGGCCTCGCTTGTGGCCAGATCCTGCTGTTGCTCCGGTGAGAATCGCGCCTGGGTTGAAGTGATGACCAGGACCTCATCGAGCCGGTCAAGGTGCGCCGCGGGCGCAATGATCACATCGATAAACGAGTCACGCTCCGGGTCCTGGACCACGTTCTCCACGACGCCCACTGGCAGCCCGCGCGGGAAAATCTGATCGCCGCCCCCGGTGAGCACTACTTCGCCCTTTTGAATGCGCTTGTCGGCCAGAATATCCACAATTTCAAGCCGCCCGGCGGCGTTGCCGCGCAGGATGCCGCGAATCCGAGTGGTTTCGAGAATTACTCCCGCGCCGCTGGTCTGGTCGTTGACGGCCAGCACCTGCGCGGTGCGTGGAAAAACCTCGCGCACCTTGCCTACAATGCCGTCTGGGGTGATGACCGCATCGTCTAGGCTGAGCCCATCCGCCGATCCCTTGTCGATATAAAAAACATGGGATTGCTCGCTGCCGCTGGACCCGATGGCCTGGGCTGCAACGGTCTGGTATACGTACTTCTGCTGAAAATTGGCCAAAGCTTGCAGTCGCTGGCCCTGCTTGGCATCTTCCAGCAGGGCTGCCTGCTCCAGGCGCAGGCGATCGATCGTCTTCTGCAAGTCCTGGTTCTGCTGCCGGACGTTGCGCAGATCCACATAGTTCTGCCAAAGTCCTTTGGAACCCATCTTGGATGCGTGAATAAGCAGCTCCGGAGGCGAAACCAGGGCCTGCGCCCAGAGGCGGATCAGCCGGACACCGGGACCGTCGTGGGTGTCGAGGGTGCTTCGACCGTCGGCGGTGCGGCGCACCTGCACGGCCAGGCCGATGATCTGCGCGAGCAGGATCGCCAGCAGCACGACGATGTTTCGATAGCGGACGAAGAACGATTCCATAAAAGCAGGGGTCAGGGGTCAGGGGTTAGGGATCAGGGAAAAGCGAGAGCCGCTTGGGTTCGAACCACAGAACCGGCTCAGATCAATATCATGCGGCCGTCCGCGATAAAAAACTCAGGTTGCCCAGGATGCATTTGCGCCCCAGGATCAAATCCCTAACCCCTAATCCCTGACCCCTAATCCCTGTTCTTAGTCGATCTTGATCTTGCGCAACAGGCGGAAGTCGGAGAGCATTTTGCCGGTGCCGAGCACGACCGAGGCTAATGGATCGTCGGCAACCGAGACGGGCAGACCGGTCTCCTCGCGGATGCGCTTGTCCAGGTTCTTGATGAGCGCGCCGCCGCCGGTGAGCACAATCCCGCGATCTGAAATGTCCGCGGAAAGTTCCGGCGGAGTGCGCTCCAGGGCTACGCGGATGGCGTTCATGATGACCGCAATGCACTCCCCGAGCGCCTCGCGGATTTCGCTGTCTTCAATGGTGATGGTCTTGGGCACGCCTTCAATCAGGTTGCGGCCTTTGATCTCCATGGTGAGTGGCTTGTCAAGCGGGAAAGCGGAGCCAATCTCGATCTTGATGTGTTCGGCCGTACGCTCGCCGATGAGCAGGTTGTACTTGCGCTTCAAATAGTTGGTAATGGCCTCGTCCATCTGGTTGCCGGCCATGCGCACGGAACGGGAATAAACGATGCCGGAGAGCGAGATGACCGCGATGTCCGTAGTCCCGCCGCCGATGTCGACCACCATGTTGCCCGAAGGCTCGGTAATCGGAAGTCCTGCGCCGATGGCAGCCACCATGGCCTGTTCCACCAGGTAAACCTCACTGGCTTTTGCGCGATAGGCTGAATCCTCAACGGCGCGTTTTTCCACCTGGGTGATCTCTGAAGGCACGCCGATGACGATCCGCGGATGGACCAGCATCTTGCGGTTGTGTGCCTTCTGAATGAAGTAGTTGAGCATCTTCTCGGTGACTTTGAAGTCGGCGATCACGCCGTCCTTCATGGGCTTGATGGCCACGATGTTGCCGGGCGTGCGGCCCAGCATCTCCTTGGCCTCCTTGCCGACGGCTTCCACCTCACCGGTGTTCTTGTTGATGGCCACAATCGAGGGCTCGTTGACAACAATGCCCTTGCCGGCCGCGAAGACCAGGGTGTTGGCAGTGCCTAGATCGATGGCCAGATCGCTGGAAAACATGCTGAAGAGCGAGCGCAGGCCGTGCGACCGCGAGGAGCGGGATGGATAACCGTTCAATGACATTGGGAAATTAAGTCTACCTCAAACTGTATTGTACGGCTAACAGGCCGTGGCCGTAATTTGGAGGCATCAATGAGAGCGAAGTTATTCCCAATGCGGTAAACTCAGTTGTTTCCCGATTTGGCACGGGCTCTTGGGCCTGCTCCTGCCTTTCCAACTCTTTTCGAGGTTTTCTTGATGACACATCCCACGTATCAAAATCTGATTGGCGGCCAATGGCAGCCGGCTCTGAGCGGCAAGACGATTCTGAACCTGAACCCGGCAGACCACACGGATGTGGTCGGCGCGTTTCCCTCTTCCCATGCGGAGGATGTGGCTCTGGCCGTGGCCGCAGCCAAAAAGGCGTTTGCTACCTGGCGCCTGGTCCCTGCGCCAAAAAGAGCCGAGATACTGATGCGCGCGGGCCTGCTGTTGCAGCAGCGCAAGGAGCAGTATGCCCGCGACATGACGCGCGAAATGGGCAAAGTGCTGGCCGAAACGCGTGGCGACGTCCAGGAAGCTATCGACGAAGCCTTCTACGTGGCCGGCGAGGGCCGTCGTCTTTTCGGCCAGACCACACCGAGCGAACTCCAGAACAAATTCGCCATGAGCGTGCGCATGCCGGTGGGCGTTGTGGGATTGATTACGCCCTGGAATTTCCCAATGGCTATTCCTAGCTGGAAGCTGTTTCCGGCGCTGGTTTCAGGCAATACCTGCGTCATCAAGCCGGCCACGGATACGCCGTTGTCCACCTACAATCTGGTCCAGGCCCTGGTTGACGCCGGCCTTCCTCCTGGTGTCGTGAACCTTGTCAGCGGCAGCGGCGGCGCGACCGGTGCGGCGCTCGTCGAGCATCCTGACGTGCGCGCCATCAGCTTTACCGGCTCCAGCGAAGTGGGCTCGCGTGTGGCCCAGCAGGCGGCCGCCACCTTCAAGCCAGTCTCGCTCGAGATGGGCGGCAAGAACGCCCAGATCGTGATGGACGACGCCAACCTGGAACTCGCCCTTGAAGGCGCGCTGTGGGGTTCATTCGGGACCACCGGCCAGCGCTGTACAGCTACCAGCCGCATCCTGCTCCAAAATGGAATCGCCGCAAAGTTCACCGAAGAATTTGTGGCCCGCGCCAAGAAGCTCAAAGTCGGCAACGGGCTCGACGAATCGGCCGAAGTGGGCCCGCAGGTGAACGAGAGCCAGATCGAGACTTCGGCCAAGTATGTCGAGATAGCTATCGCCGAGGGAGCGAAGTTACTAACTGGCGGACATACTTTGACAGAGGGCAGTTATGCCCACGGCACATTCTTCGAGCCAACCGTATTAGGTGGAGTTACACCGACAATGCGCATCGCCCGCGAAGAAGTGTTTGGACCGGTAGTAAGTCTCATCGAGTTTGCGACCTTCGAGGAAGCGATTGAAATCTCCAATTCCATCGAATACGGTCTGTCGACGGCTCTCTATACGAAGGACGTGAACCGCGCCTTCACCGCCATGCGCGACCTGGAGGCGGGCATCACGTACATCAATGCTCCGACCATTGGTGCGGAAGTCCACTTACCCTTCGGCGGCGTCAAGCACACCGGCAACGGCCACCGCGAAGGATTAGGCGCCATCGACTTCTTCACAACCTGGAAAGCCGTATACGTGGACTACTCCGACAAACTGCAGCGAGCGCAGATCGACAATGCGGAGTGAGGCCAAATTGCGAACCAAATGCCACGACGAAGAGAAGTGGATGGCTGCAGATCCCGCCGTCGGAGGAGAGATTGGAAGAAGACCTTAATTTGATCCCAGATGCGGCGGAGCTCTCCACCTGGTTCGGCTGCTGGCCCAGTTTCCATGATGCGGAAATCACCAGTCTGTCTTTGGGTCGGGAAGGGGTTTCTACCCTCCAACTCCACACCTGGCGTCGGACGGAAAAAGTTGATGATCGTGGTTATTACGTCCAGGTAAAGCAGGTCTTGGTTAACCTCCAGATGGAAGAGAAACTTGCTTTGAACCTGTTGGATTTCAACCATCAGAATGTCATTTTCGGCCTGAGCATTTCCCCAATCGAAGGCGGATTCGAAATAGTCCTAGATCCGTGCTACGGGCTATCGGGAAACATCGCCGC
>Ga0302320_10022867_pt1 | contig 12304 bp, 15 predicted proteins | sample Bog_T0_3_FD_202130 | JGI IMG/M metagenome (GOLD analysis project Ga0302320, IMG submission 202130) | Peat permafrost microbial communities from Stordalen Mire near Abisko, Sweden - Bog_T0_3 | ecosystem: Environmental > Terrestrial > Soil > Wetlands > Peat | place: Sweden: Abisko, Stordalen Mire...
TACAACGTCCCGAGAGAGAGATACATTCCCGTCCCTGACTTGGGTTTTCCATTCCCCATTCCCCATTTCCATATCAATTCCGATTCCGGTTTCCATCTCGGCTTCCCATCCCATCTTCATCCGGCCGCTGCGGGTTAATTTAAAACTAATTTACTCTCCGCGTGCCTCGTGGTCTGTCAACAAACCAACACCCACCATATTCGGGATTGGTCGTACGAAGCGTCTGTTTGGATTTGGAAATCCCTGACGCACGACTTCCGAATAAACGGAAGTAGTTGAGCACAAGATTCGAGAGAGAAAAAGGGGAAAGAAAGAACAAAGAGACAACAGGTCGCGAAAGTGTGCACTCGCTCGCTCTCTTAAAAGCGAACAAATTAAAATTATATTACTACCTTCGACAGTAGGGCTCCACTCTAACCTCAACTATCCGTCACCATGAGTACAGCCATTGCAATGCCTCCTGGAGCACCTCACGATAGGTCATCCTATGTTGATATTGCGCCGTCTAAGCATGCTTCGCAATCACCTCCAGCCAGGCCTACATCTACATCTACCTCGGCGACTCCGAATGTGGCCGCCCAGCGCAATGGGTCGGGAAGTCCAAAGGGACCAACCCCCGCAAAAACTTCCCCAAATGCGTATGTTTCTTTTATTTTTCTGACTTACCAGTGTGTCAACACCAACAGAACAAAGTATACTGATATCGCAATTTCTGTAGGTCTCGAAATGGCATTACGCCGAAAATAATTGTGAAAAAGGAACCTCCCTCCTCGCCAGAACTTTCCACCTCCTCCCGCCATAGACCACGAAAGCTCGATCTTACCAAGAATAATTCGCCCAGTGCAAATCCAGGTACGGCAAGACCATCCGCTGGCCAATTGACAGGAAGGGGGGCAGAAAGCGGAGGTTTGGGCATTCAGGACGTGGGATTGGCGTGTCTATCGCCCGGTTTCGTAACACAAGACCCAACGATGAGAGAGCAGCTGCAGCGCAGTATTTCAGTGCGCGAGCAGCAGAGACATATCATCGAGTCGCGCTTACAACAAACGGCCAAGCCTGGAGATGCACCAATGGAAAGTGCAAAAGAGAGGGAATTGGGAGGACTGGGGGCCAAGACACCGGGCACATCGAGGAGGAAAGCGCCGCCGGGACTCAGCATTGTAGCACCGTCCCACGAACAGTTTCAACATGAGAGAGTAATCCAATCCGCGCCTTTGAATCAAAGTTTCACCGGACGACATCAACCCCATCCTTTGACTCGTCATATTGCCAACCAGCCCTCAAATCTATCAAATACTTCTCACATTCACCACGTGCCTGCAACACAAACCACCAACAGATTACCACCCATCACAGACGTATTTGCAGCAGAAGGTCTTGGAGCTCATCGGGAGGCTTCTTCAGTACGCGGCACATTTTTCCAGAATTCGGGTTCGAATTCAAATTCATCCCACTCGAATTCGAGACCGGCTTTCCCATCTCCAGGTCATGCAACGCAACCTCCTGCATCTGCAGGTAGACCTCGAGAATACCGATCGGCCGAAGAAGCTCAAGTCGATCTTTCAGGCGGCAGACCCGAACTCCTTCCTAAACTCGTACACTATGGAGGCCACCCGGCATCCCCCCCATCTGACTCTAACAACACACGGAGTGTCGAAGCCGGACGAAGTGGTAGCAGCAGGAGACGGACACGAGTAGAATACGAAGAGGGCGGCAGCCCACCTCTTGGCAGTGGTCCATCAGCACAACGACGAGGACCTTTCGGCGAAGGACGTGATAGTCCCAGTGTGCAACAAAAGAAGAAGGAGCGATTCCTACGACTCTGCGATGAAGCCTGGGATCTTTTCCATTCTTAGTCTCCTTTATCATATATATACACAGGTCATGTCAACGGCGTCTTTTGAGGACTTTGCCTCCAACTTTTAATTTCTATTTGGCCGATCTATTGGGAGTGGTTTCTGAAATGAGCAACAACCCATTGTCGATGCATTATTTTCTTCGCCATTTTCTCCGTCATGGATCATCTCAAAATAAGTATATCTGTGCTCTATCTATATGCTGGCTAGGAACGGGCTGGCGTTAATGATTGGTGGGAAGTGGATGAGGGTTAGTTGGATGGATGGGTGGGTTGATGGGTAGGAATGGGACGGTATGAAATGGGATGACGAATGAGGAAAAGATCTGAGCCTGGATCAATGAAGGAATGTTGCAAAGGGAAATGGGGAGGATGTGTGATTTGCCTATTCACTTGCTGCTCTAATATCTGCGCACTTCGCTAGCTAGGAATGGATGAAAGACACATAGGGAGGGAAGTTTGTTGGTAGTAACGGAGACTGAGATGAATGTGGGCAGGGCATATGATATCAGGACTGAATTGGGTGGCGTGCTGGTGTTATATCATTGCTCTCCCTGTAACCTATTTTGAGATTCGGGGGGTTTGATATTTTGGAATTTGATACTATTCTCAAGAACTTTGAACTGCTCCCGAATGTGACCGTGACTGAGCTTACCAAATAGCCCTATTTGGAGCCGTCAAGACATCTATTACTTTTATCATCTTTTCAATATTATATCCAATATTGAACTGATTGTAACATGCTATATAGGCTTAAGCATTATATAACTTGGCCACTGAGTGATCGGGTTTAAAATAGTAAGAGATCGTTAGCAAAGAGTAGTAAGTAGTAGTAGATCTTACGGATCTACGTATATATAGTGCAGTCTTTACTTCACGACTTTACAGGCTAAATAGCTTTGAGCCAAGGCTCTTGCTTGCACTTATACCTCCTCCATGGAGTAAGATAGATAGATGTACATTCATGCATACATACATCACAAGCTCATATCACAATTAAGACAGAAAAAAAAAATGCTTTTAAAGAACAAGACTTCCATCCACGTCAATCGAACAATTTCTCTTTCTCTTTCTCTGCCTAACAACAAGGGTTTCCCTAGCTATCCCCTTCCCTCCCTCCCTCCTTACTACCTATCTACACATCCCGTTTTGCCTTTCCCGCCCTAGTCATCCCGATAGGCTATACCATCCAACCCCCTGACAACCTATCCCGCTGTATTTGAGTCATCCATCCCAATCCCGTCATTATCATAATACCTCCCAAGATAGCCCCCGCCCATCACCTGCATGTATGAAGAAAGGAAAACAATGAAACCAGCCATAGCAAGCTAGCCACCTATAGCATTGATATGCCACAGCTAAGGGTAGCAGGAACTTAGAAAGGGAAAAAAGCGCTTGCTTAAACTCTGCCGTTGCTAGAGTAAGTAGAATGAAGATGAGAATGCTCTCTTCCAAAGGTCCTGCACTGTGTCATTTTCTCTGTCCCTATCAGCTGTTTTCTTGCTCTGAACCTTTCCATGCTTTGCTTTGATTTACGTTAAATGAAGAAGAAAAAAAGTCAAATATCAACGCCTAAAAACACCAAACGCCTTTCTGTCCCTCCCGACAATTGCTCCTTATCCAAATCCCGTAGGCAACCCAGCCAACCCAAACAAACAAAAGCATGAATGATGCTATCCCACCCAGTGCTCTGCACGCTCAAAAGAACGAAAGGAAAAAAGGAAAATCGCTGGCAAGCTAATACTAGCCGTCTATTAGTAACAAGGTTTGACGACCCTTCTCCATCCCTCGAGGATCTCCTCATAACAAGAGAATCCATACCCCCAACACTCAGGATTGCTGGTACCGAGAAGCTGATGTTCTTCCGCACAAGGTTTCTTTCCTGTTTCTTCACGCCCCTGTGCAGTCGCTTGAACATATTTTTGTTTCACTCTTCTTCTCGGCCCAGCAGACGCTGTCAGAGGCCTTCTTCACCTGCTTTACACAGTTTTATCTCGCGGCCCCACTCGGATTTGAGGACTTGGGAGGCTGTTATACGGCGGGTGGGATTGGGGTCTAGGATTGAGTAGATTACATTACGACAACGTGCCTTTAGGTTTCCATGTTAGTGTTTATATGCGAGCGAGAGATAGGGGGGACTAACCCGATGTAAAGATTCGATCGGGGCATATCCTTCTTCGTCTCGGCGCCCTTCTAAGTATCTTTCATAAAATTCATCTTCATCTTTCTTGGCTACTCGCCAAAGATGACGACCTGTGCGCATAGCCATGTATATTACACCTGTAGCCCAAACATCTACAGCTCTTGCATCGAATTCTTTATCGATGTATTCTTCAGGGGCGATGTAGGGAGCGGAGCCGCAGAGCCCAGTAACCATATGGGCGTCAGTCTCCCAGGCCATACGGAAACATTCTCCATTTCCAAAATCCGTGATTTTCAACGAGCCGTGGGTTGTTAAGAGAAGGTTCTCGGGCTTCAGATCTCGGTGAGCAACACCCATCTCATGCATATATTCGACACCACGCATCATTTGCTTAAAATAGCAATCGGCTTCCGAGACTTCGAGCTTTCCAGCAGCGAGGACAAGAGTGTAGAGATCACCACCCGCGCAGAATTCCATGACTTCACAATAATCCCCTTTCGAGTCTTGGAGAAGATCCAAAGTATGGATGACATTGGGGTGTCGTAACGAGGATGATATGCAGAATTCGGAGGTGAGTCGCTTGCTATACTTTTTCTCGTTCTCCTCGGGTCGACGACGGAATTCCTTCACGGCGTATAATTGTTCTCCACCCCCGTTTTCTACGCGCTTGTGTGATATCCTCACAATTCCGAAAGCCCCGCGACCGACAATTTCCTGGCATTTCCCATATTTCTCCACCAATGTCGCGGTTGCATTAGGACCACCCTTCCTATCTGAGGCCAACGATTCCTTTTCCCGCTTGAGCTGGTCGACCCAGGATGACATGAGAGAAAGCTGTTGTTCCCCTTCATGTACCTCTGAATTCTTCGCTTTCCCACTTATAACGTTTCGCAACATGTCCGAAAGCTTCTCTTGTCTCTTTGCGCTTTTGAGGTGGTGCTCGTGGCCTCCCGGTACGTCTGCCATCACGACGAATCGCAGATTGTTGGCATTGCCGATAATCTTTTTATCGCCCTTTGGCGCAGCCGGCATGGTCTTTTGGCCTCCTGTATTTTGAACTGGTTTGTCTGTGAGTGAAGGCTGTCGAGAAGGAGGGTTAGATGGTCTTTGTGTTGTTTCGGGTTTGGAGGACGGGGCGCCGTTTTGCGAATTGACGCTTGTATCGGATCTTGTCGCGTCTTTTGTAGAGAACATTCGAGTCAGGCGCTTTGTCATCGAAGTCTTTTCGGTATTTTGAGTTGGAGGCTTAGATTGTTGTGCGGCAGGTGGCGCGCCAGAGCCATTGCCATTGCCATTGCCATTGCCATTAAGGTTCTCAGTGCTGGGAGCCCTCCCATTCGGTATGGTTGGGTTAGTCTTCAGCGATTTGATGGATGATGCTTGCGACGATGTGGGCGAGGGCGAAGGATTTTTGGAAGAGTTGGATTCTCGAGGTGCGCTGACCGTCGCCATGGCTTGTTAATAAATTCAAGAGGGACCAAGACGGAGTGAAGAACCGCCAAGGCGGAGCGGGCAATGCCCGAGCTCTGTGTAATCCTGGAAGGGTGTTACAAGATATCGTGTAGGGCTTCCTTTTTTTTTTTTCTTTTTTTTCTTTCTTTCTTTCTTTCTTTCTTTCTTTCTTTCTTTCTTTTGTTTGTTGGACAGGCGATAGGGTTCGCAAGTCGGAGCTGGGTCGTGTGGTGGTGGTGGTATTGGAATCTTGAAATGTCTAATTGATGGAACGAGAAGGCGACTAAGAATGTGGATGCGACTTTAAGTGACTTTTTCGAGAAAGTAAGGTTATTTGCGTTTCTTCAAGCGCGCGGAGTGGGAGGATTTAAGGATTTCCTAGTAATGTTGGGAGCAGCTAAGGGTTAGGTATGCAATTACGGTACGCAAGTGTGATAGAAGAGGAAAGTGTGGTGTGCTCCTGGGAAGGGGATAGGAGAGGAGAGGAGAGGAGAGGAAAGGAGGGCAGGGAAGGGCGCTGTCTTGCTGGATGTAGTAGTAAGACTAGGAGTAGGAGTAGCAGCAGCAGTAGGAGTAATTGTAGTAGTTGTTGTAGTAGTAGTAAGAGTGGTGGTGGTGGTGGTGCCGGTGGTGGTACTGGCCGTTGGAAAATTTTGGTGCGCGATTTTATGACCACTATCAAGGGACCTTTTCCCGTTTTTTCTTCTCGGCAATCCGCAAAATTGCAAGTGGAAGGGGGAAAGGGGAAAGGGGATTGGAATTAGGAAGACAGCTAGGTTGAAGTGGAGGGGTGGATGCATGCGTTATTCGCGTTATTTCGCTCTCTCTCGGTCGCTTTTCTTGCCTGCCTGCCTGCCTGCCTGCCCGCCCGCCTGTCTTCCTGCCTGCCTGTTATCGCTTTGTTGCTGCTCTTCTTCTGCTTCTGCTGCTGCTGCTGCTGCTGCTATAGGTATGTTGCATAAGGTACTGACTGGTATGTACGCCGCTACATACAATGATATGATATAATATGATCTAATGTGATATAGTAGACTGGCGGCTTCCGCAACTTTGTAGGACCTCGCAGGTTGGTCGTTAGCCACAATAAGTACAACACCCTGGGCCAGGATGAGGATGGGGCTTTGCGGGTATTTTTGCAGTAGGTTTGCAGTGGTTGGTAATATGCAACATGTAATATGTTGGTGCGGGATGGCTAATGGCTGAGGGCTAGGTAATAATGGCCAATGGTCAATGGTCAATGGTCAATGGCTGATGGTTAATGACTTGTTACCTAGGTACATACATCCATACATGTACAGCAGCAGTCGGGAGGAACCGTTGAACCAATTCGCAATTGCAATCCAATACCGACGCTGTTTAAGATCCGCGTGCGGGCAATTTCTTCGTTGCGCAGACTAATGGGATCTGATTATTTTATGTATGCGGCAATTGCTGCAGTGCTGGTCTTTGGTCGTGTAGAAGGAAGCGAGCTCGTATACCTGCACTTTACGTATGAAAGAAGAAAAAGAAGAAAAAGAAGAAGAAGAAGAAGAAGGCTTTTGTAGTAAGTAGTGACAGGTATAGAATGCAATGAATGAACAAGGAAAGAGGGAATGAGGAATAATTTAGTACTTAAGTCCATCAATCATTTACGATTATTTTTACTTCAATCATGAAAACTAGCTAATCATCTACGGATAAAGGCCTACTGCGTACGTATCGGATAGTTAGACATGCACTCTGCATTCTTTTATTCTTTCCTCCTTCACCTTCAACTATGTCTCATCCCAAGACCCGCATGTCGCATGACGCCCGACTCCTGATGTGATGGCGATACTGTCTCTCTCCCGCACATGGAACAGGGTGAGTGTGACCTCAAGTAGGCAAGATGTTCTTGTCTTGGATGACGAATTGATGCTCTCGCCTCAAGAGAGCAATAGAGACTCTTCAACACATCTTCTAGACATTTAGCTTTAGCGTTAGCTTCACAATTTGCATCATAATTAAGGTAATTCCCGTATGTTACCTCTATCCTACCAAGGGCCAGCGTATGGGACTTGACTATCGTCCAGTCAGAAAGCAGTCTTATTTTTATAAAGCGTGTCTGAAATATTAGAAATCGGAAATCCCCCCTCCCCCAAAAAATAGGTCAGCTCAGCCCTATATCATCCCATTGGAATATAAAAACACACTACGTCACGATCGACAGTGTCAATGCCATGCTATTTGCCTGCCATGTGTTTAATACCTCTTCATAAGGTTCTCAATACACACTTTAAATAGAAGTGTGTCTGACTTGCAGTGTGTATTCTGTCCTCATGCGGCGGTGTGCAGCATACATCGTACTCCCTCGTTACCTCAATATACCGCTTTCTCATCGCGGAGAACCACTATATTTGTCCGGAGCACACCTTCATCCAAGGTACATCGGAAGCATTTCTTCCTTGGAAGAAAAATCCTGCCAGCACATCGAGCATCAGATCCAATAGTGGTGCTGAAACCCACATGTGTTAAGCACAACTTGGTTACATCGTCTCCTGTATAACGACATCAATCTTCTCGTCTCCGTGCTGCTGGAACCGCTTCAAAAATCAAGCTTTTCAAGTGAACTCATGCTGGACTTCGTCAGCCAATCGTCGAGGCTTGACCATATGTATATATATATATGCAGCATAAGCACATTGTGGTTCAGATGCAGCAGTCCGGGAGAACGAGGAACATCCCAACGCAGCCATTCACCGGAGCAGCTCCCGCTGATGCAAACCACCCCTTCCTTTCTATCGGTATCCCCGCGTGTAGCACGATGTGGAAAGAGTCTCGGTGATACGCTCGACGAGCATCTCGCCACAACAGCACATGCAAGAAGTACCACAGGTGCCCACATCAGAAGGATGCCCCGGAAGTGATCTTTGTACCCACTTAGGCAATGAAGTTCCGCTACACAAAACGATGATCTTTGGCTATACCTGTTGGTACGCATCCTCCGAATGGCAAGACGGCATTGAAGTAATGCTAATTGTTGCGAATGGATTAACATTCTTGTGGATTGTCTGACAAATCTTTTCATATCCACTTCACCGCCTTATGTCAGCCATTTGATATTCTTATCGCAAGAATTTCCTTGATTCCTTTCCTCAATTTGGCAATGTATACAATCAATGAGATCTCGAAGGACTCCAAAATCTTGAAGAGACCTTTCTCTCTCGAGCTAAAAGAGGACTATATCAATATCCCGGTGTCGATAGCCTTTTCAATTGCTTAACTTGGAAACCTTTCCCGGCCCTTGAGCCTAACGCCCTCAATGTGGCCATTGGTCTTTGTCTGGCAGAGGGGAATACCAAGACGAAGCTACTACCACCGAGAGCAGATGAGTACATAGGCTGCTCACTTCTGCATTATGTACACGCAAGGGAAAATTCTCCCGAAAAATGGTCCACACTTTTGACACTCTGTACAAATATCATGCAGAAGTACCACAGTGCAGTTACTGACCGCTATGTACGTTTATAATCCATACATCAAGATACCTCAGCCTGTGTCGCGCAAGAACCCAACAGATCTCGCTCCCATCGCCCAAGCGAATGAAAAAATTGGGAGATCTAGACCCTTTCCCAGTCTTCTTGTCAACGTTGGGCTTCACAAGTGTGGATCACACCTTTGGAAAAACCAGAAGGGCCTAGAGCTAAGTGTAAAACACCACCTTTTGCTAGTACCATATTTAGAAGCCTACAAATTTTCTGACCTGTGCGTGAATATTTTTCATTGGCGACATCGCATCATCGAAGATGTAGGATTTGCAGCTCTTTGCATTGGAGATGGTCCAGACGCAGTAAATCGAACGGACTTACGCAACACCTCCCAAGCAGGTTTGACAGCTGCGGCAACTTGGTATAGGGGTCTTGTGTGGTAATCAATGGTCTCATAGACCATAGACCACATATCCTAAACTTCAAAGCGCTCTCTCCTATTCTTAAAGATCAAATCGACTTCAAACGCTATCTTACGTTTGAAGGGAGGCATCAAGTTATTAAAGTATGAGCCGCCCCTCCAAGAACCGACCACTCCACCATCTTTTTCCACTTCTGCTTTGTGACTATCAAGTTTCCTCGTCCCCTCAGAAACATTTAGCTTATGTACGATCCCCAGATTCTCTCTACCAAACGGTGTATAAGCATTGAATTTCCAAATCCGGGAAAAATAATCATCCTATAAGAACTCTAAGGACCTCCCTCTCCCAAATCACATCCAACACGCTAACCCCCTGCCCCCAAAACCAACCACATGCAGCACCCAGTGCAAGTCCATCCAATATCCTCCCATCCCCATTTACGCATAAATAAACTTCCACATAGGTCACACAAAGGTAAAAATAATAACCTTCACTCCACTCTCATAGCACGGCATAGCTCCCGTCTGCTCTACAAGACGAATGAAATAAAAAGGACACCCTCGTTGAAGATTCATGGGTCTGTCTGTCTGTTTGTCTATTTGCAAATATATATCTATATCTGTAGGGGAATGAACGAACGAACTATCTTCGACGATGACTTGCAAATAAATGATTGCCTCTGGCTGACTATGTAGTCAGTGGTTCGTTCAGATGAGAGATACAAGTGCTCCGATGCGCTCGAAAGATGCAATTGAAAAGTATGTCAAGGCACTTTCGTCAATGACACGGTTTTCATCTTGTTATACATACAGTCAGACGAAGTTGAATATCTTGTCATATTTGCGTAGCTCAAATTGATATTGAGATGAAGCCTTTGGTTAAATTCGGTTATAAAATACTTATAACAGGATACCATGATCACTCATATAGTCACTCATTCATATAAAGGATATAGGGCACATGTCATCGTAGTAATTATTCTTACAGTACACAATTCCGTCTCTCGTGCTTGTGCAATCCTTCGTTCGTCCAATCGTTCTTGCTCAAAATGCAAGTCGAACATTCCAGCCATTCTTCATACGCCGCCGCAATGCAATACCCGTGTAATCTATCCATTCCACGCCACCGTATGCACAAAACCGCCATCCAAATACCGAAAACTCCGCCTATGCCGCTTAATAACACAAATCTGTCGTCAGAAGAGCCTATTATTTCAAGGGTTCCATAGAAAACAACTCCTCGTCCCCAAACATCCTGTCATTTCCCTCCGTCTGAATTTTAGGTAACATGCCGCCGTCAACCTCGCTCCAGTACGACGTTACCTTTCCCTTCCCTTTCCATCCCCCATTGATCTTACCATTACCAGCAAGCAATCCATCTTCTTCTTCTCCCCGTTCCTCAGCAATCCTGTTATTCTCAACTCCTCTATATCGTCCTGGGGGCGGATCGATATCACCAATACCTAAGTTGGAAAATTTGTTCGGGTAATCGTTGATAGGATTATCGTATTCAACTCTAGGTGTCGTGTTGCTCAGTACTTGCGCAACAATGCCCTTATCGCTGATCGCAGTCGTTGGTCTTAGTGTATCTTCGGTCTCTGGCTGTGATTCAATCCCAGCGGCAAGATTTCTGTTTCGTTCCAAGAAAGAGGCAAGTCTTTGAATTTCAGCATTCCACCTCTGTTTGAGAACCCTTACTACCTCGTCAACATCCTGGGGGGTCAATTCCAACTTTTGGGGCTTTGCGGGACTCTTTGCAGCGCCAAGTGACTTTAAAGTTCTGCGGACAGAGCTTTTGACATGGAGATCACTTCGAAAAGCAAGAGCAGCTCGACGCGAGTCTCGCATGCTTTCGCTCATGCGTTTCATGGACATATCCTGATCATCTTGCATGAAAGGTAGATCAAGAATCGTAGTGTTCTTCGCCACAGCGTTGATGAGAATGGTGAAGCCCTGCAGGTTAATGTCATTGTGCTCGCAATAAATGTGCGTAAGAGTGGTGTTGGCTTCAATAACAGATGCAAGTGCATTGGCTCTGGATCACGACATCAGTAGTGCTAAATTGAAGAAGAAAAAGGGGAAAAGGGAGTTTCCGGGCGTTTCTACAACTAATCCTCGAAAATAATTGCCTATTAGCTGGGGGGGAAAAAAACTGACTCACCCCTCAAGTCCTAAATTCTGATACTCAATCTTGAGCATCTTTAGCGTCTTGTTCTTCTTGAGACCCGTAAGAGCTTGATTCAATCCGATTCCAAAGCGTGTAATCTCAAGGTGAGCATGCTCTCCAGATATGTCAAGGAACTCCAGCGTCGTGTTATCTGTAAAGACTGCGTGTAAAGCATTGCAAGTCTCTGGGCTCGCGTCGTAGGGCCCGAGGGAAGCTTTTGATACGTCGAAGTTTTTGATGGTAGAGTTCGTTCGAAGGGCTTGTAACAGCTGCCTAAAGTGATCTTCTTTCGTGAACTCAATCATACGAACAACGAGAGTCGAGGGGGTACAGTTGTCCTTAACAGCGGCCACAAAATCGCTAATCCCTTTCTCGAGCCTATTCGCACTCAAATGCAATTCCAAATCACGGGCGTGTCCAGATTCTCTGGTCATTGATCGCATTAATAAAGCCACGTGTGAGCCTGTCAGATTACACTGATCCATGTATAAAGTAGTCAGAGTCTCTGAGCTTTCACTGCTTAGATATGTGGAGATGGCGTCAAGAGTATTTTCATTGAGCTTTTGAGTCAGTAATGGTTCACTGCATTGCAGGCAAAATTAACTTACTGGGATACCATTCAATATCAGTTCCTCTAATCGCCACGATCTAGAATATGTCTGGGTCAGCACTGCTTTGCACGAATCTTGAAATAGAAGCAATTGACATCGATTTCAAATCCAACATAAGAGGCAACCCACAGCATTGCGCGTTCTTCAAAAAGTGCTTGGTCTCCGGTAGTTCTATTAATCCTGGAAAGGTCAAGCTTCCGAATATGCGA
>Ga0302320_10022871_pt1 | contig 12303 bp, 11 predicted proteins | sample Bog_T0_3_FD_202130 | JGI IMG/M metagenome (GOLD analysis project Ga0302320, IMG submission 202130) | Peat permafrost microbial communities from Stordalen Mire near Abisko, Sweden - Bog_T0_3 | ecosystem: Environmental > Terrestrial > Soil > Wetlands > Peat | place: Sweden: Abisko, Stordalen Mire...
TGCTTCGGTCTTTGAATCTAAAGGACTTAAATTAAAGTATTCCGAAATAAGGACTTACGGGATTTTCTGATTCTAGCGGCGTCCGAAGTGGGGTAAATCGTGTCAAGGGGAAGGAAGCTTCGCCTTTTCGCTGCATCGAGATGGAAAACGGGCACTGGGAACTCGCTTTTCTCACCCGGCTTTCCGGAATTTCGGCGGCGGGCTCATGCTTCGCTTAACGCTTCAGGTTGTCAAAGAACGAGAAAGATCGACCCGTCTTTGGAGACGGGCGCACTTCTCGATGGTGCACTCTTGAAGAATTTTCGCAGGGATGCGGTTGGGTGTCTGTGATGGCGCTCACTGGTTGGGTGTGACGAAAAAAGTTGGCGACGAAGACTGGGTGGGGGGGTCCCAAGCCGCATACGGCAGTGGAATCCCACCCTAACGTCGAAAAGCACGACGTTAGGATGGGGCACCCGGCTGTTCAATTTCGAGTCAATCGTCCAATTGGGAGACATCACTGACTCAAACATCGTTCTTCCTCTTCGTGAAGGATCAATCACTTAGGCTCCCGACTCTATGGAACTTAAAGTACCCAAGGAGGATGAGGGCAAAGCTGTGCTTTTGCAAGCTAGGACCGCCGCAGTGTTGGTCGTAATTTGTATTCTGGCTGGCACATGGCTTTACGGAGCCGACAGGCCGATCACCGTCGGGGTGGTCATCGATGGGTCGAATCAGGAAGACAGAGCGCCTCTGCAGGCATATCTCACGAAGGCAATGGGACGGCCGGTGATGGTTGCATCTTCCGACACCTACGGCGACACCGTTGCTGCCCTAGCAGATGGATCTTACGATTTTGCGTGTCTGGGGGCGCTAGTGTATATCCGCGCTCACGCCAAGTACGGAGTCATCCCGCTGGTTCAGCGCGCCGGTGACTTGCATTATCACTCGGTCTTCATCACCGGTACGCGCTCGTCGATTTATTCGCTCAGCGACCTGAAGGGAAAGCAGTTCGCATTTGGCGATATCGACTCGACCAGCGCTCATCTGATGGCATATCACGAACTCAAGCAGGCGGGAATCAATCCCGAAACTGATCTCAAGTATCGCTATACCGGGAGCCATCTAGCAACCGCAGCGCTGGTGGCAAACGGAGCGGTCGATGCCGGAGCTATCGATAAAACGGTTTTCGACTTCCTGATCAGTGGCGGGAAACTGGACAGCAAGAAAGTCCGCGTTTTCTATACCTCTGAACCCTATGTCGACTACGTGTGGGTGGCTGGCAAAGATGTGCCGGAGGCCGAGCGAGAAAGATTTGCCCGCGCGCTTCTCGCCCTGAGGGAAGGCAAAGACGATCGCGTCCTGAAAGTTCTCCGCTCGTACAAATTTGTCATGGCCAACGACGCGGAATACGCAATCACACGACAGATCGAGCGCGAACTGGGAAACACGTTCCGGGGTCCAAATGTTACTCGCGATAAATAGCGATTTCACTCATTGGCTGAACTGTGAAGGTAAACACCTTGGAGTCGCTGTTGCCCACGCGTGACCCCGGTAACTTTGTTTAAAGCCCACGTCATCAGAATGGATGGAAGGTAGCCTGTGTTCTGTACAAAGTGTGGTACTGATTTACGCGATGACTCGCGATTCCGTCCTAGCTGTGAACAAACGCGGGGCGTAATTTCCGTTGGTGGAGGTGCAGCGGCAGCCGTCGCTCCGGCGCGAATCCCACCGCCCGAGCCAAAGTCCAGCAACGCAACCTGGAGCGTGGTTGGAATTGTGCTGCTGTTGGCCTTGTGCTGGGCTTCGTGGTACGTGCAAAAGAAAACCTCTAGTTTGTTGCCGCAATCGCAAGCGGACCAAGTATCTCAACCAGAATAGACATCCAGTTCACACGCCGTACAACACGGCAACGCACACCGGAAACCTTGAACGTCACGCTTGCGCTCGCAGCCCGCGCGGGCACGTATTACGTCTTTGTCTTCCTTCGCAAGAGTTGGCGGTAAATCCCAATTACGCTCATTGAGGAATCGTGGTGAGGAGTCGGTGCCCCGTTCGAAAACCGCCTGAAGTGGCGCAGCCGGCAGCCGGCTCTACATGGGCGCCGAAGGCTCGGTGGGTCGGAAGAATCCCGAGCTTCATGCGGCGGTGGAATCCCACCCTAACGTCGAAAAACACGACGTTAGGATGGGACACCCGGCCCTAAAACGACGTGAGTGTATACCTCGATTTCTACCAACCTCAAACGGGCGCCCCAGATTTTCCGCGGGGGGAATCCGACTTCTGTCTGCTTGTTCAACGATCGGTAAGAAGGCAGGGGTCCTTCGACTCCGGAGGGACTTCACTTCGTGAAGTTCCTGCTCCGCTCAGGATGACAAGTTGGAATTTGTCTTGTAGGCGCCGTCTGGCAAGCCCGTGATCCGGATTCCGCCGTGGCCTTTGTGGCGGATGTTGAGGCCGATCAGCAAGGCGGTGATCTGCTCGATGATGCGCGCGTTCTCCAGTTTGCCGCCATCAATCGCCCGCACTCCGGCGATCTTCGCCGCGAGATCCATGGCAACCTGCGTGGCATTGGGATCGTCGCTGCATACGATGACGTCGCAATCCACGGCTTCGTTTTTGTCGCTGTTGAGCACGTCCGCAGAGACGTTTTGGAATGCCGCCGCAACGGAAACGCCCTTGGGGACCAACTCCGCCGTCTGTTGCGCAGCCGAGCCTTGCCACACGCCGAGGGTGCGGCTGGCGCGTCCGCCGACGCTACCAGCGAGCGGAACGGTAGCATCGATGAGGATGCTGGCCGCGCGGATCGCTGGCTTCAATTGCTTCAGCAGTTCGGCCTGGCCCGCGAACGGCACGGTGAGCACCAGCAGATCGCTGACGGCGCAGGCGGCCGAATTTTCCATTCCGGAAACTTGAGCATTTGCGCCCGCACGCTGGCGGATGGCTTCTGCCGTCTGCTCGGCCCGCGCAGGATCGCGCGAACCGATGATTACGGTCTCTCCTGCGCGCGCCCAGCGTAGCGCTAGGCCAGTGCCCGCGGGGCCGGTGCCGCCGATGATGGCGATGGCGCGGGTCATGCGGGCTTTCGTGCGGTCGTTCATGCGAAGTCAGGCGCGAGCGCCTCAGAAAAAACTTCGCCGGAAACCGATTCCGCGGGCAGCTTGATCTGCATCCGCGAATATTTTGTGTTGCGCTCTGCCGGAATGCGCCCGATCTCCAGAATCAAGGACTGGAAATCTTCTGGGCTCGTGTATTGGCCCGCGGTTGCTCCGGCTTCACGCGAAATATTTTCTTCCATCAGCGTTCCACCGTAGTCGTTGGCTCCGGCGTGCAGGCAAAGCTGCGAAAGCTTTCGGTTCAGCTTTACCCACGAGACCTGAATGTTATGAATCGAACCGGCGAGGAGGATTCTGGCCAGCGCATGAATCTTGAGGTGTTCGGCGAGTGTCGGCCCGGTGCGCGCCAGACCCTGCTGGAACAACAGCGTGTTCTGGTGGACAAAGCCCAGCGGAACGAACTCGGTGAAGCCGCCGGTTTCAGTCTGAATCTGGCGGAACAAAGACAACTGCCGCACCCAGTGATCGGGCGTTTCCATGTGCCCGTACATCAGCGTCGAAGTGCTGGGGATCCCACAGACGTGTGCGGTGCGGATTACCTCTTGCCATTGCGCCGACGAGAGTTTATTGCGCGAGAGTACGTGACGCACTTCATCGTCCAGAATCTCGGCCGCGGTGCCCGGCAGCGTGTCGAGTCCGTTCTCGCGCAGCATCATCAGATAGTCGCGCAGGGTCATGCCGGTCAGTTCCACGCCATACACAATTTCCATCGGAGAAAAGGCGTGGATGTGCATGCTGGGCACCGCATTCTTTACCGCGCGCAGAATGTCGCGGTAATAAAACGGCGGCAAACCGTGCGGCAAACCACCCTGGATGCAGACTTCGGTCGCTCCCAGTTCCCACGCCTCTTTACTTTTGCGCGCCATGTCTTCGAGCGAATGGAAATAGGAATCGGCTTCGCGCGGGCCGCGGCTGAACGCGCAAAACTTGCAGCCCACGAAACAGATGTTGGTGAAATTGATATTGCGATTGACCACGTAGCTGACGATGTTGCCGACCAGATCGCGGCGCAGCGTATCGGCGGCTGCCAGCAGCGCGAGCAAGTCGGCGTCCTCGGAGCGGGCCAGAGCAAAACGCTCCTCGTCGGTCAGACATGCTCCGTCTTGCGTTTCGAGCACGCGCTCGAGCGCGGCGCGAATTGGCGCGGACGCTTGCGGCGCAATTTGGTCCCAGGTCAGCGCGGGGAAGTGCTCGAGTTCTGAAGCCGATAATGACATGACGTTCTCCAATCCAACTTTTATCGTCGTTCGCTTTTCGCCGTTCGCCATGTAAATTAGCGAACGGCCAACGACGAACAGCGACCAGAACAATTACCGAAAAAGATCGTTTTTTGCGGGACGGATGAGTTCCCGCGCCGCGCCACGACCACGTTGATAAGCATAACCTCGAATGATGCACGCCGGAGTGCCTGCCAGCTTGCCGCAGACCAGTCCCGCCGCGCAAGCCAGTTCGTCGGCCACCGCGTCGATCGTCGCGTGCAGCGAGTAGCCGTGCGGATCGCGGCGTCCGCGATAGTCGACCAAAGGCCGCATTCCCGCGACGCCGATCGCTACTTCCGTCAAACCTTCACGCCAGGGACGCCCGAAACTATCGGCGACGATGACCGCGATCTCGATTCCCAACTGCTTTTTCAAGTCCCGACGCAACCGCGCCGCGGAGCGATCGGGATTCACCGGCAGCAACACGGCGTGCTGGCCGCCATCGACGTTCGATACATCCACGCCACTATTGGCGCAAACGAAACCGTGCTTCGTCTCGCTGATCAGCACTCCGCGCTTGCGCCGCACGATGCGACGGCTTTCGCGGATCGCTAATTCGCTGACGCGCGGGTCCAGGCCGTAGCGTCGAGCCCAAGCCCTGGAAGCTGCCGAGGGCCGGATCTCACCGAGCGCGACCAACGCACCTTCCGCCTTGGAAACAGCTTTGTGCTTCACCACCAGGATGTCGCCATCCTGAAAGCGCAGGCCCAGGGTACGCGTGGCCGACAACAACCTTGCGCTCAGCGACTCACCCACGCGGATTTCTCCACGGACGGCGATGGGGAGAATGCGAACTTCGCCGGCCGTCCGCTCGCCGATGTTCGATCCCATGTTAGGCGCCCGCAGTGAAACTCGAATTTCGAAATCCAGCGCCTGAAGGCGCGTTGATGCCAGAAGACATGCGGCATCGCTAAAGCGATGCCCTGATACGAACCTCACTTCCGCCGCGGGCTCTCAGACCTGAGAATGTTCGACCTGATTTCGACGGCTGAGATTCCAGCTTCGTACCAGTTTCTGCGATCGGCGATCTCCGCTGGCAGCGGCCAGTTCGTGCAGATCTTCGGGGCGATCGACATCGCGCGCAATTCCCGGGAGTTTGAGGACAACGCACGGCAGGCCGGTCGCCTTGGCCGCGGCCAGATGCGGCAAAAAGCTGTCGTTGCCGAAACGAAGCGGAAACAAATCGGCCGGAGATCGCCAGGCTGCGTTGGTGCCGCGTCCGGCCGCGTCGGGCACGAGCACCGCACCAGCCTGGGGCGCACTGTCCACGATTTTTTGCAATTCTGACACATCGATTAAAGGAATATCTGCGGGAACCACCAAGGTATTCGGCGCTCCTCGTTCTCGGCATACCGCGGTTGCCATTTCGATGGCGCTGGTTTCTCCGGAGTTGTGGTCGGCTACGACCTCGAAATGGAAACGGGCGGCTAGTTCGCGCGCGTAGGAATCGCTGGTGACCACTGCAACCTCGGGGCGTTTTGGCCAGCGCGCCAGAGTTTCGAGCACGTCTTCGCACATGGCCTGCGCCAGCGCGAAACGTTCTTCCGGAGCCAGAATTGGAGACAGCCGCTGTTTAGCGCCGGCGAGAATTTTTATGGGAACCAGAATCATTGCTGCTCCAACGCGGCTGGAGACGGCGGAGGCTGCTTTGCCACCTCCAGAACGGTCTTTGCCAACGCAACCCTGTCTTCGTTTTTGCGCATGATGGTCGGAGTGCAATGCACGCGCATGCCGGTCTTACGCAAGGCTTCGGCGGCGGGCGCATCCTGCGAATCGACCACGAGCAGATCGAGGAAGTCGTGGTAGAGATCGGCAACGCCGGCAATCGAAACGGAGAAGCCTTGCGCCGCCATGAGCGTTCCTGCGGGGCCGGAGACCGCGGCCCCACCCACGATCGGGCTCACGGCGACACTGCGGGCGCGGCTTTCGCGCAACGCTTCGCGAATGCCTGGCACGGCTAGAATCGGTCCGATGCTGGTCACCGGATTACTGGGCGCGAGTAACACCAGATCTGCCGAGCGGATGGCTTCGATCACTCCCGGCGCGGGTGGCGCATCCGCGGCGCCGGCGAAGCGCACCGATTCCACGGGATCCTGAAACCAGCGCTGGACGAAATATTCTTCAAAGCTCAAGTCTCCTGCAGGAGTCAAGACGCGCGTCTCCACGCGCGAATTACTCATGGGCAAGATGCGGGTCTTGATGCCAAGCCGGGTTGCGATTTCGGACGTGGCTTCGGTGAGGGTCTTGCCTTCGGCCAACAGCTTGGAGCGAAAAATGTGGGTGGCCAGATCGCGATCGCCGACGTGCATCCAGGTCGGTTGGCCGAGTTGACCCATGGCAGTCAGGCAAAGAAAAGTGTCTCCCTTCACGCCCCAGCCGCGTTCCTGGCTGAGTTTCCCGGCGAGCATGTAGGTGATGGAATCGATGTCGGGCGCAACGTACAACCCCCACCACAGCAGGTCGTCGCCGGTATTCACGATGATGGTCAGGTCTTCGGGACGAACGATCTGCCGGAGTCCATCGACGAACTTGGCGCCGCCGGTGCCGCCGGTCAGAACCGTAATCATGCCGCCCTCTCTTCCCTCTGGTTGAGCCGAGCATAACCCTCAGCGTCTGCGGCTGAGCCCAGGCGTTCGGCCAACAAACCGCTGCGGGCGGCGGGTTGGTTTGCGAGCTTTTTTGTGAACTCTTTTATGAACTCTGGATAAACGGGCAATCTTTGACGCAGTTCGAATCCCTTCGCCTCGGTTCGCTGACGCAATTGGTCCAGGTGCGGCCACGGCTTTTCCGGATTGATGAAATCCGGCGTCAGCGGCGAGACTCCGCCCCAGTCATTGATGCCGGCGTCGAGAAGATCGGCGTAATGAGGATCGGAAAGATTCGGCGGCGCTTGAATATTCATGGCCGGCATCAGGAGTCGAGCCACGGCTATAGTGCGCAGGATCTCTTCGCAGTCCGGTTCGGGCCATAGTGCCATCGGCGTAGCTTTCTTGGCGCGAAAATTCTGAATGATCACTTCCTGAATGTGCCCATACTTCTCGTGCAGGTCACGGATCGCTAGCAGCGAATCTACGCGCTCCTCTATCGTCTCGCCAATTCCTATCAGGATTCCGGTGGTGAAAGGAATCCTCTGCCGTCCGGCGTCTTCGATTACACGCAGGCGTTTCGCGGGGTGCTTGTCAGGAGCATTATCATGCGCGGCGCCTTTCGCGAGCAGCCGTGTACTGGTCGTTTCGAGCATCAGGCCCATGCTGGGCGCCACGCGTGACAGCCGTTCCAGCCATTCCGCGCTCATCAATCCTGGATTCGGATGCGGAAGGAGACTCGATTCGCGAAGAACTTTTTCGCACATTGCTTCCAAGTAATGGAGCGTGGATTTGTAGCCTAATCGCTGCAGCGTCTCGCGGATTTCGGGAAAGAGGAGTTCCGGCTTATCTCCGAGACTGAAAAGCGCCTCGGTACATCCCATGCGTTCGCCTGCGCGCACTACTTCCATAACCTCGTCGGGAATCATGGTATGGGCGCCGGGTTGGCCGGGATCGCGGCGGAAGGTGCAGTAGCCGCAGTAATCGCGGCAGAGATTCGTGAGGGGAAGAAATACTTTGCGGGAATAGGTAATGACTCCCGGTTTGAATTTTGCGCGAGCGGCCTGCGCGGCCGCGAGGAGCGAGGGCAGCGTATCTTTGGCTTGCAGCAGGTGGCACGCCGTTTCGCGAGATATCGGTTTCGCGCCGCCCGCCAACTCCGCTGCGGCGGTCGCCATTAGCGCATCTGAGGAAAAGGTGGCCATACGTTGCTACTTCGCAGTTCGCTTCATCGGAAGTCAACGCGCATAACGATCTTACTTGCAAAGATACTGGCAAAGATCATAACGGACACCGTGAGTTCCTGTCCCTGGGTGGCAGAGTGCACGATCTGTGGTAGCGTGTTCCATTGCCGGAGGAGGTGCCGTTCCGGGCCGGCAGGTTTCGCATGAGCCTTACCGCGAGCGATTTCCGCGAGGCTATGGGATGTTTCGCAACCGGAGTCACGGTCATCACGGTGGACCAGGATGGCGAGGTCCACGGGATGACGGCGAATGCTTTCACCGCGGTCTCGCTCGACCCGGTGCTGGTTCTGGTTTGCGTAGATCATCGGGCACGCACGCACGCTCATCTGCACGCCCGCAAGCGATTTGGAGTGAATGTGCTGCGGCGAGATCAACGGGCCGTCTCGGAATACTACGCGCGCTCGGAAGAAACCCATCAGCATCCGGAAGCCGTAGGCGCCCGATTTGATCGAACGGCGCAGGGCACGCCGGTGCTGCGAGGCGCCCTCGCTTACCTGGAGTGCCGGTTACACTCGACCGAGACTGCAGGCGACCACACTATTTTCATCGCGGAAGTGGAAGAGGTTGTGGTGCGGGAAGGCGAGCCTCTGCTATATTTCCGCAGCCAGTACCGGGACATCGAAGCGCCGAAATACTGATGAAGTAGACCGATTGGGAACGGGGAAAACGAAGCGCGATGTATCCGCGATCATTTCACTATCATCGGGCGGGATCACTGGACGAAGCGGTTACCATGCTCGGGCAACTTGGCTCAGGGGCGAAGGTCCTTGCCGGTGGGCAGAGTTTGATTCCGTTGCTCAAGCTCCGCTTTGCCAATCCTGAGCACCTGGTGGATTTGAACTTCATTCCGGGCACTTCCTTTATTAAGGACGATTCGCGAGCACTTCGTTTCGGAGCGATGACGCGCCACGCGGAGATTGAGCACTCGGCGCTGGCGAGGCGGATCGCGGTGTTGCACGACTGCGCCGCGGGAATTGCGGATGTGCAAGTGCGCAACCGCGGCACGATTGGCGGATCACTCGCCGAAGCCGATCCCAGCGGCGATTGGGGCAATGCCTTGATCACGCTCGACACGAGCGTGCACTGCCTCGGGCCCGGCGGCACGCGCAGCGTTCCACTGAAAGACTTCATCAAAGATGCCTACACGACCGCGCTCGCTCACGACGAGGTTGTGACCGAAGTGGAAGTGAAAATTCCTCCCGAGGGCAGCGGCGGAGCTTATGTTGCATTCAAACGGAGCGCTCCCGTGTATCCGAGTGCCAGCGCTGGCGTGCAACTCACTTTGGCGGACGATGTTTGTCAGGATGCCGCGATTGCACTCGGCTGCGTCGGACTGACGGCGATTCGGGCGACCGAGGCTGAGACTGCGCTTCGCGGCAAAACCTTGACCGGGAATGCGGATGACCCGACGATTGCCGCCGCCGCTGAAGCGGCACGCGCCGCCGCCGATCCCCAGCCTGACATGCGGGGGTCCGCTGAATATAAGCGCGAACTGGTGGCGGCTCTGGTGAAACGCGCCATTCAGATTGCGATCCGCCGTGCTCGCGGAGAAGACGTCGAAGGGGCGCATCTTTATGCCTGAAGCTGCAGCCGCGGAAACCATCGCCGTGCAGGTCCAGATCAACGTGAACGGCAAGTTATATTCGCGGACGGTGGAACCGCGTATGTTGCTGGTTGAGTTCCTGCGCGAGGCCTGCGACCTTACCGGCACGCACGTCGGCTGCGACACTTCGTATTGCGGCGCTTGCACGGTGCTGATGAACGGCCTGGCGGTGAAATCGTGCACGATGTTCGCGGTGCAAGCGGACGGCTCTGAGATCACGACCGTCGAGGGTCTGGAGAAAGAGGGCAAGCTTCATCCCATTCAAAAGGCTTTTGGTGATTCTTACGGACTGCAGTGCGGCTACTGCACGCCCGGCCTGATGCTCTCCGCGCATCAGTTGCTGTCGGAGAATCTTTCTCCGAGTGAAAAGGAGATTCGCAAAGCGATCGCGGGCAACACTTGCCGCTGCACCGGATATATGAACATTTTCAAGGCCATCGAACAGGCGGCCCGGAACATGAAGGGAGCCTGAGATGGCGATCAAGTTTTCTGGCGGGTTCGAAGTAAAGAAGACGCCCGAGGAAGTTTTCGATTTTCTCACCGATCCGAATCGGTTCGCGGCGCTGCTCCCCGACTTCCAGACTTTGACAGTGCAGGATGCGACACATTTTACGCTCAAGGTAAACGTGGGGATTTCCTACATCAAGGGCAGCGCGGACGTGAAGATCGTGTTGGCGGAGGCGGATCGTCCGCGCCGCGCGCAATACCAGGGACAGGGCGTGGTCGCCGGAGGAAACGTGACTGTGGTCGCGGGGTTTGACCTGGCTGCGACCGCTTATGGAACCAAAGTGGATTGGCTGGGCGAAGCGCAGATCTTCGGCCGGCTCGCATCAGTAGCTGGCGGCATGCTGGAACCGCTGGGCAAGAAGCAGATCCAGAAATTGATCGACGGGCTGCAGGCGGCATTGGCGTAGCAGAGGTTGTGACGCGGACGCTTTTCGTTTGTCCGCGAAGGGTTGGCGGAGGCAAGGATCGTGGCGGAAGAAAAAAAGAACGGCAGCGGACAGTGGGTGGGCGCCGCACTTCCGCGCAAGGAAGAAGACCGGCTATTGCGCGGCCGGGGCAAATTCGCCGATGACATCAAGCTTCGCGGCATGCTCTATCTCCGCTTTGTGCGCTCTCCGTTTGCGCACGCGCGCATCGTCAGTGTCGATACAACCGCTGCGGAGGCGTTGCCGGGCGTAGCGTGTGCGCTTACCGGCAAAGAAGTGGCGGCGCAAACGCATCCCTTCATCGAAATCGGGCCGGAACATGCGCAGAAAATTCGCGATTTCCCGATGGCGGTGGGCAAAGCACTTTACCAGGGAGAGCCGGTAGCCGCGGTGGTCGCGGAATCTCCGAGCCTCGCCGACGATGCCGTAGAACTGGTTCAGGTCGAGTACGAACCGTTGGAACCTGTGGTGGACGCCGAACTGGCGCTTACCGATCACAGCATTCTGCACGAAGAAGCCGGGACGAACCGGGTTTGGAGCGGTGTGTGGGAATACGGCGATGTGGAGCGGGCTTTCAAGGATGCGGCGTATGTGGTCGACATCGACCGGCTGCATTTCCATCGCTTTTCTTCGACGCCGCTCGAAAATAATGTTGTGATTGCGGAATGGAATCCGAAAGACGATCGCCTTTACTACTGGTGCAATAATTCGTTTCCGTCGTTCGCGATCCAGTTTCTGGCCGCGCACTTAGGCATTCCCATCGATAAGATCCGGGTGCAGACCTTCGACATCGGAGGCAGCTTCGGGATCAAAATCACCAGCTATCCGCAGATGGCGGCGTGTGCTCTGGCGTCGAGGAAGGCGGGCGGACGGCCGATCAAGTGGGTCGAAACCCGCTCCGAACATATGGTTTCGAGCGCTCACGGGAACGAGCGTACTTTCCGCAACACGCGCGTCGCGCTCGACAAGGACGGGGTCATCACCGCGATTGATTCGCGTCACATCGACGACTGCGGCGCTTATCCGCGATATGAGCCGCTGGGGTGCGTGATCTGGTCGCAGGTTTTCTGCGGGGTGTATCGTTTCAAGAATGCTCGCATCGATTTTCGGCAGTCGGTTACAAACAAATGTCCCGTCGGGCCGAATCGCGGATACTCGCGCATGCAGCATCTCTGGTTTCTGGAGCGTGTCATCGATATCTGCGCCCACGAAACCGGCATCGCAGCGGACGAAATGCGCCTGCGCAACTATATCCGCCCCGAAGAATTTCCGTACACCACGCCTAATGGATGCGTATACGACTCCGGTGATTATCCGAAGATGCTGGAAGTTGCGAAAGACCTGATCGGCTGGGACGGCTGGAAGAAGAAACAGGCTGAGGCGCGGAGCGAAGGGCGCGTGATTGGGATTGGCATCGGCACCACACTCGATTCGGGAACCAACAATTTCGGCCAGTCGCAGATTATCAACCCTTACGCACCTTTTTCCGGCAACTCGCAGGGCGCAAACTGCAAACTCGATATCTACGGCGAAGTGGTTGTGTCGGTTGGCTCGTGCCCGCAAGGCCAGGGACACGAAACCACGG
>Ga0302320_10022875_pt1 | contig 12301 bp, 11 predicted proteins | sample Bog_T0_3_FD_202130 | JGI IMG/M metagenome (GOLD analysis project Ga0302320, IMG submission 202130) | Peat permafrost microbial communities from Stordalen Mire near Abisko, Sweden - Bog_T0_3 | ecosystem: Environmental > Terrestrial > Soil > Wetlands > Peat | place: Sweden: Abisko, Stordalen Mire...
CCGAACGGCGGCCAGCTTGAACTCCCTGGTGAACTGCCTGCGTGACAATCCCATGACTCAATTCTCCATTCATTGGATTTTGAGTCTTAACTGGTTGTCTCAAAAATGGGGGCAAGTCCAGATCACCATCTGGGAAAGGTCCATCTGGCGAGTTCTTGAATCCTCGATTAGTGCGCGTGGAAAGAGCCGCGCGTGAGATCACTGAGACACAGGCTTCTCCACCGCTGGAGAATTCTGCCGGCCAGGCGAAGGATCGCTGGCAGGCCCAACAAATGGCTCGGGGCCGAGATGACCGCGATGACAGGATCCGCAAGTAACGGGAGCGCCGGAACTGTCAATGCTCGCCACGTACTTGGTGTTGATCTCTTCGGTCATCAGGTACATGGTCCGCGCGACTCTCTTCATGGGTTTGGAGTCGTCGGCAAAGTTGAGCCTCGGCCGCCCGTCCGCGCTCACCTCCTCGCGGTCCTCAGCGTGACATGAGTCGCAGTGCGTTCCGAGCGCAGCCACCCACTGCTCCATGACCTCGTGAACCTGTTGGCCGGTCATGTCTTTGGGTAGAACTTTCAGGTTTGTGGGAGCAGGATAGATGCGAGGCGGCGCGTTGGTTCCCGTGCTCTGTGGGGCCTGGGCCGCGGTGCTGAGCATCAAGGCTGCACCGGCCAGCAAGACCACCGCGGCGGAGGAGTGAGGCAGGGAGGTTGACCTCATTGCGAGAACCTCATTGCGGATCCTGAAATTCCTCTCACGCGGACCTGCCTCTTGAGTGCGTTGAACGCCATCGCTTCAGCTACCAGCTATCCTTCGCCTTCTTCTGCTGCTTCGACCAAAGGTAATCGGCAATACGATGAATGTCTTCATCGCTCAACACATGTTTCCACGAAGGCATGTAAAGCGGCGGAGTGGGCCCTGACGCATTGTCAAGCGGTGGCGCTCTGCCGTTGCGGATTATGGCAATGACCTCATCCTTGGTGTAGTCGTCTGAAACATGGAGCAACGAAGGAACCTCGCCGCCCTGCGCGTTAGGATTGGCTACGCCGCCCTGCAACTCGGTTCCGTGACAGCCCACACAACCAAATCGTGCAAAGTCCTGCTTGCCGGCCTCGATGGCCACATCTTCCGGCGAGAGCGCGCGAGTCTTGTGCGAGAGAATCAGTTGCACATCGTCCGGAGTGGCAGAGTCAAGGTAAGCCAGCAGAGCCTTACGGGCATTCGGCTCAAGATCGTATGCCGGCATGGAACTGCCCGGATACACAAGCTCCGGGTTTACGAGTTGCTCATCGAGCCATTCTGTGGAGTGGCGCTTGGTCACGCCGAGCAGATCGGGGCCGGTCTTGGCGCCGATGCCGCCCACCATGTGGCAGGCGATGCAATTCTTCTCGACAAACAACTGGCGGCCGTATTCGGGACCCGGAATCAACCGGACGCTTGAGTAGTAGGTGCCCATCTCCTCGCTGGTGAGCGAGAGCATGTAGTAGGTCAGGTCGCGCGCCTGCTCCGTGGTGAAGTGGAAGTTGGGCATCGCCGAACCGCTGGAGACTGCGTTTGGAGAAAGGAAGTGGCGCTCAAGCCACTCTGGGGCGCGATGGTTTGCGCCTTCGGCGGTGAGATCAGGGCCGATGCTTCCGCCCACTCCGTTCAATTTGTGGCAGCCGCGGCAGCCTTGTGTTTCAAACAGGCGGCGTCCCTCGGTGAGCTCCGGCACGCCGGGCACTTCGCCTTCCTTGTGGCAGCGGCCACAAGAGGCGCGAATGTAGTCCTTGCTCAGCAGCGGGTTCGGCCAAAAATCGACTTTGCCGTGCGCGCCTTCTTTATCGGTCGCCAGCCCCTGGCCGCCATGGCAGATGGTGCAACCAAATTTCGAAGAAATATGCGGCCCAAGGTTGGCGTGATAGCGGAAAGGCTCAGGCGCGTCTTTCATCGTCGGATCTTCAGCGCCCAGATGGCAGGTGGTGCAACGATCCACGCGCTGCAGGCCGGTGAGCATCACCTGGTGAACCTCGGGCGGCGTGGCGAGCACCGCGGCCTTGGTTACCGCGTTCGGCTCCCCTTGCGCTTCCAGTTGCAAAAAATTGTGCTGATACGTCTTCCACGTGGGAGTATTGGCCTGCCACGCGGCGGCAATGATCAAGGCCAACGCAAGAAAGCTGAGAGCGAAGAAGATTTTCTGGAGTCTGCTTTCCATTACTCTGCACCCCCGACAACATGCACCCATGGTGGAACCAGGGCCCAGCCTGGTCCGCGGAAGAATGTCCCGAGAACGATGAGGGCGAGGTTGGCAATCACGAAGAATGTAAACAGCCAGAGAGCCCATTTGCGATCGCCGGGGCGCCGGCTTGGGTTTCTATCGAGATAAGGAATGGCCAGCAGCGCGATCACCATCAGCGCTGGAGCGACTACACCGCCCAGCAGAGCGGAGTGACTGACAAGTTCCTGCAGGCCGAGGAAGTACCATGGCGCCTTGGCTGGATTCGGCGTCTTGGCGGGATTGGCCAGCTCTTCCAGCGGCGCGTTGAGAAACAGGGACATGGTCATGATGGTGGTCACCGTGGCCATCAGGGCGACCGCCTCGCGAACGAAGGCATACGGATAAGAGAAGACCGTATCTTCTTCTTCCTCTGGCGTCACGGTCTCAAAAATCGGCTTGCCGGTGACGACTTCCATCAAGCCATAGGTCTTGGTGCTGGATGCTGCAGTTGCCTGAAGCGCAGCGGTGGTTGCCGGAGCGCCGATGGTGACCAGCGCCTCAGCCTTCTGCGGCTTCAGCTTCCACACAGGCCGCGAGAGGCCGCCGTCTTTGCGTACGCGCCAGAAGTGAACAATGGTAAGCAGGATAACCGCCGCCGGTAGCACGGCAACGTGCAGCACATAGAAGCGAATCAGCGCTGCTTCTCCAACGCTATGGCCGCCTAGCAGCAACTCGCGCAACTGTCCGCCAATAAACGGAGCATAGCTGCCAATGTTCGTTCCCACCGTGATGGCCCAATAGGCAAGCTGATCCCACGGCAGCAGGTAGCCGGTAAATGACAGGCCCAGCGTGAGTAGCAGAAGAAAGACGCCGACAACCCAGTTGAACTGGCGAGGTTTCTTGTACGAGCCGGTATAGAAGACCCGGCACATGTGCAGGAAGACGCAGACCACCATGCCGTGCGCCGCCCAGCGATGCATGTTGCGCAGGAACGGCCCCATGAAGACCACAAACTGCAGATCCTTCATGTCCTGGTAGGCCTGCGGCGGAAACGGCCGATAGTAGCACATCAGCGCAATGCCGGTAGTTACCAGAATGAGGAAGAGAAAGAACGTGATGAAGCCCAGGTAAAACGTATGCCTGAACTTGAGGTTCTCTTTCTTCACCTTGGCCGGATGGATATGCAGCCACACATTGAGAAAGACCAGCTCGGACTTTCCCTTGTCAGTGGAGAGCGGATCCCGCCGTACGATGGATTGCCAGATGTCGCGAATCAGATGCATGGTTACACCATCAACCGGTAAGTGGGCGGAACGATTTTGTCTTTGTCGACGCGAAGCTGCCCATCGCGAGCCTGCGTTACTTCAAACCAGTTCAGCGCGCGCGGCGCGGGTCCGTGCTGCACGGAACCATCCGCGCCAAAGACGCTGCCATGGCATGGGCAATGGAACTTCTGGTCGCTTGCGAAGTGAGCCACCGTGCAACCCAGATGCGTGCAAACCGCGCTGGCTACGGCGAATCCCTTGTCGCGGTCGCGAAAGACGAAGATCTTCTCTTCAACCAGAAAGGTGGGGGGGCCGAATGGAAAATCGCCAGCGTTCCCGATCTTGAACGACTGCGGCGGCTCATAAAATACGCTGGGCATCAGGAACCGCAGCACGGCTCCAAAGCTGACCAGAACCCCGGAACACAGCGCGACAACGCCAACTGTCCCCCAACTGAGAAAAGCGCGACGATTCATTTCTGGACTCCCTTATTCAAAGACTTCCCGCTCCTGTTGCTCCAGAGCTTCCATGGTGATCGATCCTGTTGGGCATCTGTCGGCGCAGAGGCCGCAGCGGATGCACTTCTCTTCGTTCTTGATAATCGCTCCCGCTTGGCCTGCTGGCAGATCGGCAGCTGCCACGCCGTAGCGCGCCTGGATCAGCGCATCGTAACGCTCGTCGCCGCTTAGCTGCGCCAGGTCAACCAGACGCAAGCAACTCTCCGGGCAAACGTCCACGCACCCGGCGCAGAGGATACACTTCGATCCGTCAAAGATCGTATTCACCTGGCAGTTGAGGCAGCGTAGGCCTTCCTTGCGGCCCTGCTCCTCATCGAAGCCCAACTCCACTTCGGCAATGCCGATCCGGCGGTTGGCCGCAAGCACGGGCATCTTCTGGCGAGGCGTAGAGAGAAAGCCGCGCGCCATCTCCCAGTCGGGCAGAACGCGGAACCGGCTCAGTACGGTCTTTCTTGTCTTGCCGGTGAGAAACACATGAATCGACCGCGCTGCCTTGTGACCATTGGCAACAGCCTCCACCAGGATGCGCGGCCCAAACGCGACGTCGCCGCCGGCGAAAACGCCCGGAGCGGTAGTCATCAAGTTCTCATCGATCTTGAGGATGCCGCGCGGCGTCACCTGCACACCCTCTTCGCCCGAAAGGAACGAGAGGTCTGCTTGCTGGCCAATAGCCAGAATCACGCTGTCGCAGGGAATGATCTTCTCTTCATCGCTGAAGGCGGGATTGAATCGGCCATTTTCATCGAATACCGTGAGGCAGCGTCGAACCTTCAGTCCGGTGACGATGCCGTCTTCGCCCACAATCTCTTTAGGACCCCAACCATTTTCTACGGCAATGCCCTCATGCTCGGCCTCGTCCACTTCACCTTTCCATGCGGGCATCTGTGCGCGTGATTCCAGGCTCACCAGTTCCACTTCTTCCGCGCCGGAGCGCAGTGCCATACGGGCAGCGTCAAAGGCAGGTTGCAGCCCTTTCGCGTCGTCCTCCAGTGCGGCAAAGTCCACTTGCTCATGCACCAGGCGCACGGCAGCGCGGGCCACGTCGATAGCTACGTTGCCGCCTCCCACCACCACCACCCGTTTTCCCAGCTCAATCTCAAAGCCAAGATTCACGTTGATGAGAAAGTCGATGCCGTTATACACGCCGGCCAGATGCGCTCCGGGAATGTTCAACTCACGGCCCTTGTTCAGGCCCGTGGCCAGCAGCACCGCATCGAACTTCGCGCGCAAGTCGGCAAAGGAGATATCGCGGCCCAGGGTCACGCGCGTATGCAGCGTAACGCCCATGGCCAAAATGTTGTCCACTTCCATCTTGATGATTTCGCGCGGAAGGCGGAACTGCGGAATGCCCAGGTAGAGCATGCCGCCGGGAACCGGTGCGGACTCAAAGACCTCGACATCGTAGCCCAGCAGCGCAAGATCATGCGCGCAGGTGAGGCCGCAGACGCCGGCTCCGATGACTGCAATCTTCTTGTTCCGTTTGGCCGGCGCCGGCAACTTCTTGCGCGCCGGATCGTGACCAGTGCCCAAATTATGTCGATCCGTCGCATAGCGCTTCAGCGCACAGATAGCGATAGGCTCGTCGATTTTTCCGCGACGGCAGTTGTCTTCGCACGGGTGCGCGCAGATGCGGCCCAGCACATATGCAAATGGATTGGGCGCGCGGGCCAGCAGGTACGCTTCTTCATCCTTCGAGATCCCGATGGCCTGCACGTAACGCCCGCATTCGGTGTGAATGGGGCAGGCAGCGCGGCACGGAATATTCTTGTCGAAATACTCCTGGTCCGGGACCGTGATGGAATAGCGCATGGGTTCCCCAGTCTGATGAAGATTCAGTTACTGTATCCCGAAGCAGCCACCGGTAGATAGCTGCTTCGAGTAAAGAAATTCCCAGCGAGTGGCTCTACGTACTCGCTGGGGTGGAAGGCCGCAGGACGCTTGCACCGTGGAGGCAAGCACACACGGCAACCAAAGCTTCTTAGTGTTGCTGCGCCTTGAGCTTCTCGATCTCTTCATCGCTGAGCGATTTGAAGAAGGCCGAAGGGTTCTTGTCCTTGCGCGCTTCCTGGTCGTAGGCCAGGAACTCGTAGATCGTCTTGCCCTGTGCATCGCTGATGCCGGAGTTGGGCTTGTGCATCATCCGCTTCACATAGCGGCTCCACTCCGGCGCGGTCATTGAGGTATTGATCGGGCGCGCGATAGTGTGGCACTTGGCGCACTTATCAGTGAACACCTTGTAGCCCTTCTGCTGGTCTGCCGGATAACCGGAGACGTTGATCTTGTCAGTTCCCTTGTCCTGCGGAAGCGACACGTTACTCTGCGCCGCCACAAACAGCGGCAATGACATCCCGGCGATTACGATTGCGCGAATCACTTTTTGCATCTCAGTCTCCTTACCACATGAATCGAAAATCAAGTTTGAAAAGCTTGTCGGTTGAGCCGAGCAGAGCAACCGGATCGGCATCGTGCTCCTGATTGTAGGATGCGCGAAGCACAACGTTGCCTGTCTGCGTCATCGCGTGCTCCAGCCCAATGCCGAAGGCTCGCGTATGCATTGTCGGTTGAGGCGATATGCTCGTGGTGCCGCGATCTACCCTCGCCATCACCACCGTGCCTGTCTTCAAGTAGTAGTCCGCCTCGGCGCGATAGTTGTTGGCGGTGTAGTTCTGCAATGCGTCCCCTTGCAGCCAGTGCCAGTCGTCGCGGCTATGGATGAAGCCGCCAAGGATATCCAGCTTGTCGAAGAACAGATAGTTGCCGAAGGCGCCAACGCGGGAGAACGTCGGCCGGTAGGTGAACTGGTCTGGCGTGCCAGTGTTTTGTACCTGGTCTTTCGAACCGCGGTAAAACATCACCGTCACGCCGCCATCGGGACCAAACCAATAATCGGCATCCGCCCATACGTCCTTGGAGTTCTTGGTGGATGCGCTCAAAATCTCACTGCCGTCGGCATTCAAGCCATTGGTGACCTTGGCAGAAACGGCGAATACATTCTTGAAATAAGGCGACGCCCAGGTGTAGCCGGCGTCGATGCCCACGGGGTGCTGGTCAAGAGAGAAGCCGATGGGATCCACATTAGTCAGCGTGTAGGCTGGATCGGAAAAAAGGTTGTAGAACATGGCTGCCCGCGTTCCTTCGCCCTCCTGCATGTGGATCTCGCCGCCCTTGATAAAGTAGCTGCTGTTGGCGCGGCCGCCCGTCCATACGCCAAAGCCCTGTTCGAGACCATTGCCTCCATCCTGGTACAGCTCATAGTGGCCAAAGTAGGAGAACCCCGTATCCGGAACCGCCCCTGCAACAAAGAGTGCCGCCTCATCCAGGTTGAAGCTCGATGTGGTGGATGTAGCCGTCGCGGGCGTGGTCCCTGTCTCGGCAATGTTCTTGTCGTCGGTAACGCTCACCTGGAAGATCGTCGCAAAGGAATTCGTGAGGCTGAACTTGATGTCCTTATCCAACTCGGTAATCTTCGGAGCCGGTTTCGTCCCGTCCATCTCGTCAGGCGGCAAGCGGTAGCCCAGGCGCTTGAACATGTAGCCGTTCTTGTTTAGCGCAGGCGGAACGGTGTGGCAGGTATAGCACTTCACGCCATACTTGCGAGCAAATGCCGGAATTGCGTGTGCTGATTGGGGCGCCAATAGCACCAGGCCAACGAACAACAACAGTACCTTTGCGCTCAGGGTCCAGAGTTTCATATGCGGGAGCTCCTGCCTCTTCCAATTGCATTCCCGGAACCAAACTCCGCTTTCTTTTAAATCATCACTTTACAACCAGCGCTTGGACGCAGATGGGGATGCTATTCCCCACTTTCTCCCTCGACATGGGGAATAGAATCCCCACTTGCAAGATCCTTATCCCGCTTCAGCAGCACGTAAAAGGTCTTTCGGTCCACACCTGCCTCGCGCGCCGCAGCACTTACATTGCCTCCGCAACGGGTCAGCACGGCCTGCGCGTAAGAGAGTTCAAAGCTGGCCAGGTACTGCTCCCGCGCATCTTTCCAGGGCAGTCCAGAAAGGCTGTCCGCAACTTCAATCTGCGGGGACTCTTCTTCAAGATCTCCCGGCCCGAGCACGCCGCCGGGATGCAAAGCCGTCAACCGCTCCATCACGTTCTTCAGTTGACGGACATTGCCCGGCCAGCGCTCTTTCATCAGCGCCTCATAGAACTGCCGCGACCCCGAGATGCTCTTGCCGTACCTCCGCGAGAACCGCTCCAGAAAGAATCGCGCCAGGCGAGCGATGTCCTCCGTCCGTTCACGCAGGGGCGGCAGTTTGACTGTCACAACACTCAGCCGGTAGTAGAGTTCCTCGCGAAACGTCCCTGCTTTGATCTTGGCTGGCAAGTCCTGGTTGGTCGCGCAAAGAATTCTGCAATCTACCTTGACTGTCGACAGTCCGCCAAGCCGCCGCAACGCCCGCTCCTCAACAAACCGGAACAGCCGCGTCTGCAACTCCACGCCCAGATCCCCAATCTCATCCAGAAACAGGGTGCCGCCATCGGCAGATTCGATGAGCCCCTTCTTGGTGCGCTCCGCGCCCGTAAACGCGCCACGCTCATAGCCAAACAGTTCACTCTCAATCAGCGACCCCGGCATGGCGCTGCATTCCACCGGCACAAACGGCCCGTCCTTGCGCCGGCTCTGCTCGTGGATGAAACGGGCGGTGACTTCCTTACCGGTTCCGCTCTCACCCAGGATCATCACCGTCGCGTCGGTCGCTGCCGCGCGACGGCATCGATCCATCTGGTCCAGCATGGCAGCGCTGCGGCTTTGCGCCGCATCTGCCTCGCCGATCGCTTCAAGCCGCCCCTTCAGCAATTCCACTTCGCGCTCGAGTCGCGCGTGCGCCATCGCCCGCTTTACGACCAACAGCAGATCCTCACGCTTGAAGGGCTTTTGCAGATAATCGAAAGCGCCGTTGCGCATAGCAAGCACCGCGCTCTCCACCGATCCAAACGCTGTAAGAAAGACAATGGGGAGCCCAGGAAGCGCTTCATGCACGCGCGCAAATACCTCTTCGCCAGGCATGCCCGGCATGCGCATGTCCAAGAGGACCAGGTCTGGCGGGTTGGCAAGGCACTCGGCGAGCCCTCTTACCGGGTCGACAAAGACCTGCACCGCGGTACCTGGCAGCCGCAGCATGCGCTCGATGTTCTCGCCCAACGCTGCTTCGTCGTCGATTACCAATATGCGGCTCACTCAGTGGCTCCTCCTGCGAACCAGTGATATGGCTGGCCCCGGGTAAATCGCGCAGGAGGCAGCTCGACTACAAAGCTTGCGCCGCCGCCGCTGCTTGTTTCATAACGGATGCGGCCATCATACATATCCAGAAGGCTGGCTGCCAAGAACAAGCCCAGCCCGAGCTTCTCGCGCCCGCTGCTCTGCGATACGAACGGTTCAAAGAGGTGGGCGCGAATTGCCTCCGGCACGCCAGGGCCGTTGTCTTCAATCCGGGCCACGACTTTGGCGCCCGCCGTGCGATAGGGCTCCAGCCGCACCCAGATCACGCCGCCGTCGCGGCCTTTCAGCGCCTCAAGCGCATTGGTAAGGAGGCCGCGGACCACCTCACCTATCACATGCTCGGGCACGTCTACGCGCGGCGCCTCGGCAATCTCCTCCAATAACGTTACCCCTTGGCTCAATGCTGAAGGGCGCAGGGCCGCCAACGCCTCTTCCAAGGGCTTCTGCGGAACCGAGGCGTCAAAGACCTCGCCTCCGCGTTCGCGCCGCAGTGCTTGCAGCAAAGTTGCGGCAATCTTGCTCATATAACGCGCTTCCTTGAGCATCTGCTCCAAGTCTGCGCACAAGGCTGCGTCTTCCTTCCGCTCGTCGAGCAGCACCTCAAGCCGGCCCGCCACAATGGCCAAAGGGTTGTTGAACTCGTGCATGAAGCCGGCGGTGAATTGTCCCAAGAGCGTGAGCTGGTGTGAGAGCCGAGCCTGCCTGTCAGCAGCTTGCAACTCCTCACGCAAACGCGAGGTTCGATAACGCACTGTCTCCAGTTGCAACCGAAGTTGTGCCGCCTCGTCGGCGGCAGCCATAGCGCCGGCGACCGTGCGGGCCTGTTGCCGGCGGGAATAGAAGAGCGCAGGAAGGGGTGCAAGCAGGACAGCAACGACGCTGGCGGCGACGGTGAGCGGCGTGGAAGAGGGTAGAACCCAGAGGAAGAAGCCCCACACTGGAAGAACCCAGGCTCCACTCACCCAAAGGAGCGAATGGCTTCGCTCGCTGAGGCGATCCGGATCGCGGTTTTCGTTCGGCTTCGCCGCCATATTGTTCCAGTGTAGTGCCTCAAGTGGCACCTACAACAACTGGGTGGTCTGCACGACAAGAGGGGTACAAGACAGATGTTCATTGCTTGAGGACTGGCTGAGCACGAGTGACTCTTTCGAGGATGTCTCTTGCTTGTGCTGGGCAAGATGAAAGGCTTGGGGGGCTGGTTATGGCCATCGATGTGTTTTCCGATGGCCATGATGAGTTGCTCCGAGTCCCAGAAGACGCCATGCCGAAGTTGATTGCTGGTCAGGGGCGAAAGAAGCGTTCCACCATGTTCAGCCATGAGGCCGAGGTCGGCGTAAATCTCACATACGGCCCGACGATCGACTGACGGGGTCATTGGCGCTGCAGAAGATACATAGCAATGTTCAGGCCAAGCGCGGCGGCGCGCGTCTATTTAGACACAGGCGCCACTGTTGTGTGATCGACAAGGTAAGCCAGGTGAGTTGGGAACTCAGATGGAACCTTGCCGAGGCAGCATCGCTGAGCCCAACCGGATCAGCGCCGCCGAATAAGCCGGAACGAGCACACTCAGCTTGCCGGCCTGGACTTTCAGCCCGTCGCCTTCCACGGAATGAAATTGTCCATCGGCTCCTGCCGCGGCTCCCTGGAATGTAACCCCAACCTTGTTGTCGATCGCCGAGTCCTGGAGGCGCTGGACAACACCCGACTTGCAACCACCGTTTAGGTCAGTTCAGTGCTCATCGCGACCCATGATCGAAGGGCCAGACCATCACTGAGGCGGAGCCACGGGGAACGGCTGCAAAGAGATGGCGGCCTTGTGGACCGGCGTGAAATCATGTCTACATGACAGCATGAAGGTACGCAGGGGGCAGAGCCACATGGCCAAGGCACTTGAGCTAAACGCGGAGGCGTTGGCCGCCGCCCAACCAGTTCCGAGGGCTTCGAAGGCAACTGTGCCAGCAACAGCGCCAAAGCGGGGGATGCCGGAGGCTAAGGCCGGCCGAGCCCCACTGCAAGTGCGCTGGCCGGCGAAGGACGTGAAGGCAGCCAAACTGGCTGCCATTCAGCTCGATTTTCCGACTGTGAGCGAGTTCATGCTGGCATGCTTTCATGACTACATGAAGACACGCAGGGAGGTGTAGTGGGACCGGCAGGGTATTCGCGGCAAGCCGGAAAATGCCGACTTGATAGTCCGCGTCCCAACCGCGGTGGTGGATAACCGCTACAGCATTGCCTTACAGCTCCGGTCCCTGTCACCTTGAGTTGCAGCTTTTGAACAGAATCTGTGCCGAGTGTACCAACGTTCCGCTGGTTGCCTCGACCGTCAAGGTGGTTCCTATATCCGAACCGCCTGCCTGTGAACGCGCACAACTCGATAGCGACAGCAGCACGCCTGCGAGCAAGACCGCGGCCAATCGCCTAGCCCGCCGCTTGCCGCCAATGAGCATTACCAATGGCAGCAGGACGGCAGCGGAGAGGAAGTCTGGCTTGGGCACAAGTTGAAGGGTTGTTGTTCCCGGGCCGGAAACGGTTGCCTGCGAGAAACTGCATTCATATCCTTGAGGAACGCCTGAGGCGCATTGAACCGTTACCTGGCCGGTCCAACCCATGATTGCACCGATGGTGAGTGGAACAGAATGTGAGGAGCGATCAGTGCTGATTTCCAGATCGCCCGCTAGAGCCCCCAGCGTGAAGTCAGGACCGGGACGATAAGCGGTCGTTCGAAATGCTGGCGACGCACTTGGAGCTGAAGACGAACTGCCGACGTAGCTCGCGTACAGAATGTGCGGCCCGTCGCCGGGAAGGATCAGCGGGATTGCAGCCTGGCCGTTTGCAGAAAGCTCCGCGGTAGCAGTCAGCTTTCCATCCACAAGCACAGAGACCGTTCCTGCATATGGTCTTTTGGGGCCAACCTGAATCTTGATCACGCTTGCTGGCATTCCTGAATCTGGAATCACGGCGATGAGCTGTGTCGTGGTTGGCAACTGCGAGGCCTGCGGAGCACTCAAAGTGACAGAGACAGCCGGCGCCACGCTGCCGGCGAAGATTCCGTTGGCTGAGAATCGCGCGGAGATCGAGTGCTGCCCTGCGCCGA
>Ga0302320_10022877_pt1 | contig 12301 bp, 13 predicted proteins | sample Bog_T0_3_FD_202130 | JGI IMG/M metagenome (GOLD analysis project Ga0302320, IMG submission 202130) | Peat permafrost microbial communities from Stordalen Mire near Abisko, Sweden - Bog_T0_3 | ecosystem: Environmental > Terrestrial > Soil > Wetlands > Peat | place: Sweden: Abisko, Stordalen Mire...
TTTCCAGCGGACCTGAGGAGTGAGAAGAAACTCTCACTTAGGCCCTGATCATGCGCCGATTCCTTGGCTGTGTCAAGCGTTTGCGCCGGATTTTCATCTTTTGGAGCATTTTCGGAATACACGTAGACTTGTTGAGAGCCGTGAAAGGTGGCTTTTACTTCCACCCCAGCGACGAAGACCTGCGGGGCACCCACAGAGTGGGTCGGGGGACCCCGGAGAGGAAAACGCCACTTGACCCTGTGGTTTCGGTCTACAGCAATTCCGAAAATGCTGTAGGCGATTGCTTGATCAGGCTGAAAGGGCGGCAAAAGGGATTCCGTTCTACTGACCCATCGCCGACATGGTGCGCCAGCATCACGAGAAACTCGATGGCTCCGGTTATCCGCTGGGCATCAAGGGAGATGTGATTCTTTCCGAATCCAAGGTTCTTGCCGTGGCCGACATTGTCGAGGCTATGGCCTCAAACCGCCCTTATCGGCAAGCGCTCGACATCGAAATTGCCCTTGCGGAGATTGAGAGCCACGCAGGCACGAAACTGGACGCGGAGGTTGTCCGCATCTGCGCTTCCCTGTTCCGCGAGAAACGGTTGATCGTGCCAGGGAGGAACGGCCGGTGATCCAGTAGCACAATTTGCCTGTTTCGTGCTAATCCGGCCAATATTTGCTTCAGCCCTTGAATCCAGACGAACCTTTGGTCATTTTGCGGAAACTGGTCATTATTGCTCACACTGTGGACGTATAACCCTGTAAAATTATTGTCACTGTCCCGCGGGAAAATCCGGCGTTGCCAATCATGACGTTCAAGCGCGCCGCGATTGCCCCCAACAACGACGAGGACGCTCTGGGGCCATCACACTTGCACGGGAAGGGTTCCAATCAATGAGCGTTCATCTTGTCAATCCAAGTGACAATTCATTTGGCACGGCCGTTATCACACCCCGCTGGTTGTTTGTGCTGGCTGCGGCCACACCCCCGATCGCCGGAGACCCAATCCTGATCGATGAATCCCTCGAGCAGATTGTGCCCGAATCCATCCAGCCGGGCGATATTGTCGGCATCAGCGTCCACACCGGCAACGCCCTGCGCGGGTATGCCGTGGGCAGGATGGCTCGCAGCCGCGGCGCATGGGTTGTCTATGGAGGCATTCACGCCACTTTGTTCCCTGAAGAAGCCTTCGAGCGCGGTGAAGCCCATGCCGTTGTCACTGGAGACGGCGATGTGGCCTGGGGCCGCGTGGTCACCGATATCCTGACAGGCACGCCCGGCAGAATCTACGATGGCGGCCGCATTGAAGGCAGCCAATTTCTGGCCGCCCGATGGGACCTGATGGACCCTGCCAAGTACATGTGGGCCTCGGTCCAAACCATTCGCGGATGCCCCAAGCATTGTTCCTTTTGCAGCGTCTGGCGCACCGACGGGCAGAAGCCCCGGCAGCGCAAGTTTCAAAGCGTCATCGACGAGATCGTCTCGCTCCGCCGGCTCGGCTTTCGCTTCATTGCCCTCGCCGACGACAACTTCTATCCGGTCACTTTTACGGATCTGCGCCTGGCAAAGGAACAGAACAACCTAGCCAAGCTCGAAGAACTGACGACGATTCGCAACGAGCGTTATCAGTTAATGGAAGAGTTGGCGAAGCTGCCCAAGGACATGGTCTTCTTTACCCAGATGACGATGGAAGCTGGCGAAGACGGGGACTATCTCGATGCCATGCGCAGGGCCAACATCAAGGGAGCCCTGGTCGGTGTCGAGGCAGTCACTCCCGAAGGGCTCAAAGCTGTCTTCAAGGATTGGAACTACTCCGGCGAAGCGCTCGCCAAGCAGTTGCAGACCTTCAAGAAGCATGGAGTGCACGTCCTCGGCTCCTTCATCTTTGGTTTGCCGACCGACCGGCCCGCTACCTTCGACGCCACCGTCGAGATGGCGCTCAAAGCCGGCGTGACCTTTGCCCAGTTCGTGATGATGACGCCTTTTCCCGGCACAGTCGATTTCAACCGCTGGGAGAAGGAACAATCTCTTGCGCCCACCTTGGTGGGCGACGTGCCCATCACTCGCTACTGGATGATTCCTACCGAAGTCCGGCCCAAGATGTTCACCCCGCATCCTACGATGAGTTCAGATGAGATCAGGGAGCGCACCCAGAAGGTGTGGGACAGGTTCTATAACTGGAGCGCCATCTGGGAGCGGTCTTCCTGCACGCCAAGTCTGAAGTCGAGGATCGCTTTCATGTTCCTCTCCAAACTCTACCGCCAGATGTACGCCGGCACGGGCATCTCGACAGACAGCGCGCGCCGCAAGAAGTCGAAGTCGTGGGCGCGCTGGACGGCGAAGCAGTGCAAAAGGCTCTTTCAGGCAAAGCCCATGCCCGAACTCGCGTCTCCCGATTGGGAGATCAGCTTGCCGGCCATCGGCCAGGCAGCCTTTGCAGGTGCCGACGGAAAAATGCAAGGTCCGTTCGTCGTCATCCCGAAGAACTGAAACGGCGAGAATCGGATGGTGGAAGGGCTCGACAGGAATTGACCTGTGCGAGCCCTTCGCTGCGCATGGACGCAACTTTGACGCCTATGCTCTAATCAAGACCATGGAGAGCCGGCTCATCCCGTGGGAGCTATCCATGCTTTTCCGCGGCAGGCATTTGCGCCCCTTGCATTTCAGTCTTCGCCTGCTCCGTCCCATTCTGGCCGTCGCCGCCGTTGGATCTGTCTTCGCTCTCGGCGGTTGTAACAGCAACACCACCTCCGCTCCAGTCATACAGGCGACTCTTTCCTTCTCTCTCGGAGCGCCCAATGTGGTTGTGCCGCAGGATGGGGTCGCGGCTACCCTCCCCATCGTCATCACCGGACCCACCGGAACCCCCACTGTCACGTTCAACGGATTGCCGAAGGGCGTGACCGCACAGTTCGCAGTCGGCAGCGCCGCTCCCTCGGGAACCCTCACCTTCACCGGCGGCGCTTCAATTCCGGCAGGCACTTATTCCCCCACGCTGACCGTGACTCTTGGGGGACAGAGTGAAACGCAGGGTTTCACGCTGATTAGCGGGGTGGTCGCGAAAGTCGGCTCAACGCCCGACACCGCCCTTGGCGTCAACGGCGTGTTGAAGCAGTTCATGTCGACTTCGTTTCAAATCGCACAGTTCACCGGCAACTTCTTCGGGACCGGATCAACCGCAACCACGCGCGAAGGCACGCTCTCGACGCTGGGGCCGCAACACGTCCGGCTTCAGGCGATCCAGCAGGGCATTCCCATGGTGGCCAACACCGGGGCCTCCACCGACTGGAATTTCACGCTGCTCGATGAGACAGTCCAGCCCGTATTAGCCTCAGCGGACCACAGCCCCGAGTTTCAAATTGCCGCCGCGCCAGCGTGGATGTGCGACAGCAACGGCTATCTCGACATCCCCAACCACCTCAAGGATTTTGCCACCTACTCCGCCAACCTGGTGCTCTATTACAACAAGAGCGGCTTCAACTACGGTGGCGCGCACTTTCAGTCCGCAAGCTCGCAGCCCATCGCCTGGTGGGGCATCTTCAACGAGTACAACATCAATGGGCTGACGGCTTCAGATTATGTCCAGCTTTATAACGCGGTGGTGCCGGCCATGCTGGCCGTCGATCCAACCATCAAATTCTCCGCGCTCGAGTTCTCCGATTATGGCCTTGGTACTGGCGAGGCTGGCGATCCGGAGCTTTTCCTGCCCACGTTCCTTGCTCCGGCAAAATCCGGAGGCGTGAATGCGCAGGTCAACAGCCTGTCCACTCACCTCTACGCCAGTTGCGACCAGACGGACACGGATGCTTTCATGTTCGCTGCCGTGCCGCCCTTCGCGGCGAACATCAGCTACTTCTACCAGCAGTTGCAGAACCGCCCGGACCTGGCAAGCGTTCCGGTCTGGGTCACTGAGAACAACGTCAATGCCGATTCCCCCGCGGCAAATGGCGCAAGCTCGTGCAACCCAACACAGACTTATGTTGTCGATCCGCGCGGCACAAGCCCATTCTTCGCAGCCTGGCGGCCCTATGTGTTTTCGCTGTTAGGCAAAGCCGGCAACCAGGCTCTCTTCCATTGGTCCTATACGGGAAGCCAACAATACGCCGAGGTCGATGCGAACAACAACCCCTACATCAGCTATTGGGTCGATCGCGCTCTTGAGAATACTTACCCTTCCACAACAGCTTCGCCCGGCCCGCAGATCTTCACGATCAGCTCGACGGATAACTCGACCGTCGAAACGCTGGCCACATTGAAGAGCAACGGAACGCTGGTTGTGATGGTTGTCGATCGAGCGGTCCACTCGGCAACGGACAACGATGGCAGCGGCGATCCCCGCACAGTCGTCATTGACCTATCGAGTTGGGGGCCGTTCTCCGCCGCCAGCTTGCTGGCTGTCGATTCCGCAACCAACCTGACCAACGGCCCATCGGGAGCAGGCGTTGCACCCGCCACACGCATGAACGTTACGCTGCCGGGCTACGGAGTAGCGTTTTTGACGCTGACGCCGTAGCGGCCGGAGTTACCAGCCGAGCACGTAGGCGAAAATCAGCGGGGCCACGATCGATGCGTCCGATTCGATGATGAATTTCGGCGTATCCTCGCCCAGCTTGCCCCAGGTAATCTTCTCGTTCGGCACCGCGCCTGAATACGATCCGTAACTCGTCGTCGAGTCCGAGATCTGGCAGAAATAAGCCCATAGCGGCACATGCTCGCGCTGCAAATCCTGGTGCAGCATGGGAACTACGCAGATCGGAAAGTCTCCGGCAATGCCGCCTGCAATCTGAAAAAATCCGAGCGGAGTGTCGGCCGTGGTTGCCGTGTACCACTCGGCCAGTTCCATCATGTATTCGATGCCGGTGCGCACGGTGTGAACCTTCTTCACGTCGCCCGAGATGCAATGCCCGGAGTACATATTGCCCAGCGTTGAGTCTTCCCAGCCCGGCACAAACATCGGTAGATTCTTCTGCGCAGCCGCAAGAAGCCAACTGTTCTTGGGATCGATCTGGTACGACGCTTCCAGATCTCCCGACAGCAGAATCTTGTACATGAACTGGTGCGGGAAAAGCCGCTCGCCAGCCTGGTCGGCGCGCACCCACTCCTTCAGCACTTCGTTCTCAATCCGGCGCATCGCTTCCATCTCTGGAATGCAGGTATCGGTCACCCGGTTCATGTGCCGCGCCAGCAGTTTTGCCTCGTCCGCGGGGGTCAGATCGCGATAATGCGGGACGCGCTCATAGAAGTCGTGAGCCACAAGGTTGAAGACATCTTCCTCGAGGTTCGCGCCTGTGCAGCAGATGCCGTGAATCTTGTCCTGGCGAATCATCTCCGCAAGCGAAAGCCCCAGCTCCGCCGTGCTCATTGCGCCGCCGATGGTGACAAACATCTTCCCGCCCGACGCCAGCAGCGCGATATACCCGTTGGCCGCATCCACAAGAGCAGCCGCATTGAAATGACGATAGTGGTGCTTGATGAAAGAGGTAATTGCAGACATGATTCGTTCAATCTCCCGTACCTAAACTACCACAGTGCGGGCTCTGAAAAGCCGGCACAAACGTTGCGCCGGGTGCCAATGTTTCGCGTTAGACACGTGGAAAACCGCAACCTTCATTCAAGGCTTTGTAACAATCTTCGGCGGGTCTGTCACATACTCATCGCCTGTCCGCGCCAACAGCAGCGCCCGCCGATCGGTCAGCAGCTTCAACTGGTTGGTGACCTCGATAAACTCCTGCTTCTCGGCCGCAGTCAGCTCGGTCCCTGCCCCGCTCTGCTTATTCAACTCGGCAATTTTGTTCAGCGCATCGAGCCGCGCCTGCAGTGCCGGCATCTCCCGATCGATCAGCACCGGCCGAATCACAGTCGTCTTTGCATGGCCCGTCGCCAGTTCATTGCGATTGTTTTCGCCCCACACTGGCAGAATCCCCACGTGCCCTAGCTCGACGCGCACCCCGCCCGGCCCGTAGTCCTTGCGCACCGCGGAGAACAGCCCGATCATCGAGTCGCGCGGATCGCCCTCCTTGTCTGGCATCAGACCGTCGACATAGGTGCGCGACTGGTTCGAGAGAAAATTTCCCAGCGAATAAAAGATCACCGCATTCCGCCCATCCAGCGTCTTGTAGGTCTCGACCGGTTGTAGCACATGCGGGTGATGACCGACGATGACCGTTGCACCCGCCTCCAGAATCCTGTGCGCCGTCTCTACATCTTCCGGCCTCGGCGCGGGCGCGTACTCAACGCCCCAGTGAATCGATACCACCAGCAGGTCGCACTGCGCGCGGGCCCTCTTCACCGCATCGAGGACCCCGGCTTCGTCCATGCCTTGTGCCCCGCCCGCTTCACCCGGATAGGGAAAGAAATTCACATGCGGCTGGTCGTCCTTGTCCGGATTGCGATTGCCGTTGAGCCAGCGCGTCATTCCCAGCCAGCCCACCTTGATGCCGTTTGCCTCGGTGATGACTGGCTGCCAGGTCTGCGCGGCTGTATCTCCAGAGCCGGCAAACAGCATGCCCTCGTCGCGCAGGTGTTCGCGGGTCTCCGCAAACCCCGCCCAGCCCTGGTCCATTACATGGTTGTTGGCGAATGAAACGATCTTGATTCCGCTGGCCTTCAACCCCTCAATCAGGGCAACAGGCGCGTCGAACATGAACGGCTTCGAGCCCTTCGAGTGGGCCGGAGCCACCGGCGTCTCCATATTCACAAACCCGAAGTCCACCCCATGAAACACATCGCTTACATCCGAGAACAGCGCTCCCCACCCCTGCGAATTGGTAGGGTCGCCGTTGGCTGCGGCCGCCGCCGCCGCCGCGCGCACCGGCTCATGCGGAATTACGTCTCCAGCGACGGCAAAGGTCACCTGCGCCAGGTCGTGCGGATACGGCACAACCACCGCAGCCACTGGAATCGAGCGAACCCCCGCCAGCAGGATTGCGCCAATCGCTGTTAGAGCAAGCAGATCGGCAATCAGCCGGAGCCTTTTGCGCCCGAAAGCCACGACCCGCGCACCCGCTCCCGAACCCATCCGCCGTCTTACTCCCGCAAAATCCATCGTCCGCACCCATCCAATCCCATCGTCAACCGCTTGAAGGCAGAACGCAATCAGGATACAGGGCCGCGAGACAGCCCGCCTAAATCCTCCGTCAGTTTGCACATTTCAAGCGTGGCCTGCTCCGCTGCCTCAATTCCCACTGGCCGTATCTCCCGTCACAGACGGCTGCACTCGATGACGACAATTATCCACGCATGGCCGCGTTTGTCCCATTTGGCGAGGCTTTGGCATTCGGCCTGGCTTCTGGACCTGCCTGCATGGCAGCTTGCGGGCCGGTCCTGGTTCCTTCCTTGCTTGCCGAACGCACCGGCATCGGCCACAATGCCCGCTATCTTTCCGTCTTTCTGTCGGCCCGCCTGCTCGGATACCTGGTGTTTGCCGCTGTGGCCTGGGAAATCGGCGCTCTGGCGGCATTCCTACCAGCATCGCGCATTCTCCTGATGGGAGCGGTCAATATCGCGCTCGCCTGCGTGCTGTTTTGGTATGCATATTCCGCCAGGCAGTTCTGCGCCCCATCTTGCTCCAGTTCGAAACTGGTCAACATCGATCGAAAAGAAGACCGCGGAGCGCCTGGAGCGGCTGCGTTGGGACTGCTGACCGGCCTGAGCCTGTGCCCGCCCTTTGTGGCTGCCGGTATTCGAGCGGCCCAGTTGGGGAGCGTGTTGCAATCTCTCCTCTTCTTTACCTTTTTCTTTGCCGGAACCTCTGTCTGGTTTGTGCCTTTAGCCGGAATGGGCTGCATTGCGCGCAACCAGGCCGTGATCACCGTCGCGCGCATGACGATGGTGCTCATCGCTCTCTACTACCTCTCATTGGGAATCGCCATGTTGATCGGGAGAAAACCGTATGGCTACTAAGGCCTGCCTGCCACGCATCGTCCACACGCCACCGAGAGGCATCGGAAGGTCGATTCTGCTGACCTTGCCCATCCTTCTTTGGTCGTTGCTCATGTTCAGCCACCCGCAGGGGGCTGCCGTTGCAGATCGGCTTTCGCTCATCGCCGGCGCCATCACAGGGGTCTTTATGACCGTGCTGTTTTTTATGATGATGCGCACCGGGACCACATATCGCTGGCGCCGCTACTTCTTTGTGTCCGTAGGGCTTCTCTTCCCGGTGGGATTTATTCACAACATCGTCGCCATGCGCGGCACCATGGGCATTCCCGTTGAAGAAATGATCGCCGGTCGAACTCCTTTCTGTTTCATGCCCATTCCGCTGCTGATTCTGCCCGCGGCCTTCACGCGGACGCTGGTATTTCCAGGCTCTATCGTGCCCAGCGGCGGCGCGTCCGGCCACGGCATTGCGGCCATGGTCGGCATCTGGCTGGCCTTGACGCTGGTCATGGGCAAAGGCTGGTGCAGCTATGCCTGTTTCTTCGGGGGAATTGAAGAGGGCGTGGCCGCGCTGCCCAGGCGCGCGAAGATTCGCAAAATCGATCCCCGCTGGCGCTATGGCCCGTGGGCCGTACTGCTGGCCATGGTGCTGCTTTCCCTGGCCTTATTTGAGCCGGCGTACTGCATGTGGCTCTGCCCATTCAAGGCTGTTTCAGAATACGTCGCTGCGCGTAACACTGTAGGCCTGATACAAAACGGAATCTTCGTCCTGCTCTTTGCTGTGCTGGTGATTGCGCTGCCCCTGCTCACGAAGAAACGAACGCAATGTGCCTTTTTCTGCCCGTTTGGCGCCTTCCAATCCATCTTCAACAAGGCAAGCGTTTTTGAAGTCAAAATCGACCAGGCGCGCTGCAAGCCCTGCGTACTGTGCCAGACCGCCTGCCCGAACCTGTCGCTGACCAGCGAATCCGTGGCGCACGGTGAAGCGCTCCTCTCCTGCATGAAGTGCGGCGCGTGTGTGGATGCGTGCCCACGCCAGGCCATTGTCTGGCACATCAAGGGCACCGAGATGGCAGCAAAGCCGGAACGCGCGCGGCTGATGTTTCTCTATGCCGCCTGGGCCATGGCCGTTATGTTCGGCGGCAGCATCATTGCACAGGGTCTAGTCACGATTCTGCACTTTCTCCCATTGGGGGGCATATGAAACTGCGCGCAAAACTCGGCTACACGGGAGCGGGATTGACCGTATTCGCGGCCCTGCTGACGCCTTTTCTGCTCTACGGGCTCTTCAGCGATGGTTTCGCCGCCCTCGGACTGCATGTGGATGAGATGTACTCGGGCGGACCCAAGATCCGAACCATCGACAAGGGCGCCTATTCCATCACCGTTCACCGCGCCGTCTATCCCCACATGCTTCAGACGGAAAAGCCCTTTGTGCAACTCGATTGGAGCCCCGTGAGCGCCCTCCCGGCGCATGTCTCGGATCTTGTCGATGTGGACGGTGATGGCCAGCCCGATCTCCGCGTAAGCTTCGAGGTGCCCAAAGATCCAAAAGCTCCGCTCAGGGTCGACGTCGAACCGCTCACCCCCCGCTTTGAAGCGATGCGGAACGCCGGAAAAGAGAGATTTTCCCGTCTCATTGTGCGCGTCGACAACTCGGTTTTGGTAAGGGTTCCTCTGGCAAGTCAGTAGTGGTAGATCACGTTTCGCTCTACGTTTCGTCCGTCGCGCGTCCAACGCCTAAAATGCGTATGGAAATCCCTCTCGTCTCTCCTCGCAAGGCGAGTTTGATCAAATCTCCAAAGACTTCCCAGAAGACGTGATAGCCGCAAGGTAGCCGGAAGGAGAAGTAGGCGATCCCCAACTCGCGCCGCCCTTTGGGCAGAGGGTTGTCCTGGAGCTTGAGAAGAAAGTTGCCGATCTCCCGCCGTGCGTCTGCGTCGCAATCCAGAATGTCGGATTTGACTTCAACGGACACATCCACCTTGCAGGACATGTGCACGATGTTAGCACTTGCTCCAAGGCCGAGGGGCCAGAGGATTATGCGATGCTTTTCTTTTTGCCCGCGGCTAACTTCGGTTCAGGCTTGGTTTTCTGTGTGCCCTTGGATGCAAGTTCGCCCAGAAATTCGCCGAGTGGAATATCCGAGGATTTCCTTCCGCGCCTGGCCTCGAACTTCCTGCGAAGTTCTTCCGGCAAATCGCGGCGCGGGATGCTGACGATAGGAGAAAGAGTCGCATGATCGCCAACAACCTCAAGAAGCAGCTCACCACCCTCCTCAAGCGAAAGCAAATCCATGCAGGCCCGCGGTATCGTTACCTGGCGCTTGGCCCCGATTGGTAGCTTGAATTGTGCAGTTCCCATATCGTCTCCTGAAATGAGTATAGCGGATTGGCGGATAATCCGCCATTCCTCCAAACCGATTATGCCTCCAGCAGCCGCAGTACCAACTGCAACAGGAAGCCTAGAAGAAGCAGCACAAAGCCCGCCAGAGTCCACTTCGTCGAGACCACCGCTGCACCCCACTCCGCATCGCTCAGGTTCAGCTTTGGAAACTGACGGCGAAACTCCTCGTCAATCCTCTTACTTTTCAAATCCCTGAGTCGCAGAAAGGCGTCACGCGCCAGGATGCACGCTCCAAGAAAGGTCAGGCTATCGGCAAATATCCCGAAAGAGATGCGATGCACTTCGATCCAGCTCATTCTCGGATAGTAGCGCTTCCCGCTGGCCGGCCGCCCGATTTGACCCTCGCTCCCAATCCGAGCGTTGCCACCCTCAATCCCGTCTATCCGTTACGAGATCAGGCAACCGAAGCTGGTACCCTGAAAGCAGAGAAAAACAGTTGGAAAGGCCGGCAATTCTCTCCCCGGCAACGAGATGCATGGCAGAGTTCGTTATCAAGTTGGCCGATGAGCGTGGACGCGTGCAGGAGCAGGTGCAGACCGCGGCCACGGCCGAGGAGTTGCGCGCACGCTTCATCCATGCCGGCTACCATGTCTTCTCGATCCGCGCCCGCGGCGGTTTCGGCGGTCTCTCTAAACGCAAGGTCAAGCTCGAACCGTTCCTTATCTTCAATCAGCAGTTCCTGACCCTCATCCGCGCCGGCCTGCCCATCCTCGGCTCGCTGCAGATGCTCAGCAAGATCCAGAAAAACCAGCAGTTCTCCGCCCAGCTTGACGACGTTTCGAACCGCGTCAAGACCGGCGACTCGCTTTCGGCAGCCTTCGAAGCCCAGTCCGGCTTTCCGGTGATGTACACCACCACCCTGCTGGCCGGCGAGCGTTCCGGCAACCTGCAAGAGGTACTGGAACGCTATGTCAGCTTTCAGAAAGTCGCGCTCACCTTCCGCAAAAAGCTCATCGCATCGCTGATCTATCCCGCTCTGCTCATGACCCTGGTGATCGGCCTGATGATCTTTCTGCTCGCCGTGGTCGTGCCGCAATTCGCCGTCCTCTATGACCAGATGGGCTCGAAGCTCCCCGGGATGACCGTCGCATTGCTCACCTTCGGCAAGTGGCTCAACACCCACTTTCTTTACATCCTGGCGGTTGGCACGGCCGTGGGCTTCGCCGGTTACCGCTTCTCGATTACCGAGCGCGGCCGGGACTTCATCGACGGCTTCCGCGTCGGCCTGCCCATCTTCGGCAAAATCTGGCTCAAGTACCAGGTCGCGCTCTTCTCGCGCACGCTCTCCACGCTGCTCACAGGCGGCTTGCCGCTGGTGCCCTCGCTTGAAACCGCGGCCCGCTCCATCTCTTCGCGACGGGTCTCGAGGGCGGTTGTCTCTTCCATCGGAACCGTCCGCGAAGGCAAGAGTCTTGCCGAATCGCTCACCAACACCGGCGTCTTTCCCGACCTCGCCGCCGAAATGATCACGGTGGGCGAGCAAACCGGCGCACTGCCGCAAATGCTCAACTCCGTTGCTGAATTCTTCGAGGAAGACGTGGCCACCGCCCTGGCCGCCTCGCTCGCGCTCATTGAACCGGCTATCCTCATCGTCATGGGCGTAGTCGTCGTCTTCATTCTCATCTCGCTCTACTTGCCCATCTTTTCGCTGGGCCAGGCTGGCCAATCCGGGGGAGGGTAATCCATCATGGCTGACTCCAATGTCATTACGCTTCCAACGCCCACACCGGCAGTTGCCGGCGGCGGCGATGAGAGATCACAGGCTGAAGCGCTTGCGCGCCGCTATCATGCGGATTTCGTTGACCTGAAGAACTTCAAGATTCAGCACGAACTGCTGCGCACCGTCCCCGTCGAGCTGATGTTCCGCTACAACTTCGTCCCCATCGAGCAGCATGACGATGCACTGGTCATCGCCGTCAGCGATCCCTCGCGCCTCATGGTCCTCGACGAGATCGCCGGCCTTCTGGCCCATCGCATCATCCCCCGCGTCGCCACGCTCTCGCAGATCACCGATCTGCTGAAGAAAACCGAGC
>Ga0302320_10022878_pt1 | contig 12301 bp, 11 predicted proteins | sample Bog_T0_3_FD_202130 | JGI IMG/M metagenome (GOLD analysis project Ga0302320, IMG submission 202130) | Peat permafrost microbial communities from Stordalen Mire near Abisko, Sweden - Bog_T0_3 | ecosystem: Environmental > Terrestrial > Soil > Wetlands > Peat | place: Sweden: Abisko, Stordalen Mire...
ATCGCCTTGCCAAGGCGAGGGTCGCGAGTTCAAATCTCGTCTCCCGCTCCAAACCGCCCTCCGGCGAAAGCCGGGCTGGCTACGGCGGTTAGGAGCGAAACACAGCAGTTGAGGCAGCCCTGCCAAGGCGCGGTACCCAAGTGGTAAGGGAGAGGTCTGCAAAACCTTTATGCGGCGGTTCGATCCCGCCCCGCGCCTCCAACTCCTTCAAGCAATCCCCCGAAAAGCCGTAGTCTTAACTGATTGCCGATTGCGGTCATTGTGAAACTGCCGCAGGCATGAAGTGATATTTGGCGCGCACAAAAAAACCCTGGCCGAAGCCAGGGTTTTTTCGTGGAGGAGGGAGTCGAACTACATCGCAGGTACGAAATTGGGAACCATGTTGCCGCCATTCACTTGCAGCAGCTCAACCGTGCGCGCGGCCATATCTGTGTACATACCCGCGGCGCGGGACACATTCACGCAGATGCTCTCATTTACCTGACTGAATGCATACTTCGCAAGCGCCGACAAAACACAAACTCTGATTTGCATGGCGTCGCTGCGCAGAGCCGCAAGCATCTGCTGGTCGACCGAGTCGCTGTTGCGGGTTGCATAGTCGGCCATCTCCAGCATCACGCGGGCGTTCTCATACATCGTCCATAGACCACGCGCGCCGCGCACAAGCTGCCATTTCTCTTCCGGAGTCACGTCGAGATTTCCATGCCAGATGGACTGATCGCCCAGCCGGCTGGTGCTGCAGTCCAGCCGCAACCGGGACACAAGCGAGTCCCACGACTGCGCGTTCCGGCGACGGATGCCAGCTCTCCAACCGTAAAGACAGATTGCCGTAACTGCAATTGCTGCAACCTGGAGCAGGGGAAAACTCATCGTTCCTCCTTAGACCGGAAATCGGCGGCCATTCAATACTTCAAGGCTGCTCCGGCCCGTTCTTGCGGTTCGTTCTGCAGATTGAAGTACTCACAATCCGCACACATAGGTAACTTAAGGTAACTTCCCAATAGGGTCAATGACACTTTCTGGTCAGTAGCGCGGGGCTAGGGGAGCTCCGTTTCCCCTCCTCCAAAACCACAAATCTTGCGCGTTATATGATTGAGAAATATGAAGAAGAAGCGCGGAAAGGCGGAAAATCGCATGGGTTGCGCCGCTCGGATCGCTTTCCCAGCCAGCACATGTCGATGATCGGCGCGCCTGCTGGCGCTATTTTGGAGTTCTGAGGCACATCAAGGGGAGTTTCTCAGTATTTCCAAACACTTACACATTTCAGTAAGAACTGGAAAGACGCTCAGATGCGACCATGAGTTTTTTTATCCCCTTTTCCACTCTCCCAAAAAAGGATTCTGCAATGATCAAAGTTGACCCCCAGGATGTGCAACAGCAGTTTGCAAGCGACAATTACGCGGGCATCTGTCCCGAGGCATGGAGCGCCATCGAAGCCGCCAATCACGGCCACGCAACGTCGTATGGAGACGATCCCTGGACGGCCAGGGCTTCAGATGCATTTCGCGAGCTCTTTGAGACCGAGTGCGAGGTCTACTTTGTCTTCAACGGCACCGCCGCCAACTCGCTTTCGCTGGCTTCGCTTTGCCAGTCTTACCACGGTGTTATCTGTTGCGACCAGGCACATGTGGAGACCGATGAGTGCGGCGCGCCGGAGTTCTTCTCCAACGGATCCAAGCTGCTTGTCGCCGCCAGCGCCGACGGCAAACTGACTCCGGCGGCGATTCGCGAACTCGCCACCAAGCGCCAGGATATTCACTACCCCAAACCGCGCGCGGTCACCATTACGCAATCCACCGAGACTGGCCGTGTCTATAGCCTGGCGGAGTTAGGCGCGATCTCGGATGAGTGCAAAGCTCACGGGCTTTCTTTGCACATGGACGGCGCGCGCTTTGCCAACGCCTGCGCGAGCCTGGGTTGCAAGCCGGCGGAGATGACCTGGAAGAGCGGCGTGGATGTGCTCTGCTTCGGAGGCACGAAGAACGGGATGGCGGTGGGAGAAGCGGTGCTGTTTTTCGATCGCAAGCTGGCTTTGGATTTCGATTACCGCTGCAAGCAGGCCGGTCAGTTGGCTTCCAAGATGCGCTTCCTGTCCGCCCCGTGGGTGGGAATGCTGGAGAGCGGGGCCTGGCTGCGCAACGCGACTCACGCTAATCGCTGCGCCCGGCATTGCGCCGCGCAGATTGCCGCTATTCCGGGCGTGCGGCTGGCCGGGCCCGTTGAAGCTAACGCGGTATTTCTTGAAGCCGCAGGAAAGGTGCTTGATCTTGTTCGCGAGCGCGGATGGCGATTCTATACCTTCATCGGCGGGGCCGCGCGCATCATGTTTGCATGGGACACCGATCTCGCGCGCGTCGATGCATTCTGCAGCGATCTGAAGCAATGCGCCGCCCAGGCACAACAAGCCTGACGGCCGCTTTGGTCCTCAACAGAATGCCTCGAAGCGCAGTAACTCGCGCGCTTTGCCGGCGATGAAAATCTGGACGGTTATGAATTGACGCCATTTTGCCAACGATGAAATCGCTGTTTGGGTTTGCAAAATAATATGCAGGCGTCTATCGTATCCCTTGGCGAGTAGCTTGTTTTGCGCTGTGCCGGGAGTTAGCCCCGCAAAGATCGGATCATTCGCCTGGATCAATGGAGGATTTATGGGAGTATCGGAAATTCTGGCAGCCCTGGATCGCGAGATCGCTTTGCTGCAACAGGCCCGCGCACTACTGAAAGGCACAGCCGCGCCAGCGCCAAAGAAAAAAGTGGGCCGGCCCAAAAAGGCAGAAGCGGTAGCTGCCCCTGCCGTCCAGAAGCCCGCGAAGAAGATTGCGAAGAAGAAGAAGAGAAATCTTTCCCCGGAAGGCCGGAAGCGCATTGCCGAGGCGGTCAAGCGCCGCTGGGAAGCTCAGAGGAAGGCTGCCGCGACCGCAAAGTGAGTCATCGCATTAGAGGATTTGGACAGGCGCCGGTTACAACCTGCGCCTGTTGTCTGCCTGCGATTTCCGCAAGATGGATTGAGCTGTGCGGCTGGGCAGGCGTGCGGCTCCATTGAACGATAAATGCCGGCTATAAAGTTTGAACACCGGACCTTCGAGTCCTTCGCTCTCTGTCCCTGAAGGACTTTGCTCTCCATCTCCGCGGACATTTCCTCAGCGCTGCGGAGTTACCCATTGGCCAGAGCGGGCGGAGTTGAAGATAGCTTCAATTACGGCCATGTTCCCGATCGAGTCTTCAAGAGGCACTGGAACTTCAGTGCCTTCGCTCACTGCCTTGGCAAAGGCATCGCCTTGCAGTGTGTACTGATCGCACGCCGGAAAGGTCTCTGTCGTAATCCCGCTGCCGGTCAAATCGCCTGTGCTGTCGATGAAAATTCGCGTGGGCCGGTCCGGGGCAGCGTTGAAAGGAACCTCCAGTTCGATGCGGCCGCGCGTACCCAGAAAGTGGATGCGCTGGTAGGGAATCAACTGCGTGCTGCACGTGAAGATCGAGTGACCGCCGGGAAACTCGAGAATCGCCGAGGCTAGCCGATCAGTGCGCATCTCGGGGTCGCGATCGAGGCATGCGACCACGCGCGTGGGCTCTTGCCGGTACGCGTAGCGCGAGGCGTGGATCAGATAGCATCCAATGTCATAAACGCCCCCGCCGCCGTTCTCCGCCTGGTTGCGGATGTTCGCCGGGTTCACGTTGAAGTAGCTGAAGAAACCGGTGACCGAGCGCAATTCTCCGATGCGCCCTTCGTCGAGAAGTTCGCGCAGCCGGAGCCACTGAGGAAAGCTGCGAATCATGAAGGCTTCGCAGATCTTTACGCCGGTCCGGGCGCGAACCTCGAGTAGGGATTTGGCTTCAGTCACAGTGAGGCCGATGGGCTTCTCGCACAGCACGTGCTTGCCGGCTTCGGCGGCCTTGATGGTCCAGGGCACGTGAAGCGGATTGGGCAGAGGATTGTAGATGGCGTCGATATTCGGATCGGCGAGAAGCTCCTCATAGGAGCCGTAGGCCGTGGGAATATCGAGGGCGGCAGCCGCCTGCCTGGCTTTGGCCAGATCGCGGGATGCAATCGCGGCGACGGTGGTGTGTTCGCCCTGCTTCATGGCAGGAAGCACTTTTTTGAGGCCGATATTTGCGGTGCTGAGGACTCCCCAGCGGAGTTTGGCAGACATAGAGTAATGATACAGGCGCGTTGATAAATGTTTAACGTTAAATGTTTAGCCGGCCTCCAGCCATTCTTACCGCATCGACCGCGTTCGAAGCGACAAGCACCAACCGCCGGTTTTCCGTCTTCAGGAATCCCGCCGCGACGGTTGCATCGAGAAACTCGAGCAGCCCATTCCAGTAGCCCGCGGTATTGATCAGGATGCAGGGCTTCGCGTGGAGCCCTAACTGCGCCCAGGTAACTGCTTCCATCAGTTCGTCGAGCGTCCCGTAGCCGCCCGGCAGCGCCAGGAACGCATCGGCCAGTTCGGCCATGCGGGCCTTGCGCTCGTGCATGGTGGGAACCATTTCGAGAGCGGTCAGCCCGGCGTGGGCAATCTCCTTGCCGGCAAGCACCTCCGGCAATACGCCTGTGACTTCAGCTCCTCCGGCCAGTGCCGCATCGGCCACCGCGCCCATCAGCCCAACATTGGCGCCACCGTAGACCAGCGCCAATCCGGCCGCGGCTATCGCCTTACCAAGGGCCGTGGCCTCGGCGCGAAATGCGGGGTCGTTTCCATCGGCGGAGCCGCAGTAGACAGCCACTCTGAGCGCGCGTCCTCGGCCCGGATGTGAAGCCCCAGCGCCGGGACCGCCGGCCTTATCTGAGTTATTCATTGTGACTTCAGAATAACTTGATGCCGGCGAAATTCACTCCAGTTTCAGATAATCCCTGGGCGAAAGAATGTGAATACCGCGAAAAGGATGGAGTGAGAGCAGATCCGCGTCGCCAGTCATAATCAGGTCGGCGCGGCCATCGACAGCCAGCTCCAGAAACTTGTCGTCCTTTGAGTCGCTGCAGGCGCGGATGGAGGTGGAAATCGAAACGAAAGTCGAAATGGACCGAACCCTATCGAGGTACGGTCCAAGGGTCCCAGGGCGAATATAAGGAGCAAACTTAGCGCGCTTGAGAACAGCTTGCAGCTCTGCCCATGTAGCCGCCGAAAGCAGAGTTGTAGCTTCCAGCCAGGCCTTGTCCACTGCCATTCCCGGAACAGAGGCAACTCGCAATGCACGACTGACATAAATATTCGTATCGATGACAATCCGCAGGCTCATCCTTCTTCAGCCAGGAGTTTTTCGAGCAATTCTTCGGTCATACCTTTTGACTCGGCATAGCGCCCCATCTCGTCGGATGACCGAATGAGTTCCTCTGCTTTTAGTCTGCGTACACGTTCGTACTCTTCCGCGGAAATCACCACGGCGACATCCCGTTCGTGGCGGCGAATTTTCACCGGTTCGCGCTGCGCCGCGTCCAGAATGGCGGCAAAGTTCTGTTTCGCGTGGGTTGCAGATACCGTAGGCATGATCCAAGTTTACCTCAAAATGTACAATTTGTGCAAAATAGACAAATTGTACAAATTGCCATTTTCTACTGCCCTCGTTCCTGCGCACCCCATCCGCCACCCCGAGCCCGACGCCTCCACAGCCCCGGACGGTACACTGGTTCAAGGACGCTTCCCGCCTGGACTTTCGCCTTGCAGCCGCTCCTCTCCAACCTGAACCCGGAACAGCGAGCCGCCGTTGAGGCCACGGAGGGTCCACTCCTGATTCTTGCCGGCGCAGGCTCCGGAAAAACCCGCGTCATCACCAGCCGCATCGCCTGGCTCATTCAGGAAAAAGGCGTCGCTCCCGACTCGATCCTCGCCGTCACCTTTACCAATAAGGCTGCCAGCGAGATGGGCGAGCGCGTCAACCGGCTGCTGGGCCACACTTCACTGGCCAAGCCGCTGATCTCCACATTCCATTCGCTTTGCGTGCGCCTGCTGCGGCGCGACATCGAGGCTCTCAAGGTGGGCAATGAGGGGCTCACCCGCTCCTTTGCCATTTACGACGAGAATGACCAGCAGGGCATCGTGAAGCAGATCATGCGCCGCATGGGGCTGGACACCAAGCAGCTCACTCCGCGCACGGTTCTCGGCCGCATCTCCTGGGCCAAAAACCATATGGTCGATCCGCAGGAGTATTACCTGGCCTCGAAAGATCCGAACAGCGAACGCGTCGCCCACATCTTCAAGGGCTACCAGGCCGAACTGCGGAAGAACAATGCCCTGGACTTCGACGATCTGCTGCTGGAAGCCGTGCGGCTGCTGAAGGTTTCCAGCGAAGCCCGCGAGCGCTACCAGCGCCGCTATCGCTACCTGCTCGTCGACGAGTACCAGGACACCAACCGCCCGCAGTACGAGTTGATGAAGCTGCTGGCCGGCGAACAGAAGAACGTCTGCGCTGTTGGCGACGAGGACCAGAGCATCTACTCGTGGCGCGGCGCCGACATACGCAACATTCTAGAGTTTGAAAAGGACTTTCCGAGCGCCCGCATCGTGCGCCTGGAGCAGAACTACCGATCGACCCAGGTGATTCTTGAGGCCGCTGGCGCGGTGGTGGCAAACAATATTCGGCGCAAGGGCAAGACCCTCTGGACCGACCGGCAGGGCGGCTCGCTGATCGGCTATTACGAGGCTCCAGACGGCGAGAACGAAGCTCTCTTCATCGCCGACCGCATCCAGACCTTCCTGCGCCAGGCGGAGTCATCCGATGGCGGGAGCCACGAAGCGGCACACTGCGCCGTGTTGTACAGAACCAACTCGCAGTCGCGCCTCGTTGAAGAAGCGCTGCGCCGCTACAATATTGCCTACACCATGGTCGGCGGATTCAGTTTTTACGAACGCGCCGAGATCAAGGACCTGCTCGGATACCTGCGCCTGGTGCGCAATCCGCACGACTCAATGGCTCTTCAGCGCGTCATCAACGTTCCGGCCCGCGGTATCGGCAAAACCACGCTGGAAACGCTGGAGCGGCTGGCTCTGGAAACCGGCACGTCCACCTGGGACGCCCTCGGCGCGGCCATCGAAAGCCGCCTCATTCCCACGCGCGCGGTGATGGCCATCGAGCAGTTTCGCCAGCTCATTCTCGACGCCCAGGCCATGATGGACCCCGACTTCGCAGGCAAGCTCTCCGGCGATGTTGGTCAGCAGGAAGACGCCGATACCGGCTTCGAGTACGGCGCCTCCACAGTGGAGTCTCTTAGCCCTGACTCTGCCTGCGCCGACTCGGCTACCGGCTTCGACTTTGGCGGCAATGAGAACCAGATTCCGCTGCTTGACTCCTCGACCTACTCTCCATCAACCGCCCAGAGCAAGAGACCGTTTCTCATCATGCCGAAAAAAGGCCCCCTCGCGGGACCTCAGCCTGAGGCAGAAAAGAATTCCGAGGAGAAGCCGGCATTCAGACCCCCGGGCGACGCGGCTACTCTTCCCGAGCTGATTCGTTTCCTCATCGACCGCACCGGCTACATCAAGGCTCTTGAAGCCGAGGGCTCTCCAGAGGCCTTCAGCCGCATTGAAAACCTGAAGGAACTGGCCAACGCCGCGCACGACGCCGAAGTCCGCGGCGAAACCCTGGCTGAGTTCCTTGACCACGCCGCGCTGGCCTCCGACACCGACCGGTACGATCCGGAAGCCCGCGTTACCCTCATGACTCTGCACGCCGCCAAGGGCCTGGAGTTTCCGCTGGTCTTTCTGGCCGGACTCGAGGAGGGCCTCTTTCCCCATTCGCGCACTCTCTCCAACCCCGAAGAACTCGAAGAGGAACGCCGCCTCTGCTATGTCGGCATGACACGCGCCATGAACGCGCTGGTTCTGACTCGCGCGCACTATCGGCGGCGCTACGGCAACGACGCTCCGGAGATGAGCGTGCCCTCGCGCTTTCTTGAAGAGGTTCCCAACCAATTGATCGAGAACCTGGGCGGACGCAGCCCTGCCTGGTCAACACCCGCATACGGCACAGGCCGCCGCCATGCGCACGCAAGCAGCGACTTCGACGGCAAACACTTTAACTACGAGGACGAGAGCCAGGAAGCCTACAACCCGGCCGCGGGCAACAAGGGGCTTGGGACAGGCAGAAAAGGCTCGGCCTCCAAGCCCTTTGTGGCTTCGTGGATGACTGCAAAAGCTCCCTCATCGGGCCATGAATCCAGTCCAAAGAGTGAGGGCGCGGAGACGGCGCCGCTGCCGGGCAAGCCGGACTCTATCGATAACATTGCCCGCTTCTTCGGCGGCAAAGCGGGCCACGGCAAGCCCGGCGCACTGGCGCGCCCAGCCATGGCTATTCCCGAATCCCACGGCGCTTTCGGCCTGAAGAAGGGCCAGCACGTCCGTCATTCGAAATACGGCGAAGGCACGGTGCTGATGCGCGAGGGCGACGGTGAAGACGCCAAGCTGACCGTGCTGTTCAATCGCCACGGGATGAAAAAGCTGATGGAAAAGTTTGCGAATTTGCAGAAGATCTAGTCGGATATCGAGATCGCAGCTTCACAAAATTCGTGCCGGTTTGCGCGGATTTGAGCAAGTCCCTCGCCGTGCGCCGTTGCTGTGATTTTTTTTATTTTTTCTTACCCTGCAATGTTCGCTGTTTTTTCCTGTCTTTTTATATTCTGTATCGCCGCGGGGTAATCTTCTGCAAATGGCAAAAGAAATTGCTTCTGCTCCCTAGCTCCTGCGCTTTCTAAGCACCCAGGTGGTCATGCAGCGGTAGTCCTGGACGATGGTTGTCTTCAGCGGGTCCACGAGCACTGCGTTCAGCTCCTCGGTCAGCTCGAGCAGCATCTCCTCATCCACGAGGAACCACTCCGAACCGTCTCCTACGCGAAAGATGCGGCCGCGCACCGGCTCAAAGTCCATCCCGATTCGCGAACCCAGGCGGCAGAACAGCATGCCGCCGGGACGCAGCACTCGCCACAGCTCCGACAAGAGAGAGTGGAAATGGTTATCGTCGCGCGCGAAGTGAAGCACGGCATTGCACAGGACCACGTCGGCAAATCCATCCGGGAAGGGCATCTGCTCAAGCTGCCCGGCCTGGAAGTTCTCCGCCGGCAATCCGGTTGAGAGTGAGGCGGAGAGCTTGCGCACATGGTCAATCGCCTCTTGATCCGCATCGAGCGCAAAAACCTCGCAGCCCTCGCGCAGCAGATGGACCAGGTTGCGTCCGTAACCGCATCCGGCGTCGAGCACGCGCATTCCGGCGGCGATGTTGCCGCGCAGAATTTGATCGAAGACATAAATGTCGATCTGCCCGAATTGTTCCTGAACGGTAAGCGCCACGCTGCCTCCGGAGGTTGTATCGGGAGTCAAGGCTGCGGCTGGCTTGAGGACGGCGAGCTATTGCCGGAGCTGTCGAGCTTTGTAATGTGGACGCTGGCTTCGGTTTCAGGAACCGTTCCGTCGTTCACCTGCACTTCAACAGGCTTTCCGAGGATGAGTATCCGCTGAATGGCTTTGCCGCGGCCGGGAACCACGACGCGCTGGGTTACAGAGTTGGTGTCTGAGCGGACGGTTACCGGGACCTCAGCGGAGGCGTAGCCAGAGTTGGAGATGTTGACGGCCACCAGCCAGTTGCCGGCCTGTGCCTGTTCAGGAAAAACACTGTCGATGGTCAGGTCAGGCAGTCCTTTGTCGGCATCCACCCAGTCGGCGAAGAACCAGGAAAGGTCGCGGCGGATGCTGGCCTGTTCAATCAGCAACTCAAAGGAGCCGGGGCCCTGGTCGCGGCCGTATCCATGACTGATGTCGGCGGCGGGATTGTAGGCGCGCAGAGCGGCGGAGAGGGCAGGGTCGCCGGCAACGTCACGCAGCATCCAGAGGACATAGGTGGCCTTGGTGCGGTAGTAAATGGGCGCGATGGCGAGGGCGAGGGGTTGTCCGGAACTGACGCCGGGGCTGGAAGGCTCGGCCAGCGCCAGCGCGGGGCGCGAGGCCTCAAGCTCTTCAAGAGCCTGTGTCCGCCCGCTCTGCTTTTCCACCCAAAGGGTACCCATGAAGTGCGCGACACCCTCCGAGAGCCAGGCACGCGGAGATTCCATCCATGCATGAGTGAGGGCGTGGGCCAGAATGCCGTCCAACTGCTCTGGCGTGGCCTCGCGGATAGAGGTGGCGAGCATGCCGCCGGCTTCGAAAGACGCGTCTTCGGGGTCGGGCAGGTCGAGCACGACAAGCTGGGAGCGGGGGCGCTGGCCGAGCCAGCCCTGCAAAAACGGCGTGACTGTGGCGGCTGCCGCGGCCCAGGACTGGACAGCATGTTCGTCGCTGGGCAGGCTCCACAGGGTGGTGTTGGTGGCGGCGTGAGGCGCGCGCACGGCGATAAAGAGACTGGGGGCTTCAAATCCGAGCGTCGAGTTCTCGATGCTGGCGGTGGCGACGCCGTGTATCTCCTGGCCGACGCTGTCGACGCTGGTAACGGCCAGCGGAGCGAGCTGGCCGTTGATCAGAGCTACGGTGGGTGTTTGGCCGCGGGGGAATTCGGCGGTAAGGCGCAGGCGGAACTGCGCGCCGCCCATGCGCAGCTTGTGCTCGCCCAACTCGTCGAAGAGGCGGGCGCCGTCGCCGAGCATAACGGGCACGCTCGATACCGGATACCAGACCACGTTGCCGAATCCGCGCAGGCCGGTGAAGGGGACGCCGATTTCGTCCCAATCCGAGTGCAGGGCCACTTCATCGGGGGTTCCGATGGCCAGCAGGCGCTGGGCAGATTGCGCGATGGCGCCGGAGTAGGTTACGTCAAGCTGCATGCTCTGGCCGGGGGCGAGCGGCGCGCTGAGCGGAACCGCGGCTTCGTGCAACTGGCCGGTGTGGTCGGTGTCGGCGTTGAGCACGGCGACGGGAAAAGCGACGTCGCGGCCAAGAACACGAACCCGCTCCCAGTTGAGCGAGGAAGATATCTGCAATGGAATGTGAGCGAGCGGAGATTTGCCGTCGTTGCGCACGGTGAGGAGCGCGCGCACGGCGATGTACTGCTCGGCGGTGTGGAGGCGGACGTCCATGTCGAATGCGGTAAAGGTGATTGATTCGCGTTCGGCGTCGGTGGCGATGGGGGCGCTGGCGAGTTTGGCCGCGGCTGGTCCGGCCTGGGTGGTGGTCTCGCCTGATTCATCGGCGGATCGGGAAAAGATGACCTGGCCTGCCGGCTGCTGGCCGGGCTGGGGCGCGGTTTTCGGCGGCAGGTTCTGGCTTTGCGCCTGGCAGCAGATAGCCGCCAAGATTGCGGCTGTCACGGACAGAAACAGGGTCCGCACAATTGAGAACTTCATGAGCCCAAACCTTTCTGTTTGCGTGGTTTAGACGCGGATGCGGCGGCGGGGAAAGCGCCGGGGACGGTGTGGCCGCGGGCGGCGTGGCGGCGCTGGCGGAAGGCCTCGTAGAGTACGACTGCTGCAGCGGCGGAGACGTTGAGCGAGCTGACGCCGCCAGCCATGGGAATGCGCAGCAGATGATCGCAGGTGCGGCGGACCAGGTCGTGGAGTCCCGCGCCTTCGCCGCCTAAAACAAGAACGCAGTTGCCGGTAAGATCGAAGCAATCGTAGTCGGTCTGGCCTCGCTCATCCAGACCTATCACCCATAGATTGTGGCGCTTGAGCTCTTCAAGGGCCCGGACCAGGTTGACGACGCGAGCGATGCGGAGGTGCTCGGCGGCGCCGGCGCTGGCTTTAACGGCGACGGGGCTGAGAGGGGCGGCGCGGCGCTCGGTGAGGACTATGCCGTCTACGCCGGCGCCGTCGGCTACGCGGAGAAGCGCGCCGAGATTCTGTGGATCTTCGACGCCGTCGAGTGCGAGAAGCAGACGCGCGGCGCCGGCTTTCGCGGCCGGATCGGGTTCGAAGAGGTCTTCGATGGAGAGCGACTCCTGCGCGCGCACCAAAGCCACAACTCCCTGATGGGATGGGGTTTGCGCCACATGCGTCAATTGCTCGCGCGGCTCCTGGCGGACGCGGACACCGCGCTCCCGGCACTGGGCGATCAACTGCTCGAGACGGGCATCGTGGCGTTCATGGGCCACCAGCACGTGGTCAAAGCGGCGGCGTCCGGCCTTGAGAGCCTCTTCCACCGGATGCACCCCGTAGAGAACTTCCATGAGGGATAGTGTAGAAGATCGAAGCAGATAGAGGGACCTGGATTCTTAATGGGGGTGCAGAGCGTGCGCGGCAAATGTCGGTCTATAAAGTTACGAAACAGGGCCAAACGTTCGCTTATAGGGTTGCGAAAAGCCGCGAATGTTCGCCTATAGGGTTGCACTTTTTCGAGGGGTACACCATAGAATTGAACATTTAATTGGACAGGGGTTGTTGAGA
>Ga0302320_10022880_pt1 | contig 12300 bp, 18 predicted proteins | sample Bog_T0_3_FD_202130 | JGI IMG/M metagenome (GOLD analysis project Ga0302320, IMG submission 202130) | Peat permafrost microbial communities from Stordalen Mire near Abisko, Sweden - Bog_T0_3 | ecosystem: Environmental > Terrestrial > Soil > Wetlands > Peat | place: Sweden: Abisko, Stordalen Mire...
AGCCACCTTTTCTTAATTGTTGTAATTTATGAAATTCAAAAAATAAGATTGCTATTTTTGTTCAAAACAAAAATTAATCGTCTAAAAAAGAAAAAAATAATTTCCTTTTGAATTTTTTTTTAAAATTTTTCCTTTTTAAATTTTTATTTCTCAATTTTTCTTTTTCTTCTTAAAAAAATTATTTTTTCCAAAAAAAATGGAAATTCAAAAATAGGACAAAATATTAAAAAGAAAAATAAATTTTCTTATTAAAAATTCGTTTATTTCATTATTTTCAACAAATCAAAAAATGTCCATCAAATCTACTCCAAGAGTTATGAGTCCTGAACTTTGCAAAACTCCGCTTAGATATCAGCATAAAAATGTGGATTATTCTGAACTTTCCGAGAAGTTGGCAAACGAATTATCGAATTTAAAGATGTTCATGAATAAATTATATTATGACTTGAAAAATGTCGATTATAAATTAATGGTGAAATTCCAACATACTTTGAATCTCAAGGATTATACCAAGTCTTCACTTCAAAAGCTAATTTTCCCAAAGCAAAATGCTTATAAATTAGCTGATTTGATTCAAATTCATAAAAAAGCCAACAATTGTACAACAGAAAGCCCAAAGAAATCTCCAAGAACATTCCTTGAAGAGAAAAGCATCCAGACCTCCTTGACTCCAGAGCTATGTGATTCCAACAGAAGTAATAAAAACCTTGAATTAATTTCTTTTCAAAACATTAAAGAAAAAGAAAAAGAATTAGAAAACTTAATGATAAAAAGCAAGGAGTTCCAAAACAACATCACGAACATTGAGGCCAAGTTGAATGGAATATTGGATGGAAATGAACATGAGTCTGATAATGAACAAGACAAATTAACCAAATTTATCAAAAAACAAAAGACTCTTGAAGATCAAATAAACGATCTAAAAAATGAAAATATTGCGTTGAAAAGTCTGGAATGTTTCGATTTGAATAAAATCAAGGAAAATGAAAAAAATGACAAAGACCATAACTGCGAAATTTCCAATTTACTCCAAAAACAACAGGAAGAGACCATAAAAAATCAACAAAATATGAGAATTTTTGAGAGAGAAATAGATCACCTCAAAGAAGAAAAATCTGGTTTACTACAAGATATTGAGAGAATGAAAGAGAAAGAAAAGGCTTTTAAAAATAAAATCAGCGAATTAGAACGAAAAGATGAACTTCCAAACAAAAAACCGGAAAAATTAGGCAAAGCAAGCATACGACCAGAACAAAGAAACCATGTGAGTTTTTCACAAAATGAGGATCCAAACGAAGAAGAAAGAAAAAATGATAAGAAAAAAAATGAGGATTTCGTTATAAAATCTTACCTGAAATCTCTGAATGAGACTGTCGTAAAAGAGGTTGAAAATGAAGCCGGAGAAAATATTTCTCCTCTTGCATCTAATATTGAAAATAAAGAAAAAGGAAAATTTGAAGCACAAAATAATTTTGGTTTTGAAGGGATTATAAAAAAATATCTTCAAAGTTTAAATGATCATGTGTTATTTGAGATCAAAAAAAAATTGGAGGAAAAGGCTCAGGAAGAAACTATTGCCAAAGAGAAAGACCTTTTCATGATAAAGGAATATCTGAAAAGTTTAAATGAGAGGGTTTTAAGAGAATTTAAAAAAAAATTCCAAAAACTACCCAAAAAATCTTTGAATGAAATTATAGTGCCTAAGTCCGAAGTGATACAACCTGAGTCAAATCTTTTGAACATTTCTAAAGAAAAGGAAAAGGAAGATTTAAATGAGATTCTTTTGAGGAAAGAAGATGAACTTAATGTTCTGAAAAAAGTTTATAATGACCTTCAAAGTGAAAATGATGAACTCAGAAATGATGAGGAACTTTTTAAAAAAAAGCTAACTTTCCATGAAAAACAAATAATAGAGCTCGAAAATGAAAAAGATGCTCTTTTGAAGGATCTCATGCATTATAAAAGTGAACTGGACAAAAATCATAATGGAAATGGAAAAAATGATGAAAATGAGAAAAAAGCGGACGAAGAATTATTTGAACAAATGAAAATGTTAGAAGCTGATAAAAAGTTATTACATGATGAAAATGAATTTTTGGTTTCTAATGGTACCTCCTTGGCTGAAGAGTTGAAGACTTGCAAGCGGAAAATTGAAAGTCTCAAAGAAAGCGAGGAGTTAAAAAATGAATTCATTGAACTAAGAACTCATATATATGACTTAGAACAGGCAAATGAAAATATCATCATAAAAGTGGACAAATATATTCAAGCTTATGAGACATTGTTGAAAAAATTTAAGGAGCTGCATAAAAATTATAGAAAGCTCTTGTTGGATAAAAAGTAACATATTTTATTAAAATAAAAACCAAAACTTATTAATTGGGTTTGTTTTTGAAAAAATTTCGCAAAATTTTAATTTTTGGCCCATTTTTTCTTATTTAACGAATAAAAATGATGAGTTTCTTTTATAAAATTATTCATATTTGCAATAATTTCAACGAATTCAATGGAAAAAACTAAGATTTCAGAAAACTCCGAGCAAAAATCTGACTTCAAAAGGCAGGACATCCTACTTTTGGAAGAGATGGTGACTGAATTTTACTCTGACCCTACAAATGTAAAAAAAATGAAAATAAATCTTCACAGTTTTTTAGATAAAACTTCATAATTCTTTAATGAATTTTTTCGCGAGTGGCAAGTTTTGGACTTTGGGAGATTTGATTTTTACGACCTCACAAAACGACCAAACCAAATTTTTGGCTTTAAAAATGATGGAGAGAGCAATCAAAGTAAAAAAATGTACATTTAATGGAAAAAATGATATGAAATAGGAGTTATGGAATGAAATGGATGAAGATCTACGAAAGGCTTGTTTTATTTGTATAAAAAAAATTGCAGAGTTTATGGGGAAGATTCCCAAAAGCAATGAAAACTTTTTGAGTAATCAAACGAATTTTTTATTTGTGATGGTTCCAATTATTTTCTTTTATTTTTTGATAAATTTTTCGGATTTTTCTTTAGCTTTTACTTCGAACACATGACAATTTGTGGGTAAATTTTCTTGATGAGCTTTGCGCTTGGAAAGCAGAAAATTTATCTTTCAATGAAGAGAATTTGCAAATTCTTAAAATTTTAGGGTCATTATTTTTAAATATGTTCTAAACATATTTTGCCATAATTTAGTGAAGAGATATATTATTGTGATGAAGCAGAATTTGAATTTAACAAGGAACATGACAACATCCGGATTAAGATTTCGGAGGGGTTTGAGAAGATTTTCAGATTTTGTTGTTTGACTTTTAGAAATTTCTCCTTGCTTCAAAATTGCATTTTAACAAAATTATCACTAGAAGTCCTTTTTGCTTTTATGAGAGAAAAAGCTTTCTCCCCTTTTTATCTGGAATTTATTGAAGAACTATTGATTCCAAGCCTGAACAATTGCAATTTATGCCCAAGCGAGAAAATCTTTCAAGTTCTTTCTGAAATATTTGAAAATAGAGATTGTCAATTCAAGTCCGAAAAAATTTCCTGTTTCTTGCATTCGGTTATTAGTTACATTTGCAAAAATGAAAAAAACGGGATTCATGAAAAATTTGTTATTAATTAATTTGTTTTTCACTTCAATCAAATTTTAATTTATTTTTTAGGAGTTATGCAGATTTTTAACCTTTTTCATAGCCAAATATTTCAAGATGTTGGATCAATACTTCTCAAAAAACTGTCATGAAAAAGCATTGGTTTTGGCTTTGGAAATTTTAATTTCGCCAATTCAATCAGAAAATGAGAATATTTTTTATATCTCCATTGAATTTTGGAGGTTTTTCCTTGAATTTCAGCTTTCAAGTAAAATTTAAAAAATCTAATATTTTTGATATTTTTTTTTAGATGAAAATGTGAAAAACTATTGTGAAATAATAAAAAATTTCATACCTGTCTTTACTTCAACAATGAAGAAGCCGAAAACCAGAAATCAAATAATTGAGGAAAATAAAGAAGGAAACCTCGAAATTTTGATTCAAGAAATCATTGAGCATTTGTATTGCTTATTTCCAAATGATTTTCTTGAATATATAGGATATCAATTGAAAGTATTTTGTTTCAATTTTGTTCATTTTTCTTAAAAAATAATTAGTTGAATGAAGAAAAATTTGAAAATCAAAAATTCAATAAAACCTGTTGGACAATCCAATATTTGGAACGAATTCTCGACAAAACCCAAAAAACAACCTGCTTTTTCGAATCTTTGCTTCCAGTTTAATTTATTTATTTAAACTTTTTGTTAAATAAATTTGAGGTATTTCTCAAAATTTTCCAAAGCTTTCATGAAATAAGCCAAGATTCTTTCTTATTAATAATGGAAATTTTTGGAAAGTTTTCAAAAAATTCCAAGTTTGAATTGGAATTTACTATAATGATAGTAGAAAAATTGCTGATTTTTTTGAGTACTGATAATGTAAATGGAATTCAAGTTAGCCTTTTAAAACATGTGATAATTATTTTATATTTTTTCTAAGGAACTTGCATGTCATACATTTCAAAAGTTATTTTTTTGGAAAAAAAATCTATTATCATCGGATAATGTAATTGAAAATCTTATGTGGCGCATCCTTCCAAAATTGTGCACTTTCGAAATTCGAGAAAAATCTTTGGTCTTAAAAGAAATATTGAATTTATTGAGCAGATCCCCAGACAAGGATTCGAAACTTCAGAAATATAAAATGATATTGTCTTATACATGTTCATTTCAAGAAATCCTCACAATATTGAATGAATATGATTTTTATGTACATTATTTTAACTAGTATAATAAAATAAAATAGTAAATAGCTTCAAAAAGAAAAAACTGATTGTATTATGTTTTTCCTGAACATAAGAAAAGAAATGATGTATTTATTTCAAGATGGCACTTATAATTTATTCAGTAATCACATTAGAATTTATTTAAAAATCATATTATTTCAAGATGAAATTCAAAATGAGATAAACACAATTTATGAATTGTGCACCATTTTTATTCAAAATTGTCCAACGGATCGGGAATCTTTAAAAATTCTATTCAAATCCAGAAAGAAAATCCTTCAAATATTTACTCTTTTCCTTGAACAAGATTTTGAAAATGTTGTTCATACTAATTTTTTTCAAATCTATCAAAAAATCTTTATGTATTTCCTTGAAGAAAAGCATAAGTATAAATATTGGTAAATTTTAGTTTTAGTTTTTAAATTTAGAGAACCAAATTTCTTGATTTTGACTGCCAAACTTTTGGAAAAAATGAAAAATAACTCAGTTGAGAAGAATGATTGCAACATTATTCTAGGTGAAGTAATGAAATGCTCACTTACCGTTGATTTTGCCAACAGTCTTGTGTTTCAAAACAAATTTTTTCGATTTTTAGTTTCTCTAGTTGAGCATAATTTCGATTTGTTGGTTGGTGATTATGGGAAAAATCACTGGGAAATGTGCTATGCATATTTGTTGAAAGGAGTAAATGATTTATTTCGTGAAATTTCTGATTTGTCTCTTGAAACGATGTTGAAATTTTGGCAAGTTTAGAATATACAAAAAATATCATTATGTTTATTCTTTTTTTTAAGAAAAGTGAATATGCATCAGAAAAAAGACAAATACTTTTAGAAGAAAAATATTTGACAAAGGCCGCTAATGATTTTCTTATATTAATTGGAAAGAATAAAGATCAAAAAGAGTTTGAATTAGAAGTTTCAATATTAAATATATTATTGAAGTGGATCTATGAAAACGTAAAAAAACTATTGAATGAATTATTATTTCATTTTTTATTAATCAGACTAAGACCGAGAAAATTGTTAAGAATATCTTGATAAACAATTTTAAATTTTGTGATCAGAAAACACTTGAAAAGTTCGCTGAAGAACTGCTAACCAATCTTAACCAACCAAAAGAATTTCAGGTTAATATAACTTTTTTTATATATAATTTTTCGTTTTAGGGAAAAATAAAAATTTTTATGAAGAGTGGAACTTCTGCTTAATCCGACCTTAAAATATGTGATTTCCTTTTATTAATTTTCAAAGAATGAAAAAATTTTAAAATTTTGTCCTACCTGAACTCATAAAATAGATTATATTTTTACTTATCTTTATAAATAAAATAACATTTCCGACATAAAGGCATATAGAGCTGTTGATATCCTACCAAAATATCTTTATTTTCCACGCTGTTAATTCTTTTAGTAAAGCTTGCTGCCATATTGCACTTCACACATTTGGCATGTAATTTTGTAACAGTTTCTGCAAGAGGAATTAAATTCATGAAATCTCCAAATGGCTTTCTTAAATAAGTCCCATCCAACCCGCTCACTAAAACAATTTTTCCTTCATTGGCGAAAAACTCGGCTCCAGATACAATATCCTTAAAAAATTGGGCCTCATCAATAGCAACCACATCATAACCTTCATATTCTTTATTTAGAATAATTTCTTCAAGACTCGAAATTTTTTTGGCCTGAATTTTTTCATTATCATGAGACAAAATATAAGGATCATTTGAGTATCGAGAGTCTAGAGTGTGATTTAAAGCCAAACAAGATTTATTTTTGTTTTGGTATGTTTTGATCAGTCGGATAAGATGACTCGTTTTCCCTGCAAACATGGGCCCCAATATTAAATCGATTCTACCTGTGAATTTTTTCATTCATTCAAAGTTCAAATATTTTTTTTTTATTTGTGGTAAAGAATTTAAGAGCTTTTAAAAATAAAAAGTTTTTTCAAAAGTAAGACATGAAAAATTGTTAACACATTTTCTATTATAAAATGTTTTTTCTTTCTATTTCTGAAACGAACTTTAAAATAAAATGTTTTTCTATATTACTACATAATAATTTTTCTGATTCTTTCTCATTTTCTGAAAAGGTTTCTTTCTGATTTCTAAAATTGATCATTTTTTCCGTTTTTTCTAGTTTCTGTTTCGCTAGTGCCTCTTCAACATTCAGGTTATTTTTGTTCTGAGGGTTAATAATTTCTTTTTTTTTGGCCAATAATTTTTTTTGTATTTTCTTTTTTTCTGCAAAATGCGATTCAATATCTACAGTTTTCACTAATTCCATTTCTTTTTCAAACTTTTGATCGAATTGATTCCATGAAAAATAATAGTTATATGCTAGGATATATCCTATTATTGGAAGGAACAAAGTCCTTTTGAAAAAGTTATTTTGGTAGATAAATCTTCCTTGCATTGTTTTCAAATTTGAAAACAAATAACTATAAATCGATGTCACTCCATAATACCCGAACAAAGAAAAAATCAAATTTTTAAAGAAAAATTTCTGACTAAAATAAGGAACCCATTGCTTATCTTCGATCATCACGTCATTATTAAAATATGTTGGGTTGTAGGCCAGTATATATGAAATTTTATCATATCGCTCTGAGTTTTTGATCGTTTTTGTGTCTAATGATAAGAAAGAGCCCCAAATATAATTTGAAATTGTTTGGTTGGCTTTAATCCAAAAATTTTGTTCGAAAAGATTCTCGCTCATCTTTTCTAGAAATATATTTATAGATTAGACTTAATTAAATCAAAATATTTTGTTCCTTTTCTTAAATTTTATTTGAAATTCTGTTTAATAAATAAAAAAAGTTGAACAAATGAAAGAATGAATACAACAAATTTAATTTGGAAAATTCGAAATTCAACAATTTTTTCAAGTAACTTTAAGAATTTTGATTTTGGTTGTTCTTTTTCTACTCATTATATATTTCATTTTAATATTTAAAGAAAAGTTTCGATATCGCTTTTTTTTTTTTTTTTTTTTTGAGGATTCAATAAATAGGAAAAAGTTTTTTTTTTAGTTTATATTTTTTATCCATGATTTTTTCAGACAAAAGATGATGATCATCATTTGAACTTATACCAGTTCGTTTCTGAGACGACATCGCTTTTAGGCCAACAATTAAAACTTAATTAAATCATATAATTTACATGTTCATAGGCCCATTGTGTTTCCCCTTTTTTTTGTAATTTGAATTTTTCATGTTCATCTTGTCTCTGATAATCCTGATTAATTTTGGTAAATATTTGTTCTTGATAATTCTTAATCCTTTCAAGACGGGCATTATCATAGTTGTTTTTCTTGGAGTTTTCATCCTTTAAGAACTTTATTTTATCTAATTGAAATCTTTCGTAAGAAAGTTAAGGAAAATTTGTAAAAAATTCAAATCGATTCTAATTAAAAAAAATGAAAAGGATATTTGTTCCGAAATGTGCATTCCACAATCATTTGCAGATTGGAAGTTTTGAAAGGTGTCTTTCCAAGGTGGTCTATTGCCTATTCTAGTGTTTCTTGTCAAGGTATCTAATATTAACTCTCATAGCTCATTATATTTATTATTATTTACGAGATTCTGGCCGATAAGGAAGGTAAATTTGATTAATTTTGGTTTTCACATTGTCTAAGTTTTTAATAAAATTTTCAGTAATTGTTCGTGAAGGCAAAACATTAGGCGGAATCAAAAAATTGCCATTCTCATCAGTTTTCCCCATATTTGGCTTGACTTTTTGAGAAAACTCTAAAAAGTTCAAAAAACCTTTGTTTTGTGGGTCAACGTATTCCATAAACGTCTCAAATTCATTTCGGTTTAAAATATTTAATTCTTGAAATCTTTTGAACAAATCTTCTTTTGTTATGCAGCCTTAAGAAAATATTTTTAAATAAACTTATAATAACAAAATTACCATCTTTATCTTTATCAAAAAGCTTGAAGGCATCATACGCTCTCGTGCGACCCAAAAATACGTGTGAGTCTATTTTTTCAAGAATTTGGTTTATAGACTTTTTAGAATATGGTTGTGCAGAGTGTGATCTCAGCATAAGTTTGGAGTTTTTATCCAAAGCTTTTGCTGTTTCCTCAATGAAATTCCCAACTTTTGTTTTGAATTCCGGAGGTTCAGGTCCTTTCGTTTTATTTATAGCTCTCATGTAAAAGTCATTATCATCTTCCCTATATATAAATGGTTATTACAGAAAAATTAAGAAATATTTGACTCGTAAACTAATTTTGAGATAGTGTTGGCTTTAGTAAATCCATAATCATTATAATTTAAGACACTGAGGAAACTCTCAATATCCTTTTTATTGATTTTATCAAAGCTTGAAAGAAAACCGTGAAAAATTTTCCCCAGATTTTTTTGAGAAAGTGTGATTTGGTTGAACTCTTCATTATCCAGATTTAATTCTTTTTTCAAAAAGTCATCCATATCATCTTTCTTTGAAAAGCAGCTATTTAGAACTCTAAAAACTTTCCTGAATCTGAGCCGAATATTTTCTAGTTGATTTATAGGCATTGTTTTGATGTCCATTACGCTTAAAACCTTCTCATTTGCAAGATTTTTATTCTCATATTCGATAAATCTTTTATTCATCTTGTTTCTTTCTGGCCCTTCTTCTAAGTTTTTCTCAATCTCATTCTATGAACATTTTTTTTTCAGAAATAATAAAATTTCTTACATAAGCTTCATCAGGTTTGTAGTTGAAATTTCTTATTTGTGTGATAAAGTTTTTATAATCAAAATTGCTGTGTTCATCCTTGAATTGAGAAAAGAGATTATCTCGATCCTCGTTAGTCAAAATATGGTTTGGAATGTTAATTTTTTCTAGGAGTTTTTTATACTTTTCTTTATTAAAAAAGCCTTCCTTTTTCTCATCTAAGTCCAGGCAATAATTGGTAATTGGATTAATTTGGTTTTGCAAGATCAACTGAACTTGATTTTGATGTTTTTTGACTCTAGAATCCCGGGCATCTTCAGTTAAAATTTTTAGAACTTGATCAGATCTTGGTTGATTATAATCTTCATCTTCTCTTACTATAATGAAACAATTAATTGGAAAGTAATTTAATAAAACAATACATTGAATTTTCTTCAAATCAACATTGAGCATAGTATTGTCGTTAAAAATAAGATCCAAAAATTCATCTAAACTTAAATGACCATTTCCTTTTCGATCAGCACTTGCCACCAGAACTTGAGCCTCGTAAACATTGGCATTCAATCCCAATTTTTTCACCATATTGAAAACATTCTTCACTGACAACATGCCTTGAGAATCCTCATCCCAAGCACTAAAGATCTTTTTAAAATTCTTCCGATTTGCATATCTCCTTCTAATTGCTCTTCGAATTTCTTTAACCTTCTCTAGATTCACCAAACCCTCTAATGTATGCTTATTAAACTCCTCCATCCCGATCAATTGAGTTTCTTGTATTGCTTTGGCATGCATTTCATGTTTTTCTTTCGCTAAACCAGGTAATACTAGAAATTTTAAATTTTTTGGATTTGGATATTCATATTTTTTTTTTGTAACATTTTTTGATCTGCTCGAAATCAGCTAAAGGTGTATATCCTTGATACAAATTCTCATTGAAAATCACATTTGAATCTCCTGTGAACACCCTTTTTCTTTTTTCTTTTTCTTCTAATTGCCCTGAACGTTTATGCGAAACTTCCGTCTTTTCTTGTAACTTTTTCCCAGCTTCTTCATAAAATTTCTTAGTCTCTTCAAGAGGAGCTGGAGCTGTTTTGACAATTTTTTGTTTTAGCAATTGTATAAAATTCTTTTTCTTTGGAAGACTCAAGACTTCTAAAGAGCTTTGTGTGGCTTTCAAGTCAGCTGGTATTTCTTTTATCCTTTTCAGAGTTGTTTATTAGAAAAATTGGAGAAATTAACCGATAATCCAAGTTGGATAAGCCATTTTGAGGAATCCTTTCCTTTCTCATAAACATTTTAAAACTTTTTCTGAAAATTTAATTTTTTCCTAATTAAAAAAATTTCAGAGGTTGTCATTTTTTTATAACTGCAAGTGTTTTGAAAACAAATTTTGAAATAGTATTTATGATAATGCGTTTCAATGTTCAAGTCTCATTATTCAAATCTCACCAAATTTAAATTTATTTCCACAATAAATTTTATTTTTTATTTAAAAACTAAAAGTTTCTCACAAAACTCATAAAAGGATGTCCTTATTAGGTACCTTTGAAAGGTTCTTAAGATCTCTTGCCTTATTATCTCATCATGCAACTTTCATTATTCTCCATATCATTGAATATGTCCTCAAGCCAATATATTTCCCGATTTTTGGAAATGCGTTAACTAAGCTTCTAGGAAGAACGCCAAATGAATTTTTGACACATGCTTTTGTTAATACAGCTATGTACGTATGCGGCATAAAAGTTGTTGGACTTGGCACGGTAGACCATTTTTTATTTATTTATTTTCGCGAATTTAAGTTTTTTTGCAACAGGAAGAATTCAAAAATAAAGATCATCAGCCATATCTCGTCATGTAATTTTTTAAAAAAATTCTTAAATAATTCTGATAAATTGTAGGTATACCCACGGCAGCAATATAGATCCACTAGCTCTTCGTTAAACCATTAAATTAATTTTTTGCCTCATTAATTTTTTTTAGAATGTGTCATTCCCTTCAAATTACATTATGTTGCAAAGAAACAATTATTCCAAGTTCCTTTGATGGGACAAGCATTGCATGCAATGGGGGCGATCCCTATTGACAGAGGGAACCTTGAAAAGGCCAAGGAAAGCTTAGCAAAAGCTGGGGAATATATCACGAAAAACAACAAAAGCGTTTCAATTGCTCCTGAAGGCACTAGAAGAAGGAAGAATTCATTTACTGAGCCAAGGATAGCTCCTCTCAAAAAAGGTTAGTTAATTTCCCTTATTTCCTTAAATTGTATTTAATATTTTAATTGTATTTAATATTAGGACCATTTCACCTTGCGAAAGTTATTTTCAAAATATTTTTTTAAATATTGTTATTTAAGGCTGTTAATGCGAACATTCTCCCCGTCCTTGTTTGTGGTGCTTTCAGATTATGGCCTCCAGGCAACCCTTTCGTTAGTTCAGGTAATTCCTCGAACTTTTCCATTAATTCGATTATTTTATTTAGGGGTCGTTTATATTGACTGTTTACCAATGTTCCCAAAAGAAAAAGTAAAAGAGTTGACCGTTGAGCAACTTTTAGATGAAGTCCAAAAGATTTTCGATAAGGGATGGAAAGAACTGCCAAAAGATCTGCCTTATACTCACAATGAACAAGGTTATGGGTTCTTTCTTGTGTTCCTTGTATGGATACTTTTCTGGATCTACCTGATTGTCCGCATATTTATTTAAAGAGACAATAAAAAGAAATAAAAAAAAAAAATCAAAGAAAAAAAAAATATAAAAACAAGAATATTAAAAATAATTATTCAATATTATTTTTTATGGTAATATTTTCAAATTTTGAAGGAAAAAAAAATTTAGGAA
>Ga0302320_10022883_pt1 | contig 12300 bp, 8 predicted proteins | sample Bog_T0_3_FD_202130 | JGI IMG/M metagenome (GOLD analysis project Ga0302320, IMG submission 202130) | Peat permafrost microbial communities from Stordalen Mire near Abisko, Sweden - Bog_T0_3 | ecosystem: Environmental > Terrestrial > Soil > Wetlands > Peat | place: Sweden: Abisko, Stordalen Mire...
TCACTGGGTCGAACGGATGGATCCATAAGTCGACCTGTATTTATTGGGCCGATCTGCTCTGGTTCGGGAAAGTTCAGTGTCGATGAATGGCTCGCCGGCAAGCCGCTGAACTGACGATCGACGAAGCAGCTTGTTGGTCGAGTTAGGGCTTATCCGGCAGCGGCTGCCAAAGCTCAATCTTGTTTCCATCCGAGTCATAGATCCAGGCAAAGCGGCCGTAGGATTCATCCATTCGTTTGGGGTCGATCTTTACGCCCTCTTGTTTCAGGCGCTCGAGCAACGCATCCATATCGTCCACGATGTAGTTCACCATAAGAGGTTGCGTGGCTGGGAAATAGTTAGTGGAGGCGGGAAAGATAGTCCAAACTGTAACGTGTTCCTTTTGCGGGTCGTCGTGCTCGCGCCACGGAAGCATCACTCCTGACCCTTTGTCAGCGAGACCAAGATGCTGCGAATACCATTCGCGCATTTGATCACGATTGGCGGACTTGAAGAAGACGCCGCCGATTCCAAGGATGCGCCCACGCTGCTCTGTTTTGACGGGCGGTTTCGACTTTTCAGGTTGCGGAGATTCCACTTTCTGTCCTCCCATCGAGTAGGCCGCGATGACCAACAGCAGGCCGAGCGCAATTTTGCTCCACGGTATTCCTGGCATCGGCGGATTATACATAAGTTTCGATTTTAATGGAGCATCGGTTCGCCCAGGCTTTCGCCCTGCTTCACATGAGACCGGCCTGGTGCTCCTAAGGGTACCCGATCTGCAACACGAGGCTCCGATGACCATTACCGTTTGTCCGCGCATCGCCTGGGCATACTGGAACAGCATTTGCCAGGCGGTTACCGCAATGACAGGAGCCGATGCTGCTTCCACGTGATTCAGGGATTGCGGTTTGCGGGCGATCATCCCGGACCTGGCCACGGCGAACTCGGCCTGGGCGCCACAGAACTGCGGATTGGTGACGCCATAGACTTCATCGTCCGGCGCGAAGTCCGTAACGCCGGGGCCGATCCTCTCGACGACACCGGAGAAGTCCGAACCGAGGGTGAGCGGAGGTTGCGGGCTAACCTTGCTCTTGCCCTCACGGATGAGCGCATCCCAGGGAGCGACGCCCGCGGCCATCACGCTCACCAGAACTTCGTTCGGGCCCGGCGACGGCATCGGCACATCCTCGACCACCACGACCTCGGGCGGCCCGAATCTATGAATCCTGGCTGCTTTCACGGCCAATTCCTCCTCGCCTTGTGCAAAAAGAAATCTCGAAGAACTAATCCTCACCCCGGCTCGACGCTGGCTTGGGGACTTTTACGGCATCCTTGCCTGTGGATCTTTGAGTTTCGCGAATGCAGCCGTCGCGTCGTGAAGGCGATCGAAAAAATGTGCCGGGCCGATGACCTTGGTTAAGAGATGGCGGTCCAGGTCTGCCTTCAGCGAACTGGGCGCGCGGGCGAACCCCAACACAACTCTACGGTCGGCCAATTCCTCGTGAATCTGGCGCACCATCCGGGCCGCTGTGTAATCCAAATTCGTGATCGCTTCCGCATCGACGATCAGCCAGCGCACCGGGGAAGGAGTTGGTCCAAGCAAGCTGCGAACCTGGTTGGCAAACAGGCCGGCATTCGCGTAGAACAGCGTTGCTCCGAAACTATAGATGACCAAGCCTGGCTCTGAGGCCGCGCCGGGAACGGCTGGCGCCAACTCCCACGCATCACGTTGGCTTACCACCAAAACTCCGGTGTGAGGGCGATAGCTATGCCGCACAATCCGGAACAGCGACAGCACCATCGCCAATAGAATACCCTGCTCGACTCCCACCAGCACTACGACGGCCGCAGTAAACACGGCCAGAGCATACTCCCCGGGACTCTCGCGTCGAATGGCGCGCAAGCCACGCACGTCGATCAGACGGACAGCGATAAAAAAAACGATGGCACCCAGCACGCAACGTGGCAGGTACTGCAGTGGCTTGGTCAAAAAGAGCAGAACCAGTGCCACCGCGACGGCGGTAGCCACCTGCGCAAGCTGGCTCTGACCACCGGAGCTTTCGACCATCGCGGTTTGAGTCGGACTCCCGTCCACCACAAACGTTCCACTCAACGCGGCTGCGCCGTTGGCGGCAGACAGACCAACCAGGTCTGCGCTTTCGTCCAGATGCTGATGGTGGCGCGCAGCATAGAAGCGCGCAGTAGCTGCGCTTTGTGCCAGGACCATCACAAAGCAGGAGACGGAAACGCTGAACAACGGTACGACGTCGTTCCAGTGCACGTCCGGCAAACCCAAATGCGGAAGTCCGCCCACGACGGGTCCAATGAGGGCGATGCCGTGACCGGCGAAATCCCACTTTGCACTCGCGGCAATTGCGCCGGCGACCGCCAGCAGCGAACCCGGAACCTTGGGGGCAAACCGGCTAAGAGCGAAGACCCCTGTCACGACCGCCGCCGAGATGGCCACGGTTGGCAGGTGAACCCTGGGCAAGCTGCGGACGATGTTAAGGAGTTGTTCGACGGTCCGATTGGAGTGCCCTTCGAGGCCGACCATCTCGCTTAGTACGGCGATGCCCACCTGAAATCCAACTCCGGCGAGAAACCCTGTCAGTACGGTTTGCGACAAGAAATCGGCCAGGAAGCCGAGCTTGAGGACTCGAGCCAGCAGCAGAAATCCAGCCGTGAGCAGAGCGACCGTCGATGCCAGCGCCACATATCTTGCGCTTGCGATGGGAGCCATCGTCACCAGCTTGCCAGCGAGGATCGATGCGGTTGCCGAATCGGCAGCGACCACCAGGTAGCGCGAGGAACCGAACACGGCAAATGCCAGCAACGGAAGCAACAGCGTGTAAAAGCCAGTGATTAGCGGCATGCCGGCAATCTTGGTATAGCCGAGCGCTTGCGGGATATTCATCGCCGCCAGTTGCAGGCCGGCCAAGGCATCCCGGGCCGCGCCGGCCCGACTGACGGGTTTGATGGCTTGAAACAGACGAAGCCAGGCTCCGCTGCGTGCCCGCGGCGGGGTGGATTGCGGACGATCTGGTTCAGGCGATGCAGCCGCCTGTAGGTTCATTGTCATCCTGCGATCGTCCTTACGGCTGTAATAGGTTCTCCCATTGGAAAGCACAATTAATTTCGACTTGCGACCTCATAGGACAATATAGCAATGCGATCAGAGCAAGCTGGGTTGGCATGAATCGTGCCGGGAAAAATCCGTGACGGACAGGAGTTCAGTCGCTTGTCGGCGGCGGGCGATTCCCAACATTCTGACTGCAATCCGCCGTGCGCTACACCAAGATGTTAGTCCAGCAAAGGACGAGAGGATCCTCCGAGCAGTGAGCTATTCACGTTGAAGATATTGTGATGCCCCTCCGGGCCGCCCCAGGCAAACATCAGCGAGACCATCGGGAAGCCGCCAGCCCGCAGCGTGAGTCCGCCGGCGAAGCTGTGTTTCAAGTGATCGAAACCGAGATCGCCGCGGGTGAGCGCCACCCGGCCTTCGTCCGTCATGAACTTGAGTCCGAATGGACCCCAGATCGAGTGCTCGAAGCTTTCCTGCAACAACAAAATGTTGGGAGCGCGAAAGCGGTAGTCCTGGTAACTTCCCAGCGCCATGCCTCCGTTCACGTCCGCACCGCCCAGCGTTTGCTGAAAGTAAAACGGCACTGCGCTCGTCGCCGAGTTGATGGATTCCGAAAGCAGCAGCCGCACTCCGACCGAGCCGTTCAGATTCAGCGTGTGCGAAATCTCCGGACATTTCGCGCTGTTTGGGGCGCACTCATCCGGGCCCGTCGCATCTGTGTTCACGGGTGTGTGACCGTATAAATTTACAGTGTGGTTCAGGTCCACGGTCCAGCGCAGGAAGGAATTGGTCGAGCTCGAGGGCGCAAAGAACTGCTGAAAACTTCCCAGGTAGTTCAGCTCGAAGTGGTCCTTGAACAGAACCGGCTCGATGCGGAAACCTTCGCCAAGCTGCACAAATCCAGGTTGACTGCTTAATCCAGGCGCGGTCGCATTGGTGTAAAGCGTCTCGATTGAAGGCGAGGATTGCCCGTTGTCGCCCCGCAGATCGACGAAGCGCCCGTTCACTTCGCCCAGCATCGCCAGCTTAAGTTTCCGGATCGCAGCCAGCTCATAGACCGGCTTGATGACGTTGGCGCCCACGATAGTTTGCGTCATGCCAAAAACCGACTGCCCGGCCAGCGTGGAATCGTTCCCCAGCCCAAAGAAATAAAGTTTGTTCAGGGAGATCGACTGCGCGTACAGGTTGAAAACCGTATAGGGATGCACCAGGTTGATGGGCGTTTTCTTGGCGGGCTTCTTGGGCGGCGCGGCCTCGCCGGGCGCTGGAGTTGGCGGCATAATCACAACGACTGGCTCGCTTGGCGTGTGGATCAGCTTCATGTATCCGCCCGCCCGCCACGAGCCGTTGGTGGAACCAACTGCGTCCACGTCCCAGCTCATCCGCCAATTCGTTGTGTTCTTGTCGGCGACGAACGCCCCGCCCAACGCGAATCCGTTTTGCGGCGGCATGCTTCCAGCCGCAATGTGCAGGGGATGGTCGGTGAAGATCTCAATCGCGCACCCCGGCACCGTCTTGAAACCGAAGTCTTTGCAGGCATCGCTGGCGCGCTCGCCCTCGCGGCGAAACTCCGCGTGCAGCATGCCCTCCTGGGCCGCGGCGAATGTGGCAGCTAACAACAGCGCCAACCCAATGCTCCAACGCATACTGCCTCCTGCGAATCGGCCGAGTTCCCCCCCTGACCTTCAAAGCGAAACTTTTCCCTTCTTTTTTCCCTTTTTGCTGGGCCCCTCGTCGGCGACCGCCGCAATGTCGATCACGGCCTTCCGCTTCCCCTTGCCTCGCGCCCGCTTCGCCGCGGCCTCCGCATGCGCGTCGTGGATCGCCTCTGTCACCCTCCGGATGTATCGAGCGGCTTCGCCTTCCGTCTTGATCGCATTGATGTAGATATCCGTGTGGTGCCGGAGCGGCAGCCTGCGCTCCGCTTCGTGCAGATGCAAAATCTGCGCCTTCAGTAAACCGTTGACTGGACGGTCCTGGTTGGTAGCGTTCGCCGGCATTGGCGGTAAAGTTATTTTCGTCATGAGCACCTCTTGGTTCGCGGCAAAAGCCACGTCGCTACTCGTTAAGGTTCTTTATCCAAAATCCGGGCAATCCTGCCGCATCACATCGAGCGAGACCAAATCCGCGAAAGTATCGGCAGCGGCTTCCCGCGCCGTGCGCTGCGCGTAGCTCCCTAAGAAAAACTTCGTTACCGTCGCCGGTATTGAAGCGTGTTCGAAGATGCGGCCGTCCACGACCAGCCCTTTCGGGACCCACGGCGAAATCAGAATCGCGGGCACGCGCACCCCCAGCCGGTCAAAGGCAAACGAAAATGGCAAGCCGGTGTCATTGGGCGAAGCCACAAATCCGTCCGGAGCATTCGGCGAACAATTCGGCGGCGGCACGTGATCGTAAATCCCCCCGTGCTCGTCGTACACCACCAGCAGCGCCGTGCTTTGCCACAAGTTCGCATTCTGCTTGATCGCGTTGTACACCGATGCGATGAAGCGCTCGCCGGCTTGCACGTTGTGGTCCGGATGCTGATCGTTGGCGACTTCCTCGCCCTCGTCTCCATCGTGATCGCTATAGTTTGGCTCGACGAAAGAGTAATCCGGCAAGTTGCCGCTGCTGCAATCCGACAAAAACTGCTGGTAGGTGCCAAACAGCTGAGGCTCGTTTTGCAGAAGATTCACTACTTCCATGGTGGAGCTGGTGGTGTCGTAGTAATAGATTTTCGCCGTATGGCCTGCGGCCACCATGCGTTCGTAGATACTTTTGTAGGGCTCCATCACATAAAAAACGTTCATCCCCACCTGGCCAAAAGAAGTCCCATAGTGCGCGAATGCGCGGTTGCAAATGGTCGGCCCCGGAATCGATGCGAACCACCGGTTGAACACGGCAAACTCGGTAGCCAGCGTGGTCAGCACCGGAAGCTGGTTCTGGGTGAAGTAATACATAATTTTCTGCGAGTGCCCCACATCCTGCTGCTGGTTGAAATAACTCTTCACGAAGCCTTGCATGTTGGGCTGCCGCCCGGCGCTGGTGTCGCCGCCAAAAATCTGCAAATCGACGGCGGGAAAATGATGGTCTGGGTCCGGATCGAGCTGTCCCTGAAACTGAGCGAGGGGCTGCGGCGCCACCGCAGCCCCGGTCGTATCGGGATTGCTGAGCCCAGCGTTGATGCCATCGATCTGCTGGTTCACCGACGAGAGCGAACCTAGCATGTGATCGAAGGAACGGTTTTCCATCATCAGCACGACGATATGTTTCAGATTGTCCAGTCCCGCGGGCATAGATCACTCCAGTTGCCAGATATTACTTTCAGCGCTCGCCGCAAGGCTGCAACCTCGCGTTTGCGCGATGGCCTAGGTCCTGCTTCCCCCGCTGCTCAAAACATTATTCACACCCGTCATCCCTTTGAGAACATCGTTCCAGAAGGGCGCGCCCAGCGATACCAGAAGCCCCATCAAAAGCAAACCCAACACGGCACGAACCGGACGCTCGGTAAAATCTTTGGCGTAAACCGAAATCCGAACCAGCGGAGGAAACTTAGCCACTGCGTCTCCAATAGCTTGCTGGCTTCTCTGATAACTATCAGCCAGTGAGGCGCCCGGGAGATTCTCAGGCTGACCTGAGTTAATAAGTGTGGAAGCCTTCCCCACGATGGCGGGGGCCATAATCTGATTGGCCGCGAGTTCCTCATACAGCAAGAGCAGATTGGCATTCAAGGCGAGCACGATCAGCAAACTTAGACCCAGCGCGAACCTCTTGTTCTTGGCGGCGTAAGCCTGTTGAAAGGAGGCCTTGGCCGCATCGAAGGCGGCGGCCATATTGTCCTTCTTCTCCTCAACCGTCGCGGCTGCGTTGGTGACGATGCCTTCCAGGGCCTGGCCCGAGAAGTCGATCCCGTTCAGCAAATGGCGGAAGTCTTCTTTGTTGAAGTGCTCCAACGCGGTGATGTCGAGGCCTCTCGTTTGTAAAGCGCTCTGGACCTTGGGAAGGGGCAGGTGGTCGCCCATGAACTGATTGACTGTCGCCTTCATCGTGTTCGCTTTCGCGTTGAGCACAGATTTAAGGACCTCTTGCAGTGCCTGCACCATCACGCTTAACGCGAAAATCAAGACTACGACCGCCATTAGTGTGTGGAATGTGCTCATGGAATATTCCTGCGCCTCACCGGTTTAGGTTATACCTCCCACTTCGTTCCACTGTATCTACGCTTACAAACCTGTGCCCGTCAGTGGATAGTTGCCTTATATACCGATAAGAAACACTCCGGGCCTGACGCACTCGATCTGCGCCTGCAATGACATCAAACTTATACCTCGGGGAAGTCGGCGATAGAAACTCTCTCGGAAGTGAGCTTAAAGGCTACAAGCTTCCGCCCTTCCGGATCGCCGATTTAGCGTTCAAGATATGCCGAGAGCATTCGGATGTCAATGCCGAAATTCGAGGATGTTCTTCACCGTGTTACTTAGACGTAGGCAGGCTCATTCACAAACAACTTAGCGGCTGTGGGTTGGTTTACGATCTGTTCCTCGCGAGTCGCGGCCGCGCATTGGCGCGAATCTTGGTTCTCATCGCGGTCGAGATTCCAAGGCCGGAGCGGATGATCCGGGTTATAGTGTGTGTAAGAAATTCACTCCAAACTTTAGCTCATCACGGAAGAGGCGGAATGAACCTGCTCGCGAAGTTGGCATCTCCAGCAGTTGTATGCAGCATCTTTTTCGGGGCCGTCCCCGGCGCACAGGCGCAGGCCAGACCGCAGGACGCCGCCACCATCGCGCGCCGCAACGCCACCGAAAAAGAGCTCGAATCCATCGCCATTATCGAGCGCAAGGTCATGGTGCCGATGCGCGACGGCAAACGCATGCAGGCTGACATCTACCGGCCCAAGGACGAGTCGAAGAAGTATCCCATCATCTTTGTCCGCACGCCGTACAACTTCAACTACTGGGATGTTGAACTGGGCGCGCCCCGCGACATGGCGACCGAATTGGAGGCGGTGAAGCGCGGCTATGCCTACCTCGAGATGAACGAGCGCGGTCGCTATTTTTCAGAAGGAGACTATGACATTCTCGGTGTCCCCCTCACGGATTCCGACGACGCGCTGGACTGGATGGGCGCCCTGCCCTGGTCCGCCGACAAGGTCGGACTGATCGGCTGTTCGTCCACTGCCGAATGGCAGCTGGCCGTGGCCTCGCGCGGCAACAAGGCCCTGGCCACAATTATTCCGGAAAGTTTCGGCGCCGGCGTCGGACGAGTTGGTCCCTATTATGAGCAGGGCAACTGGTTCCGCGGCGGCGCTGTGCAAATGCTTTTCGGAACATGGCTCTACGACTACGGCCTTCTGACGAACGACGGTCGGCCCACATTTCCACCGGGCATGTCACAGCAAGCCCTGGTCACAGCCGCCAAGTCCTATGATCTCTCCGCGCACCCGCCCACTGTTGACTGGGTCAAGGCCTTGCAGCACCTGCCGGAGAACGACATCTTCGCCGCGGTCGGCGCGCAGCATGGCATTTATGCCGACACCACGCCCTCAGGCAAGCCCGGCATGATCGCGCGCACTCCGAACGATCCTGCGTGGTACAAGGGTGGTCTCTGGAACGACAGTATGCGGATCAATATTCCCGGCCTTTGGTTCATGACCTGGTATGACGTGAGCGTTGCTCCCAACCTTGCTACGTACAATTACGTCCGCAAGACCGCCGACCCTGCCATCGCCAACGAACAGTACGCCATCATCGCGCCCGTCGCCCATTGCAGCTATAAGCGTGCCGCCGAACATACCATAGTCGGCGAGCGCGACATGGGCGATGCCCGCCTCGACTATGACGCCTTGACCTACGGCTGGTTTGATCACTTCCTGAAAGGCGAGGATAACGGCCTTCTCGCTAAGACCCCGAAGGTCCGCTATTACACGATGGGCAGCAATCAATGGCAGTCGTCCGATACCTGGCCGCCAGAAACGGCGAAGCCAGTTACGTATTACCTGGCCAGCAGCGGCCACGCCAACTCTCTCAACGGAGATGGCACGCTGCTCGCGGCGCCGGAGCAGAAAGACAATCCTGACAAATTTGTTTACGATCCCATGAACCCGGTTCCCACTCACGGTGGAGGCTTCTGCTGCCTGGGTTCGGATTACAAGCCCGGCGCGCTCGACCAGCGCAGCCTCGAATCGCGCGACGACATTCTCGTCTACAGCACGGGACAGCTCAAAGAAGGCATCGAGGTCAGCGGCCCCATTGACGTGACGCTATACGTGTCGAGCGATGCCAAGGACACCGACTTCACCGTGAAACTGATCGAAGTGCTGCCTGACGGCACCGCCTACAACATCGAAGAAAATATCCAGCGTGTGCGCTATCGCGAAGGCTATGACAAGCCGCCGGTGTGGATGGAGAAAGGCAAGGTGTACAAAGTCGCGCTCCAGCCCATGCAAACCAGCAACTACTTCGCCCCCGGACACCAGTTGCGCATCGAGGTTAGTAGCAGCAATTTTCCGCGCTTCGACCGCAACCTCAACACGGGCGGCGAGAACTACAACGAAGCACAGGGCATAGTCGCCCACAATGAAGTCCATCACTCCACGCAATATCCTTCCAGCATCACGCTGAGCGTGGTGAAGAAATGACCGCAGCCGGAGCGAGTTACCGCGGACCCTGAAACAGCACCTTGTAGCCCCGCTGGAAAGCCCGCAAGTGCCTGCGCATCGCCTGGCGCGCCCTGGCAGGGTGCCGCTGCTTCAGCACGTCTAACAGCGTCCGGTGCTGCTGGTAGGCCAGTTCCATGCCCGCCGGCAAAAGCAAGCTTTTCTTGATCAACTCTCGCAGTCCTTCTCGAATGTGCTTTAGCAGTTCGATCAAGACTTTGTTCTGGCTTGCCTCCGCAACCGCGATGTGAAAGCTCAGGTCGAGATCGCTGAAGCCCTCGCCACCTTGCTGGATCGCAGTCTTCATGGCGCGCACGATGTTCTCCAGGGTCCGGAAATCTGCTTCGCTGGCGCGCTGAGCGCAAAGGCCTGCCACCTCGGTTTCCAGCAGCAGTCGAGCCTCGGAAAGATCGTTCACATCCTTCTTCGTATTGAGCACGCCTTTGCCCAGCAGCGGCCCATCCATATACCGGGAGCGCTGTTCGGCGACGTAGCTGCCACCGCCGGCCCGCATGCGAATCAGCCCAATAAAGGATAAGGACTTCAGGGCTTCCCGCAGCGTGGACCTGCCCACGTTAAAGACCTTGCACAGTTCAGCTTCGGAAGGTAGTTTTTCGCCCGGCTTCCAGCGTTTGCTTTCGAGTTCGGAGGCCAACTGCAAGGCGACCTGCTCGCTGAGGGTGGTGCGGGAAACCGGTTTCAAGGGGGCTAAGTCGCTCATGCAACGGTCTCCGGGTAAGATACTTTGTTTGCGTCTGCCATAAGTCAGAATAGCAGACAAGTGACGAGGCGCTCAAATCGCGCTGCTTCGCCCCTTCGGGAAGTCATTAATTTTTTGTGACATTCAACCCAGCAGATGTGACCTGCTTCACAGATCAGGCATTTTCCAGCCTTTAATCTCCCTTATATCGGCCCTGTCTGCCGATGAGGAGAGGCCTATGGCCACACAACTGGAAGCCTTGCCAGTAGCACCTGCGCCGGTGCCCGCGAAGCCCGCCGCGCCACATTCTTCGAACCCAATCGGCTGGACGGTTCTGATATTCGGAGCGGCTGTGGCCGCCGTCGCCATCCTGAAAATTCCTCCGCTTCATTCCCCCTGGCAGCAGAATTACGACCCCACGGGTCGGTGGTGGCTCTCCATGCTGGTGGCCGCGCCGCCCATCGTGGTGCTGCTCGGGTCGCTGGCGCTGCTGCACATTAAAGCTCATTATGCCGCTCTCCTCGGGCTGGGCACGGCGTTGGCTGCGGCAATCTTCGTCTTTCACATGCCGGCGCGACTGGCCGCCACGAGTGCCGTGTATGGCGCCGGTTACGGTCTGTTTCCCATCGGCTGGATCATCTTGAACGTCATCTTCATGTATCAGTTGACCGTCGAGTCGGGGCGGTTCAAGGTTTTGCAGCACAGCATGACCGGGATCACGCAGGATCGCCGCCTGCAATTGTTGCTGATCGCATTTTGTTTCGGAGCGTTCTTTGAGGGCGCAGCTGGCTTTGGAACACCCGTGGCTGTGACTGCGGCGCTGTTGATCGGTCTGGGCTTCAAGCCCTTGCAAGCTTCGGGCTTGTCGCTAATCGCGAACACCGCGCCGGTGGCGTTTGGCGCGCTGGGCACTCCGCTGATCGCGCTGGCCAAGGTGACGGGCATGAGTGAAATCATGCTGGGCGCCATGGCGGGCCGCATTCTCACACCTTTTTGCATCATGGTCCCATTCTGGCTGATCTGGGCCTTCGCGGGTTTTCAAGGAATGTTAGAGGTTTGGCCGGCGATTCTGGTGGCGGGCGTCTCGTTCGCTATTCCGCAACTGCTGGTTTCCAATATGCACGGGCCCTGGCTGGTGAACATTGTCGCGGCCGTGGTCTCGATGATTTGCCTCATCGGATTCCTGCTGGTCTGGCATCCGAAAAAGATTTGGACCTTCGATGGCGAGGCCAGCAAGAGCGCTCACGCCGACCATGGCTACAGCCGTGCCGAAGTAACGCGCGCCTGGGTGCCGTGGGTCATACTCAGCGTGGCCGTATTTGCGTGGGGCATGCAGAGCGGCAAGACTCTGATGAACACTCCTGAAAAAGTGTTCCCCGCGCTGGCGGCCTGGCATACGCCGCCGAGCAAGATCACGAATCCGCAGTTTCAAGTTGCCGGCCTGCATAATCTGGTGCAGCGGGTTCAACCCGTGGTTCCGGAGCCGACCAACGAACCCGCCGTGTTCTCGCTGAACTGGCTGAGCGCGACCGGAACCGGAATTCTGATTGCGGCCCTGCTCTCAGGGTTAGTCATGGGACTCAGCATTCCGAACATTCTGAAGATTTACGGACGCACCATCATGAAAGTCCGCTTCTCTTTGCTGACCATCGCCGCCATGCTGGGGCTGGGAGTCTTGACTCGCTACTCGGGAGTCGACGCGACCATGGGACTGGCCTTTGCGCGCACCGGTGTGTTCTATCCATTCTTTGGAACCCTGCTTGGATGGCTGGGCGTTGCGCTCACCGGATCGGACACTTCGTCGAACGTGCTGTTCGGGAGCCTGCAGAAAATCACCGCCCAGCAAATTGGAGTGCAGCCCAGCCTGATGGCAGCCGCCAACAGTTGCGGCGGAGTAAT